>Ga0315534_1000844_pt1 | contig 21561 bp, 19 predicted proteins | sample SalMarSW160240MG_FD_203094 | JGI IMG/M metagenome (GOLD analysis project Ga0315534, IMG submission 203094) | Salt marsh sediment microbial communities from the Plum Island Ecosystem LTER, Massachusetts, United States - Salt Marsh Sediment SW1602-40 ... | reverse complement strand
GCCTGTTAGCACTGTCAATAGATGAGTGCTAACAGGCGGGCAAAGCCCCTGGCCTGGATGCAATTGGGGTTTTTGGTTGCGGTCCGTTCGCAACTTGTCCGCAAGTCGGATCGCTGACTGAACAGTCGCCAGAAAGCGCCTGTGACACCGGGATCGAGCAGGACCAATAGGACACTTTTTACATATCGTACAAAAAAGAAAAAAGCCCACGCCAAGACATTGGCGTGGGCCCGGGTGACAATCGCCACATTCAATCTGTTTCCGGCCAAAGTACCAAAGGCACAGGGCCCTTTTGCTCAAATAGCAAAATCTTCCATTTTCGCACCCTTCTTAAGCTTGGCGACCAGCCAGTTCGGCTTGCGACCACGCCCAGTCCACGTTTCTGCGCGGTTGGCAGGGTTTGCATATTTGGCGACACTCGTCTTGCCGCGTCCGCGGCCACCGAACAGCTCGTTGACAGAAAAGCCGCGCTTCTCAGCCAATGCTGCCATTGCCCGCTTAACATCGGCACGCTCCCGATCGCGCGCGGCAGCAATTGCCTTTTGTACCTTTGCCTCAAGATCCAAGAGATCCTTGAGCGACATCTTGTCAACGTTGACGACGGCCATTCGACTTTCCTTTTCGTTTTACTGAACTAGTGGTGGGCGATATCAGATCTGGAGACTTCGAATTGCGCTCTGCATTCGATTTGTCAAGTTGATCAGAAAAAGATTGCTCATTTGTATAATGGGTGAGCCGAGAACACCATGCAACCCGAGCGCGAAAAACAGGCGCTATGTGTCGCACTGAAAGAAACGATCCAGCGCGCAATTTCTCTGTCAATTCGGATTGCCGGACGGACGGAAAAGCATTTTTCAACGCAATCGGCGTTCGCCATCTTTACCACGTTCAAGTGCCGGAATTGGCCAAGGTCGCGAGCGGCCATGGAATGCCCCAATCGCGTTCAGCTAGCGTTCAGCTGGCGACACTTAGGTTGAACTCACCCTGAAATCCTATCTTCCCCGGAGTGATCCAAGGGGGGCGCAGCGCTCAGGGTCGCTGCGCCCTTCTATTTTTTTGCCTGGGAAGTGCCTCCAAATAGGAACCGGCAGCGACAATGGCGCGTTTGATTTCATGCTGCCGAGCCAGTACGGTTCGCGGCATCAATCCCTAAATTGCACCCGCGCAACACCATCTCCGGAGGCCCGAGACATGTCCTTCCAGCTGCCTGCCCTGCCGTACGCCTACGACGCTCTCGCGCCCCATATGTCGGCGGAAACCCTCGAATTTCATCACGACAAACATCATCAGGCCTACGTTGACATGGCCAACAAGCTTGTTCCCGGCTCGAAATACGAAGGCAAGAGCATCGAGGAGATCTGCAAAGAGGCTTATGCAGACAAGAACCAGCCCATCATCAATAATGTCGGCCAGCACTTCAATCACACCCATTTCTGGCAATGGATGAAGAAAGATGGCGGCGGCACCAAGATTCCGGGAAAGGTCGAGAGGCTCGTCACCGAATACGGCGGTCTCGACAAACTGCGCAGCGATTTCATTGAAGCGGGCAAGACCCAATTCGGCTCAGGCTGGGCTTGGCTTGCTTTGAAGGACGGCAATCTTGCTGTCATGAAGACCCCGAATGGCGAAAATCCGCTGATGCATGGTGCGCAGCCGATCCTCGGATGCGACGTCTGGGAGCACAGCTACTACATCGATTATCGTAACGCGCGCCCCAAGTACCTTGAGACCTGGTTCGACAATCTCATCAATTGGGAGCACGTCGAGGAAATGCTGGGCTAAGCCAAGCCGGCCCTCTAGCTTCGCTGAAACGGCAAGCGGCGCCTTCGCGAGAAGCGAAAGGCGCCGCTTTAGTTATTGGCAGCCGATCCTAGTTTGCGTTTTCTTCTGGAGCGGAATCCGGGGCGAGTGTGTCGAGATAAACGATAATCTCTTCAATCTGACTTGGCTCAAATACGAACTCGGGCATGTCAGGGTGGCCCGACACGATGCCCTCTGCCAAGGCCTCGGCCAAGTTCTCCGCGCGATAGGACTTTAGCACCTCACGAAATGGTGGCGCTTCGGGATGGGTGCTCTTGTCGTCGAGCCCAATGGCATGGCATGGCGCACAGTTATCCTTCACCAGCGCGTGGCCTTCCTCAACACCATTTTCGTTGTCATTCGACTGCCCGCACGCAGAGACTGCAAAGAATGCTGCCGCGACGGCAACCGCCGCCAGCGCTGCAGGCCTTGTGATTGATTTCATGGCACGCCCCCACACGCAATTGCTCTATGCGGGAGCATAGCGCACATCACGATCCTAATTTTGACGCCGCTCAATTCCGCTGCTCAGCGGCCCCGGATCGCCTTGGTAATAATGCTCTTGATCGTCGAAGCGATCATGCGGGAAAACGATCTTTGGAGGTCGCGCGTGACCATATCGCCGACGCCCTGACGGCGGCGTCCCGACGGCCCCTTCGTCCCCCCGAAAATCCCGTCAAGCCAACCCCCACCTGAGCCGCCTGCCTCTTCAGGTGCTTTCTCCTTTGCGCGAGCAGCAAGGATTTCAGCCGCACTTTCGCGGTCTTGGGCCTCCTCGTAGCGGCCATAAAAAGGGCTCGCCTTAATGAGGTCGCGGCGCTCACTTTCCGTCAGCGGCCCGATGCGCCCCGTTGGCGGGCGGATCAGTGTGCGCTGAACGATCGAGGGCTCGCCCTTGTTCTCCAGCATCGACACAAGCGCCTCGCCCACCTTGAGCTCGAGGATGGCGCGCTCGGTATCGATCTCTGGATTGGGGCGGAAGGTCTCGGCGGCTGCTTTGACAGCGCGCTGCTCTTTGGGGGTGTAGGCGCGCAGCGCATGCTGCACGCGGTTACCGAGCTGCGATGAGATGGAGCCTGGCACATCAAGCGGGTTTTGCGTGATGAAGTAGACGCCGACACCCTTCGAGCGCACCAGCCGGGCGATCTGCTCAACGCGATCCATCAATGCGTCGGGCGCGTCCTCGAAAAGGAGATGCGCTTCGTCGAAGAAGAACACGAGCTTGGGCTTGGGCTGATCGCCGACCTCGGGCAGCGTCTGCCACAGCTTGGTCAGCATCCAGAGGAGAAACGTCGCATAAAGCCGCGGCTTTTCCATCAACTTGTCGGCGGCCATGATGTTCACCACGCCACGGCCGTCAGACGAGGTGCGGATGAAGTCCCAGATGTCGAGCGCGGGTTCGCCGAAGAAGTGATTGGCCCCCTGCTCCTCCAGAACCAGCAGCCGGCGCTGAATGGCACCCACCGACGCACTCGAGACATTGCCGTATTTCGCAGACAGCTCCTTGGAGCGCTCGGCCACGTTGGTAATGATCGCGCGCAAGTCAGCCAGATTGTAGAGCGGGAGCTTCTCGTCGGCGGCGACCCGGAAGGCCACGTTGAGGACCCCCTCTTGAACGTCGTTGAGCTCCAGCAGGCGCGAGATCAACAGCGCGCCCATATCGGCCGCCGTGGCCCGCACCGGATGCCCGCTCTCGCCGAACACATCCCAAAAGACGACAGGCGAGGCGCCGTATTGGAAATCCTCCAACCCCACGACCTCGGCGCGCTTTTGCACGAAGTCCTTAGGCTCTCCCTTTTCGGCAATGCCCGACAGGTCGCCCTTAATATCTGCTGCAAAGACTGGAACGCCGGCGCGCGAAAACCCTTCCGCCAGAATTTGAAGCGTCACGGTCTTGCCCGTACCGGTGGCCCCGGTGATCAGGCCATGCCGGTTTGCCAGCGCCAAATCGAGATACTCAGGCTTGACGCTCTTGCCGACGAAAATCTTGCCGTCCTGCAGCACCGACTGGCTCATGATTGTCTCCGAATTCCCCATCCCCAAAGGCAGCGACCCGTCGCGCCCGTACTCAGCCCGTCTTGGCACGGAAAATGGGGATTCGGAAAGGTCAGTTGCATGGCCGACTTGGGGAAAACTCTTATGCCGCAACCAGAAGGATAGCCCCGCGCCGTAGCGACGCTGGACCCTCAATACGTGCGATTTGCGGGTGCGCAATCGTGTCGTAAGCGACTATAGAAGGGCCCTGAAACGCACCAGATGGCCCGCCCGCACGCTTCAGGCTGCAAGGACTCCTCCAAGAATGGCAGACCCCACGACCAAAACTGACTTTACCAGCGGCTTTGCCCCCGCCACCTACGATGAGTGGCGCAAGCTCGTCGAAAAGGCTCTCAAAGGTGGCGATTTCGACAAACGGCTCGTCAAACACACCCTCGACGACCTGAGGATAGAGCCCCTCTATGCACGCGCCGATGCGACGGCCGAAGCCCAAAACGCGGTGCCAGGGCATGCGCCGTTCACGCGCGGAACGAAACCACAAGCAGCGGGTCTGGGCTGGTCGATCCACCAGCGCGTGAGCGAGGAAGACCCGAGCACGGCCAATAAGGTCATCCTGGAAGAACTCGAAGGCGGCGCCAACGGTGCTGTGCTGCAGATTGCAGGGCCCGGCCAATTCGGGATCAAGGCGGCAAGCGCCAGCGACATGGCGACGGCGCTCACCGGCGTCTATCTCGACATGGCCCCCATTCAGCTCAAAGGCGGCATCGCTGGCCTTGGGGCCGCCCAGCACTTCGTCGGTGCGCTTGCAGCGCTCGGCAGCAAGCCTGGTACGGCCGGCGCGTTCTTGAACGTCGACCCGCTCGGAACGCTTGCCCGCTTCGGAACATCCTGGGCGCCCTATGAGACAGCGCTCAAAGAGACCGTCGCTTTCGCAGCTGAGACCCGCAAGAACGAGCCAAATCTCAGCTGCGTTCTGGTCGACGCAACGATCCCGCACGAGGCTGGAGCGAGCGAAGCCTTAGAGCTGGCCTTTCTCGCCTCATCGCTGGTTGCCTACTTGCGCGCATTCGAGGCGGCCGGCACCGCACCCGATGAGGCGCTCGGCACGATTGCGTTTGCCGTCGCGGCCGACACAGATCTCTTTATCACCGCTGCCAAACTGCGCGCCGCGCGACGGCTCATAGCGCGCATCGCAGAGGCCGCGAATGCTTCGGCCCCGCACATGCACATCACCGCGGTCACGTCGGAGCGCATGATGTCGAAGCGCGACCCTTGGACAAATTTGTTACGCACCACCGCGGCCTGCGCCGCCTCCGTCTTCGGCGGCGCGGATGCCATCAGCGTTCTACCCTACTCTTGGGTCATCGGCGAACCCGACAGCCGAGCGCGGCGCATTGCGCGCAACACGCAGCTCGTGCTGCAAGAAGAGTCGTCGTTGGGCCGCGTCGTCGATCCCGTTGGCGGGTCCTGGTACGTCGAGAAGCTGACCGACGAACTTGCTCAAAAATCCTGGGCTGTCTTTCAAGACATCGAGGAAAAAAGTGGGGCCGCGCAAGCGCTGGCCTCCGGCTTCCTTCAGGACGAGATTAGCCGCGTCGCGGACGAACGCGCAAAATCGGTAGCAAAGGTGTCGGTACCGCTTACAGGTGTGTCGCTGTTTCCCACACTTGCCGACGACGGCGTCAGCGTCTCACCGCATCCCGACGTCGCACCCGTGTCAGGCGATCAAGCGGTTCGCCCCTTGATCCCCCACCGCCTCGGCGAGGCATTTGAGGAATTGCGCGATAAGGCCGACGCTGCGTTCGCCAAGACCGGCCAGCGCCCAAGAGTCTTCCTGGCCAACCTCGGGGCCATCGTCGACCACAACACCAGATCAACGTGGACTTGGAACTTCCTTGCCGCCGGTGGCATCGACGGCCTCAACAGTGACGGCTACGCGGATGCCGGAGCCGCTGCCGCCGCATTCAAGGAGTCGGGTGCGAGCGTGGCGTGTCTGTGCTCTTCTGATGAAATCTACGAGAAGGAAGGCGAAGCTGCTGCTAAGGCTCTCAAGGCGGCTGGTGCCAAGACCCTCTACATGGCCGGGCGTCCCGGCGAGAATGCTGCTGCATTCGAGAGCGCAGGCGTCGACGGCTTTTTCTTTGCCGGGCAAGACGAGGTTGCTAAGCTGCATGAGCTTCACAAGGCTCTAGGCATCGCCTGATCGAATGCAATCAAACGTAAAGGCAAGGACAGGGCGCATTCGATGGCCGTTCTCCGCTTCCTCTCTGGTGTCTTCGCGCTTATCGCGGTGGTCGCTCTTGTCTCCGACGCGACGCCCGCCATCAACGGCACGGGGCCCTTCGTTGCGTCCTCGATCGCGGGGTATTGGCGGGACTTTGCACCAGCCTCTTTCGACTCAGCTGGACAATCCGTTTCGGCGGCGACCTTCCCTTGGGTGTGGGATCCGATCTTGGTGAGCGTGATGACCCTGCCGACATTCGCACTGTTCGGCCTGCTGGCGTTGCTCACTGGCTATCTCGGCCGGCGACGCCACGAGGTGAAAGTCCACGTCAACTAAACCGGCTCACCTGCTCACCGACGCGCTAGTTACCCGGAATGATCAGGTTGATGAGACTCGTCAGCGCTGGCGGTAGCCCACTGCTCGGCGGAAAGATAATGTCGAGCGCAATTCCCACAACAACCAATGCAACAAGAGCCCAGATCAGCCACATCATCCAGCGGTGATGCGACTTGTTGAGGGCTTCGATCTCCGTTTCCTCGACAGGGCCCTCGGCCTCGTCGATAATCTCCCTCTTAAGACCGAGGTACTTCTTTTGAAACGAGCGGCGCACGTTTCCCATGTCGGTGACGCACATACCGGCGCGCTCAGCAATCTGCTCGGCAATCTGCGGAAACGGAAAGCTCGGGTCCATGTTGCCTTCGCTGACATAACCAAGTTTGACCGTGCTGCCGTCTTTAAGGATGAGGCGCGCGCCCCTCAACAGAACGGGCGTGAGAACTCCGCCATAGATTTCACGGCGAGTCTCAACTGTCATGATCTGGTCATAAGGAACCTCGTAGCTCTTATAGCTCAGCATCGGCGTGGCCCCGCGCCCAGAGGGCAAGCTCATCTTCACCGAGGTGTCGCCGAGAACGACGCGAGCACGCAGCGCATGCATGAGTTCCACTAGCAGCAGAAACATGATGAAGGTGAAACCCAACGCAAGGACAAATAGCCCGATCGTGCCTTGCCAGTAGCCTTGCGACAGACGCCAGAACAGCATGAAGGGCAGGCTGATATAGAACGGCAAAAGGATCAGAAAGACGAATGCAAACGCTGTCTTATGAATCCCGCTTGCCGCGTAGGTGGTGCGCAAGGGCCGCGGCTTCATCTCGTCGTTCATGCGCGGGATCGCGGCAGAAATGGCATCAGTCATCGGCTACGTTTCCCTCACTGGTCTGCCCATTTGGCTTCTCACGTACTATATCAGGACCGTGCAGGTTCCAAAGCCCCGGTGACAGCCATGCTCTTTTCTCAAAAGAAGACCCAACTCCCCACATCCGAAACGGCGCTGCCTGGGCGGCCCGATCCAATCCCCACGGCAGAGGAGCATCACATTTTCTCCCGGCCACTCAAAGGGCCATACCCCGATGGCTCAGAAATGGCGATGTTTGGGCTAGGGTGCTTCTGGGGTGCGGAGCGAATATTCTGGAGCCTAGGTGATGGTATCTGGATCACCGCCGTCGGCTATGCGGGCGGGCTCACGCCCAACCCGACGTATGAGGAAGTCTGCTCCGGCCTGACGGGGCACAACGAGGTGGTCTTCGTCGTCTACGATCCCAAGCGCATCAGTTACGAGACGTTGCTCAAGACGTTTTGGGAAAGTCACGATCCCACGCAGGGCATGCGGCAGGGCAATGACGTCGGCACGCAGTATCGCTCAGGGATCTACACCTTCAGTGATGCTCAGCACGCCGTCGCCGAAGCCTCAAGAGCGAAGTATCAAGAGATGCTCGCGAAGAACGGTTTCGACCAAATCACAACGGAGATCGTTCCGGCGCCAGCGTTCTACTTCGCAGAGGACTACCACCAGCAATATCTCTCGAAGGTGCCGCATGGCTATTGCGGTCTCGGCGGGACGGGCGTGTCCTGTCCTCTGCCTACGGGTGTGGCTGCGGACTGATTGGGTGCGAAAAGAACCTACTCTTTCTTCGCCGTCTTTTTAGTTGCCAGTTTCGGCACCGGCAGCTCCTCGGCCAGCACTTCTATGTCGGGGCTTTCGAGAACCTTCCGGCACTCATTAGGCAGTTGCGCCATCGTGATCATGCGCCGCTCGCTGGGTGGAATCCACTTGGACGGTTCATCCGTCGGCTTCGGCTTGTTCTTTAAGGACGCTTTGATCGACTTCAGCCAATTGTCGACTTCCTTGCCGCAGCCGTCGCCACCACCGACAGGATTCTGTGCGCGGCAGCCGCCATTCGGACAGTATATCCGGATATGGAAATGATAGTGGTGGCCCCACAGCGGGCGGACCTTTGAAAGCCACTCCCGGTCGTCGCCGGCCCGTTCGCACAGCGCCTTCTTGATCGCGGGATGCACGAAGATACGTTGCACCTCTTTGTATTTCGCAGCGCGCTTGATCAGCGCGACATGCTTGTCAGTGAAGACCTCGGTGTCAACGGCAAGGCTCGTGGAATCCAACATTGTTTTGGCGGATATGTCTTCGCGTTCTCGATAGGTCAATCTGCGATCCGGCATCGGGTTGAGCCAGATGTCGGCATCCAGACCGACTTGATGGCTGGCATGCCCGGTGACCAACGGACCGCCGCGCGGCTGTGCGATATCCCCGATGAGAAGTCCCGGCCAACCGTCGTACTTTTGCGCCTCGGTCCCCAACCGCTTGACGAGAGCAATCAGCTTCGGGTGCCCCCACTGGCGATTGCGGGACAGGCGCATGTTCTGCCAGGCCGGACCGTTGTCAGGCAGTTTCACACCACCGGCTAGGCAGCCCTTTGAATACCAGCCGATTGCTCGCGGTCTGAGATCTGCGGCAAGTTGCTTTTCGGCAAAGAGATATTTGGCAACTGCGTTTTTGTTGTTCTTTTTTCTCTTTTGGTAGTCGGCTGCGGCCTTGGCCAATTTGTCCTTGCTGAGTTCGGGCTTGCGCGTGGGACCTTCTGTCTCTTGCATAGGAATAGGCACGGCGAATTTTTGCGCTAGAACCGGGGCCGGGATCTTCAGCGGTTCTTCAGCCGTGGTGATGCCGGGCCAAAGCAGCGCGGTCGCCGCTACACCAGCAGCAAAACTAAGATTTCGGACCGTGCGCATCGCATTTCCCCGTTAGACGATGTACTGGCGCGATACTAAACTTCTTGGCCCAAATTGCGACCTTTTGGTCGTCCCGAACGGGAACCGCTGTGCATTTGTGACAGGGCAATGCCGGTTCGGACCTTGCGTACCAGGTGGGAATTGAGGGTGCCAAATGCCCTTGCACAGGGCATGCGCTCAGCCGATGAGGAGAGATGATCCCGATTCTGACGCTCGGCCCTGTGGATGCTCCCGTCCACATTTTGCTGGCACACGGCGCCGGTGCCCCCATGACCAGTCCGTTTCTTGAAAAGGTTACGGGCCTGTTTACCGAGCGCGGCCTGCGGGTGAGCCGCTTCGAATTCGCTTACATGGCCCAGCGCCGCGAAGGCGGTTCACGCCGCCCGCCACCAAAGGCCGAAAAGCTCATTCCTGAATACCTCAATGTCGTCGCCCAGGTACATGACACCGAGCCGGCCGGCCAGCCTCTCTTGATCGGCGGCAAGTCGATGGGCGGGCGCGTCGCCAGCTTGTGTGCGGATGCGCTATTCAAAGATAAGCACATCTGCGGTCTTGTCTGCCTGGGCTACCCCTTTCACCCGCCGGGCAAGCCCGACAAGCTGCGAACCGTCCACCTGGAAGACATGCAGTGCCCGGCAATTATCGTGCAAGGCGAGCGCGACCCTTTCGGCGCGCGTAGCGAGGTCGAATCCTATCGGCTTTCGCCACGCATTTCGTTCACGTGGGCAGGCGACGGCGATCACGATCTGGGGGCCCGTCGGGGAAGCGGCTTTACGCGCGCAGGCAATCTTGCCGCTGGCGCAGACGCCGTTGCCGCGTTCGCGCTGAAGTGCGCCAAGACAAAGAAAAGGGGCACGCGTTAAGCCCGCGCGCCCCAGCTTGAATTAATGGAGTGGCGACGCCGGAGGACTTCAGCCCTGGTCGCCCTCCTCGTCGTCGTCATCATCGGCATCGTCGTTGTCATCGCCGTCATCATCATCGTCGTCGTCATCATCGGCGACGGCGTTGTCAGCGGGGGCGGCGTTGCCGGCGGCGGCGGCGTTGTCGGCGGGGGCGGCGTTGTCGGCGGCTAGTACCTTTTCGATGTTGGCGATGCCGTCGTTAAAGATGCCATCGATCGCCTTGCGCGCTTCTTTGTCATCTTTGCCATCGGCGGCATCATAGGTCGCAGCCCAAACGATGTTGACCTCGTCGAGGTCGTCATCATCGGGCACGATAGAGAACTGCGCCTGATAGTTTTTGACCGGCAACGGACTTTCGACGATCTCGTAGCGGTAGCTTACGCCCGACGTGTCGACGAGCTTTTCCTTGATCTTTCCGCCGTCGGCGAGCGTCAGCATGCGGTACGTCGTATCGCCCTCCTTAACCTCCTCGCAGTCAGTGACCGCAAGATGCCAGTCGGCGATCGCGCACCAGTCGCCGAACCGCTCCCAAAGGGCGGCGGTTTCCTCAGGAACTTTTTCGGGGTCAACATTGACCTCCAGCTTCTTGCCGGAAGTCAGGCTTGCCGCGTTGACCGTTCCGCTCAAACCCGCAAGCGAAAAGGAGACCGCGATGGCCAATAGAAGCGCCTTCTTCATTCGTTCACTCCTTAAGGGCGTCCAAAGCCCATTCTTGTGTCTGCACCGCGCCCGCCGTCGCGAAGCGGCTGTTATAGTGTAGCGGATCGCCTGGCAATAACGCGATCCCATTCGTGGGTCCTGTCACAAGATATTTATCCCCGGCCTGGCCGGGACCTTGGCGAGTGCACCGCGCAGACGGGATGCGCGGTTAACGCACCGGCCACGGCAATCGGGCACAATAGGTACATGCTGGGGCGCAATTGGGACATGTCGGCCGTGAAAAACGCCCTTTTCAGAGGGCGCGAGCCCCCGCCCGTCGCTGCCATCGCCCGATTGCCAAACTACTGCTGGCTGATTGTCGGAGTCGTCTCCATCGGCGCCTTCATGGGCCAAGTCGACGCCAGCATCGCTCAACTCCTGCTGCCGTCGCTGGAACATGCTTTCGGCACGACGCTGAGCTCCGTGAGCTGGGTGGCGGTCGCCTATCTTCTCACCATGGCCGCCATGATGCCGATCTTTGGACGGCTATCCGATGTGGTCGGCCACAAACTTCTCTATGTCGCTGGCTTTTTGATCTTCGTCCTCGGCTCGGGCATCTGTGGATTTGCACCTAATCTTCCTGTCCTCGTCGCATCGCGCGTCCTGCAAGCCATCGGTGCAGCGCTCCTATCTGCCAACAGCGTCGCAATCATCGTGACTGCCGCCGGACCCGAACGGCGAGGGCGGGCGATCGGCATTCAAGCCGCTGCGCAAGCCGTAGGTCTGTGCACGGGGCCGGTGTTGGGTGGTGTGCTGCTCGATGCCCTGGGTTGGCAATGGGTATTCTGGATCAATGTACCGTTTGGGCTCTTAGGAGCGCTCGCGGGATGGCTCATCCTTCCGCAGACACCCAACCTTGCCAAGGACCAGCGCTTCGACATGAAAGGTGCGCTCCTCCTGGGCCCAATGCTGACAGGGTTCATGATCGTCCTGAATGAAGGACACGCCTGGGGCATCACTTCCCTGCCGCTCCTCGCTGCGTTGGTGGCGAGTGTTTTCCTTTTCATCCTCTTTGTGAGGACCGAAACCCAGGCGACAGCACCGCTGCTCGACCCGCGGCTATATCATCAACGGTCATTCACCCTGGCAAACGCCGGCAGCCTGATGTCCTACGCGCTATTGTTTGGATTGATGCTGCTGATGCCATTCGTCTTTGAGCGCGGCTACGGGGAAAGTCCCCTGGCAGCGGGTCTCCGCCTGTCGATCATCCCGATTGCTGTTGGCCTTTTGGCGCCCGTAGGCGGCATTCTTTACGATCGCCACGGGCCAAGACTCCCGACCGTAACGGGCATGTTGATATGCCTGGCAGCACTGGCGGCGTTGTATGCGGCAATGCAGGGCGCACGCACCGACCTTTTGACGATCATGCTTGCACTCGGCCTATTCGGGGTGGGGCAAGGGTTGTTCACGCCCGCCAACAGCAGCGCAATTATGGCGGCCGCTCCATCGGACTTGACTGGTGAAGCGGGCGGCATACTCAACGTGACGCGCGCATTTGGCATGAGCCTTGGCATCGCCAGCGCATCCACTGTGCTCTCATTGCTTATGAAGTCGTGGTTCGGGGCAAGTGGCAGAACGCTAGACGTCGACGCGCTCGAACTGCTCGCCGCGGGCCGTGGCGTTATTCTTCTTTTGATGCTCTTTGGATTGGCCGCCGTGGCCGCCACAGCGCTCGCGCCTGCCCCTAAGTCAGAAACCACGGACGGTATATCGCAGCCCTAGCTCACTTGGCGGCGCGACGCACATCGAAACCGAGAAGCGTCAGGCTGAGGCCTTGCAGCGCGAGCGAGGCACCCACAATCGCCCCGAGCGTCCAACCGGCCGAAGAAGGCAAGTCAAACAGCACGAGGAAACCAGCAAACAGCGAGATTGCCGAGGTGATGATGAGCCACTTGCGCCCACTCCATTCGACGAGGCTAGTGCTGACGAGAAGTCCCGTCGCACCTTGTACAACCAGCATCGCACCGACAATGAGAGTCAGCGAAACCAGCCCAAGGGTCGGATAGACAAACATCAAAATACCGCCGACGACAAACAGAAGTCCGCCGAACATCTGCCAGACTCGCCCCTCCCACTGCGTCGAGGTCCAGCCATGAACGAGCTCTAAGACCCCGGCAACGATGAGGGCTGCCGCAATCCAAATCTCGGTCGCGAGCGAAGCCGTGATGATCCCGAGTGGCACGGTTAGGATCACTCCCCCAAAGAGCATCAAAATGATCCCCAGCGCCATCAGCCATCCCCAGCTGTGTTGGAGCTTGTCGCGCAGGCTATCGATCATGCTCATGAGACGTGCTCGCCACCGTTTCCCGTTCGGTGAATTTACCTAACACAAGCACCGACACTTGTCTGGCAATGCTATTGGCGTGTCCTCAATCAGCCGCCGGCAGGCCTAGGGGCTAAAGACCAGAGCGATATAGGCGAAGAACAAAACCATGTGGACGCCGCCGAACAAAACATTTGTCGGTACGCCGGAAAACGTCATCTGAGCGACAAACAACGTCAAGACGAGGAGTATTGCCTCCACGTGACCGAGACCCAGTTCGAGGGGCAGGCCAGTAAAGACGCTGATCGTTAGGACGACGGGGACTGTGAGCCCGATCGTGGCCAGTGCCGATCCCAGACTGAGGTTCACCGAACGCTGCATTTGGTTGCGCGCAGCGGCCTGGACTGCGGCAACACCTTCCGGAGCCAACACCAAAATCGCGATCAAGATGCCGCCGAGCGCTGTCGGCGCCCCGAGCTGCTCTATGCCGAAGTCGAGCAATTTCGCCAGTGGCTTGGCCAATAGAACGACCGGCAGAAGCGTGATGAAGAGCAAAACAGCGTGATAGGAGGCCGAATGTGTCGCCACGTGATGGGGCGCCTCGAATGCCGTCTGTGGCTGGCCGCCCGAATTCGCCTCTTTTGGCTCCAAGAAGAACTTGCGATGGCTGATGGTCTGGATCAGTAGGAACGAGCCGTAGAGGAGCACAGTCAGGACGCCAAACACGATCGCTTGTTGCGGCGTAAATGTCGGGTCGGCTGTCGACTGCGTAAATTCCGGAACGATCAGCGCAATCACGGCCAGGGGAGCAATGACGGCGAGAAAGGCGGTCGCTCCTTCCAGATTGTACTGTTGCTGGCCGTAACGGAGCGCGCCAATCATCAGTGTCAACCCAACCATGCCGTTCATCACGATCATCAGGATCGCAAACATTGTCTCACGTGGCAGCGTCGGATTGGGTCCTCCGCCCAACATGATTGTCGCCATCACGGCAACTTCGATGCTGATGACCGAGATCGTCAAGACAAGCGTTCCGTAGGGCTCGCCGAGTAGCTCAGCGAGCGCTTCGGCATGGCGAACAACGCCGAACGCACACCAGACCATCACCCCGAATAGCCATACGAGCAACGTTGCGAACCACGCCATGTTGCTCAAATCGTAAAGCCAGTCCTGGCCAACTGTAAAAAATATCAGTGTCGTTGCAACACCCGCGATCAATGCCAACTCATCGCGGATCGTCTTGCCGACCACACCGGTTGCATTCATTGCCGACATTTAGTCCCCTCTACGCGCGTGCCGTCGTGTCGTCTTTAGCTTGGAAGCGGACCAATGGCTAGGAGGGGCTGTTGCAACCGCGCCGTCGAGCAATCTGGAAGACCGGAAAGGTAATCCGGAAAGACCTGAGATGCAGATCTTCGCTTGTTTTGCATCTTCGTCGCCTTCAAACTGTCCGGGACAGAACACCCCGAGAGTGGAAGTGCCCATGTCCAGCGATGGTCCATCGACAACAGATCACCCGGCTGCCGAAGGCGCGCGCGCTCTGCCAATTAAGAACCCGTTGGCCAATGCTTTCTTCATCTCGGGTCTTTTTTTGTTCGTTCTGGCGCTTCTGGTTTATGGCTCGAGTGTGCTCATACCTCTCGCCGTCGCCTTACTTCTTTGGTTCTTCATAAATGCACTGGCAAACGCATTTCAATGTCTTTGGTCGTGGTGGCTGGGTCCGCTTCGCGGCTTGTCTCTGGTGCTCGCCCTTTTGACCATCTTGGCAGCCAGCCTCTTCGCCGTTGGCCTTGTCATTACAAATGTCGGTTCCATGAGTATGAACACCGACGATTTCACCAAGAGCCTGACACTCCTACTTGATCAAGTGGCGACACTCACCGGATTGCAGCATGAGCAGGTGGTGAAGGGGATCGGACAGCAACTCGGATTGGGCCGGCTCTTGGCGGCGATCGTCTCGGCCATGACGAACTTCGCCAGTCAGTTCAGCGTCGTCTTCATCTACATTATTTTCTTGATGGTCGAGCAGCAGTTTTTCGATGTGAAGCTCAATGCGATCGTTCGTAACGAGGCACGACGCGAGCAGATTCGCTCCGTTCTCAGCCGCATTGGCCGCGACATCCAATCCTATCTTTGGATCATGACGCTCGTCAGCACGATGACGGCGATCCTATGCTATCTGGTTATGGTCGCCGTCGGCGTCGATCATGCACCCTTCTGGGCCTTTTTGATCTTCATCCTCAACTTCATTCCCACCATCGGCTCGATCATCGGAACAGCACTTCCCTCCCTTTACGCTCTTCTGCAGTTCGGCGATTTCAAGCCATTCCTGGTGCTCCTCGCGGTCATCGGTGTCATTCAATTTCTGATCGGAAACCTGCTCCAGCCGCGTATGGCGGCCAAGACTCTCAACCTCTCTCAGTTCGTCGTTATTCTTTCGCTGTTCTTCTGGGGCGCCATCTGGGGGATCGTGGGCATGTTTCTCGCCGTGCCGATTACGGCGATCCTGCTCATCGTCTTCTCGAATTTCCCCTCTACGCGCGTTGTGGCCGCACTTCTCTCCCAATCGGGATCCGTTCCCACTAAGAACGAGTCTTAGGTGCCGTCCAGAAGCGTCCGGGCCGGGATGGGTTTGTGTTCGAGCGCAGCAGGGCTTGATGCAAGCAGCCGCTGAAGCAGGTCCAGTTCCTCACCGTGATCCTTGTCGATGATCCGGTAATCGATCGCGATCTTCCCGTCTTGTTCGCCGATGCGGAAGTAATTCAGACAGTAAGACGGCTTGAATATTCCCGGCAGGTACATCAGACGTGCGGGCACGTGGTCAAGCCGCTTCAGCCACGTACCCGTATTGATGACGACGCGCCCGCCGAGCTTAGTCAATGACGGCTGGTGTGTGTGGCCGTAGATGAAGATGACGGTCTCTGGGTCGTTCTCAAACACGTCGCGCGCCGCATTCAGGTAGTTCACTTCCTTTTGCGCACTCAAATCTCCCTGGTCGACGAACACGTTGAAGCGCTCCAGCGTGTTCTTCACGTCGCGCGAAATAAAGAACAGCGGAATGGCGACGATCAAAGCAACCACAAACAGCACGGCGTTGATGATTAGGAACAACTGCAGCAGGCTGCCCACCAGTCCAAGGGATGAGAATACGAAGTTGTTGAGGAAGATGTTGGTGTCGGCGATGCCAGCCCACTCAAGTGCAGATCCCGCGAACACAAACAACGACAATCCGAACAGCAGCAGGAAGGGCAAGAGTAGCCACCTGAGGATCGGATTCATCTCCCGATAGAAGTAGTTGGAAAGCATCCAGCTCGGCACCATCTCGTTGGGATAGACCGATTGAATGTCCTTGAGCCAATTGTAGCGTCCAAGTCTCGAATACAGCCCGGCATTCGCAACGAAATAGGTCGTAATATAGAAGCCGACCGGCTGAGCGTGCGGATTGCCGAACTCCGGCATCGTGTTGAACGGATCGCGCTGCATGCCATGCTCGATCCAGATCTTTTTGCCTGCAACCTCACGCGTGAGCGACGTCACCGGCTCCAAGTCGATGTTGTAGGGCTTTAGGATCTCGATGTATTCGGGATAGCAAGCAAGTTCATAGTCGTGATTTCCGGGGATCAGCGTGATCTTCATCTTCTTCCCAGCGCTGCGCAACGCTTCGAAGACGCGCGGGAAGTGGTCGATGACTGCATTTAGTTTGTCGGGCCCGGTGACATGCATGTATTCCCATAGGCCGAACGCATCCCCGGCGATGATGAGCTCCTTTTCGCCTTCCTCTTGCTCAAGCTGCTTGAGGAAGGCGACCAACTCGTCCTCAAAATCGCAAACGCTGAGAGCTTCCTCGCCCCCGATGTGCAGGTCGCTGATCAGGTAGTAGGTGACAGGGCGCGAACGATCCCTATCAGCCGTTAAGGACGCTGCACTCATCTGCTCCTCCTCCAAAACGTTCGCGGCGGCGCTTGTCAGCGCCCGGTACTACCATCGTGCGGGTCGGCCCGCATGGCAAGCACAGCTGCGCTTTCGGCCATTGCGCTGACGGAAGAGGAGCTATCCGACCGGGTGCGTTTCAGGAGAGATTGAAGAGCGGAATTCAAGAGTGGCGCAGACCCCGCCGGGATCGAGCCCAGCGGGGTGCACCAAGCCAAGACATTAGTTGTACCGGCGCGCGTAGCGATGCGGGCCGCCGCGGCGATCACGCCACTTGACGTAGCGATTGCGGAAGTGACTCCGCGCCTTGATGCGCTTTTTCGTCTTGTGAAAGCCGTAGGCCTTCCTCTTGTTCTTCTTGAAGACCTTGGCCTTCTTGGCTCTGTAGTGATGGACGGAATGAGGCTTATTCGGCTTATAGCCATGAGCATCCGCCTGTGCGCCGGTGGCAAACAGTGCAGCCACCGCAACGGCACACGCCAGGGCAGTTCTTATCATTGTCAACACTCCATTCGTTCGGTGATCCATTACCGTCAACGAAACGAATGTTGTCGATCCCGTGGCAGGCAGCGAAAAAGTCTAGAAATCTTGACGTGACGCGCACGAACGCACTGTTACGTGCGACGTTCGCTTGGCCGTTCAGCTGTCGTTCACTTGGACAACGGGGTGGATGGTTCCTGCGAACGTCGAAATTTGGACGCTGCAATGACGGGCGCGCGCGCACTGACGTTGACGCCGGGCGCCACTGGACCATAGGGTGCCGCCCAACCCTAAGTCAGGCGCGCCACTTGGCGCCGCCCAATCCTCTCAAGCATCGCAAGAATGACCACCAAGATTGATCCCGCACTTGCCGCCGCACTCAACGACGCCCGGGCCTGGCCCTTCGAAGAGGCCCGAAGGCTAATCGCACGCCTCGACAAACTCAAAGGCGTCAAGGACAAGACCGTCATCTTCGAAACTGGCTATGGACCCTCAGGGCTACCGCACATCGGGACCTTCGGCGAGGTCGCGCGCACCACCATGGTGCGCCATGCGTTCGAGGTGCTCACCGAAGGCAAGCGGAAGACGCGGCTGATCTGCTTTTCCGACGACATGGATGGGTTCCGTAAGGTCCCAGACAACGTGCCGAACAAGGAGATGCTGACCAAGCACCTGCACAAGCCCCTTTCGCGCGTGCCCGACCCCTTCGCAGGCGACTACCCAAGCTACGCTGCGCATAACAATGCACGCCTGCGCGACTTTCTCGACGCATTCGGCTTCTCCTACGAGTTCCTCTCTGCGACCGAGTGCTACGAGGCGGGTCGTTTCGATGAGACGCTTCTCAAGATGCTCGGTGCCTACGACAAGGTGATGGAGATCATCTTGCCGACGTTGGGTCCGGAGCGGCGAGCGACCTACTCACCATTTTTGCCCGTTTGCCCGCGCACCGGCCGAGTCTTGCAGGTGCCGATGATCGAGCGTCACCCGCAGAAGGGGACCGTCGTCTATGAAGACCCCGAAACAGGCGAGAAGGTTGAGACACCCGTCACCGGTGGTCACGTCAAATGCCAATGGAAGGCCGACTGGGCGATGCGTTGGACCGCGCTCGGTGTCGACTATGAGATGGCGGGGAAGGATCTCATCGACTCGGTGACCCTTTCTTCTAAGATCTGCAAAGCACTCGGCGGCACTCCGCCTGAAGGGTTCAATTACGAGCTGTTCCTTGACGACAGGGGCGAAAAGATCTCCAAGTCGAGGGGCAACGGCCTGACAGTCGAGGAGTGGCTGACTTACGCCTCGCCGCAAAGTCTATCGTTGTTCATGTTTCAAAAGCCACGTTCGGCCAAGCGACTGTATTTCGATGTCATCCCGCGTGCTGTCGATGAGTATCTGCAGCTCGTCAGCGCCTACCCGGATCAAGAACCAAACAAGCAGCTGGACAACCCCGTTTGGCACATTCACTCAGGCGATCCGCCCAGCGTGGAGATGCCGATCACATTCGCTTTGCTTTTGAATCTCGTTTCTGCATCGAACGCACATGATGCGGACGCACTTTGGGGTTTCATCAAGCGGCTCGCACCCGATGCGAACCCCAAGAGGTTCCCGGTGCTCAATGAGCTTGTGGAGTACGCGCTGCGCTACTACGCGGACTTTGTCGAGCCTGCCAAGACCTTCCGCGCGCCCACCGATCAGGAGCGCGCAGCCCTGCAAGCGCTGAGTGATGCGCTTGCTGAGGCAAAACCAGGCGCGAGCGCTGCGGAGCTTCAGAACATTGTCTATGAGGTGGGCAAGACGAACGGTTTTGGTGAGAACCTTCGCAATTGGTTCAAGGCTATCTATGAGGTCTTGCTCGGACAATCGCAGGGTCCGAGGTTCGGTGGCTTTATTGAGCTTTATGGCGTGGACGAAACGCGTGCGCTGATCGATCGGGCGCTCAAGGGTGAACTTGTGCAAGCTGCGTGAGCGACTGGTGGAGCGAGAGCAGCGAATGTCGTCTAAGCGGCACCGCTCTTGAGCGATAGTTCGGCATCTAGCGACTGTGCCTGTGAGCTGAACCCACCGCGCATTCCGTCAACCTCAATGCCCCAAATATCGCGAATGAGACCGAACAGTTTGGCTTCCCGCGTCGCTATTTCTGATGCCGTCCACACCTCGGCCTCGATCGCATCTCGGGTGATCGCCAGCACCGGCGGATCATCAATCGAACCCCGGTAAATTTCCTGCTTGCGGGAAAAATCCTGATTACGTGCGCGATCATTTTGCCGGGGCGTTACCGGAACAAGATTTCCGAGGCTTTCGGTGCAGATCTCGCGTTCTTCGGTATCAGGAAACCACCGGCGCCACTCGCTAGAAGCGCCGGGCCTCATTGGTAAGATGTGCTCGACGCTATAGTCCCTTGGATCGAGCACGGTCATGCTGCGCGAAATCTCATCGCTGAGCCGCAACAGCAAGAGCTTGCATACGCCCTGATCGCGCCGATAGAGGTTCTTGAGGTGGTAGCCGATATTGCGCGTCTCCTCCCGCGAAATCCGGAACGGCCCTTCACCCGGAACAATGGGACTATCCGAGTTGATCACATCAATCACAGTGGCAAAGCGCCGGATGCGTTTGCCGGTGCTGGCTCGCAGCAGGCGCAACAAGTGCGCGAGCCGGTCGATCTCCTTGAGTAGAAGTTTGGCCCTAGCAGGGTCGTCTTGGTACTTGCTCAAGGCAAGTATGGCTGCAGGTGCCCAGTCGCCTTCAGATAGCCGGCCCAGATAAATTAGATATCGCCTTGCTTCGGCATCGATCGTGAGTTCCACGTCATCCGCACTGCACACGCAGTGATAGGCCCTTGCAAGCGGAGCGAATACGTTGTCCAAGAACGCTTCAGCGCCACCACTCTTTGATATGATTTGCCTTACGCTGGAAATAATCTTGGTGTCGCCGCGTCCGTGAATGCGGGCCAGGTGACTGAAAAATATCTCAAAGTTGGGTCCCAAAGAGTCGGCGGCGTCGGCCCAGAGTGTCAGAGCGTGATCCTGCCGTTCGGGACGTATCCCATTCAGCAACTCTGCTTTCAGAATGTCATTGCGCAGCAGAGCACGACCGCGATCATTCAGCACTGTAAAGAGCCGATGGGCGCGATCGATGTCGCGCGCGAGCACCGCCACGAAGTGGCAACGATCGCAGAGATAGGTCGTCAGGCGTTTGCGCTCGGCCGCACCAACAGTTGTGAGTTCTGAGACAAAATATTCACGGACGGCAAACAGCCTCTCCTCCGCCGGGCTTGAAGCCTGGAGCGTTGGCGTCTCTCCACATGCCCCGCGCGGCTGGACATGCGTTCTCAGAAACGACTGCTCGCGCCCGCTTAACTCGACCCGATACTGTGTGTCGCCCACCTTTGTTGCTGCCGAATCGGCGGAGATTAGCTGGTCGAGCTTGTTCCCGCCCCAGAGCCACCTCTCCTTCTCAAGATCGCGTAAGACCGCAATCAGTATTGCCAACGTCACAAGGCGCTGTTGACCGTCAACGATTTCGAAGAATTGGGGCTCTCGTTCTCTCGACCTGGGCAGGTCGCCACCCGCAGCACTTTTGAGGAGAATGGTCCCCAAGAAGTAGTCGGGATCACCAGTATCAGGGTCCTCGTTGTCGCCCACAGCCGAATGGACATCCTCCAGAAGCTGGGCGGCCTCTTTGGTGGTCCAGGAATAGGGTCTCTGGTAACACGGTACGGTGAAGTGAAAGGGTGATGAGAAAAGGTCACCTACCGAATAGGAGCCTGTTGGCAGACCTGAGAACATAGAACTTCTTCGATCGCTTAAGGCACCACATGCCAAACACGCATGCGACGCGGTCCCTACCAAATGAAGCTATCATGACTAAACGGACCGTGACAGGAGCCTTTGGGGAATAGAAGATGTGCGTTGGCAAAAATTGATTTCAGGTGTTGAGGAAATGAGACAGCCCAACTGTGGCGCAGCGGAATTACTCTAATTGTAGCGATCCGTCGTCAGCATTGCTGCGTACGTCGCGCGGAAATACAGCCCGACACATGCATGAGCCTTCTGATATCCATCGCATTTTCAAAGTGATAGCGCAGAGCGCGTGGGATGAGGCGTGCCGGGAGGGGGCGTTCGCAGGCTCAGCCGATGACCTCAGAGACGGCTACATTCACTTGTCCACCGGACGTCAGGTGGCCG
>Ga0315534_1000843_pt1 | contig 21565 bp, 18 predicted proteins | sample SalMarSW160240MG_FD_203094 | JGI IMG/M metagenome (GOLD analysis project Ga0315534, IMG submission 203094) | Salt marsh sediment microbial communities from the Plum Island Ecosystem LTER, Massachusetts, United States - Salt Marsh Sediment SW1602-40 ... | reverse complement strand
GAACCTGGGGCTGAGCTCTGTGTTCTGGATCGCCCTCAAAGCGAAACTGGGGGTGTTCCTCGCCTTCGGGCTTCTCTTCGTGGCCTTCTTTCTGGGCAACCTCCTGCTCGCCAGAAAGCTGACCGGCTGGGGAGGCTTCTTCCTCCCCAGCAATCGGTACTACGTGCCATCCAGGACGATTACCATAGTATTGATCGCTGCGGCGCTCGTTCTCGGCTTCCTCAACGGGGTGGGAGCTATCGGTCAGTGGGATAAGCTTCTCCTGTATCTGAATCAGCGCGCCTTCGGCGTGCAGGATCCCATCTTCGCTCAGGACGTGGCCTTCTACGTCTTCGCCCTACCGGTCTACCGCTTCCTGCGCTCCTGGTTGGCAGAGGTCGTGGTGCTCACTCTCCTGGCCACGTTCGTCGTCTACATACTGGTGCAACTCCCCACGTGGCGGCAGTTCAGGCTCTGGCTCACCGGCAAGAAAGCCCTCCATCTGGCATCCCTGGGAGCCGTCCTTCTCCTTATCGTCGCCTGGGGATACAAGCTGAGTGCCTTCGAGCTCCTCTACTCGTCCGAGGGCGTCGGCTTCGGAGCAGGCTACACCGACGTCCACGCCCGCCTGTTGGCCTACAATCTCTCCTTCTGGGCGGTGATTCTCTGCGTCCTGCTCCTCCTCGGAGGCGTGGCCTCCAGAAGACCCTGGATCCTGGCCATAGGCGGTGTGCTGTGGCTCTCCGCCGCCGTGGGCGTGGGCCAGATGTATCCTGCTTTCTTGCAGCAGTTCGAGGTCCAGCCCAACGAGCTGATCAAGGAGTACCCCTACATCGAACACAACATAGAGTTTACGCGCCGCGCCTACGGTCTGGACCGCATCCAGGAGCTGGACTTTGGCTCCCTGGTCGACCTGACCCCGGAAGCCCTGGCCGACGCCGACCCCACTATCCAGGGCATCCGGCTGTGGGATTATCGTCCCCTCCAGGACACCTACGCTCAGATCCAGGAGATCCGTCTGTACTACGATTTCGTGGACGTGGACGTGGACCGCTATTATCTGGACGGCGTAACACGGCAGGTGACCCTCTCGGCTCGGGAGATGGCCACCGACCAGCTCCAGTCCCGAACCTGGCTCAACGAACATCTCCAGTTCACGCACGGCTACGGTCTGGTGATGAGCCCCGTCAACGAGGTCACCACCGACGGCCTCCCGGAGCTTTGGGTCCGAGACCTGCCTCCTCGCACCGTGCCTGGCCTGGAGATCGAACGCCCCGAGATCTACTACGGCGAGAAGACCGACAACTACGTCTTCGTCAACAGCACCATCGAGGAGTTCGACTATCCCAGCGGCGACCAGAACATGACGACCACCTACCAGGGCACAGGCGGGGTGCTCCTGGATTCCCCTCTCAAGAGGGCAGCCTTCGCCTACCGTTTCGGCGACGTATCGGTGTTCCTGAGCGAGTACGTCACCTCTGAGAGCCGGGTGATGTTGTATCGCAACGTCCACGACAGAGCGCGCCAGGTGGCGCCCTTCCTGCTCTATGACTCCGACCCCTACCTGGTCATCGTTGACGGACGCCTGTTCTGGCTGCACGACGCCTACACCGCCACAGACATGTACCCATACGCCCAGCCCTACGACGAACGTTTCAACTACATCCGCAACTCTGTCAAAGTTGTCACCGATGTCTACAACGGCGACATGACCTTCTACGTGGTCGATGCCGACGACCCCATCATCCAGGCCTACGCCGGCATCTTCCCGGGACTCTTCACCCCCTGGGAACAGATGCCCGAGGGCTTGAGGTCACACGTCCGCTACCCGGAGGGCCTCTTCGCCATCCAGGCCGAGATGAACAACACCTACCACATGCAGAACCCCACTGTCTTCTACAACAAGGAGGACCTGTGGACCGTGGCCCACGAGATCTACGTGGGCAACGAGCAACTCATGGAGCCCTACTACGTGACCATGAGGCTGCCGGATGAGGATGAAGTCGAATTCATCCTCATACTCCCCTTCACGCCGGCCAACAAACAGAACATGGTAGGGTGGATGGCCGCCCGCTCCGACGGAGAGCACTACGGAAAGCTGCTCCTCTACAAGTTCCCCAAGCAGGAGTTGGTCTACGGTCCCCTCCAAGTAGAGGCGCGCATCGACCAGGAGCCAGCCATCTCCGGCCAACTCTCTCTGTGGCACCAGCGAGGCTCCCAGGTCATCCGAGGCAATCTCCTGGTGATCCCCATCGACCATTCGCTGCTGTACGTGGAACCCCTCTACCTCCAGGCGGAGACCAGCAAGCTCCCGGAGTTGAAGCGGGTCCTCGTCGCCTCTGGAGACAGGGTGATCATGGGCGAGTCCCTCGACGCTGCACTGGCTACGCTTCTCGGCGAGCCTGCGCCAACCCCGACCCAGCCAGAGCTTGAGCCGGAGCCGGTGACCGGCTCGGCGCGCGAGCTGGCGGTCTCAGCTCTCGAGCATTACGAGAGGGCACAGGAGTACCTCCAGCAGGGCGATTGGACGGGATACGGCGCCGAACTGGAGGCCATGCAGCGCGATCTGGAGGCGCTGGTGGAGGCCACCGAGTAACGCCAACGTCTCGGCCCGGCTGGGCACCATCGATGCCCGTCAGCGAATGCGCCCCCGAGCCACCGGATTCTCCACCCGGAGTATGGGGCGGCGGCTCTGTCGCTCTCAAACGAAGTAAGGTGAGCGTGCGACGCCCTTCTTCGGCGCCTCCGGTGTCTAACGCTTCCCATGCCCCACAACGTGTGCTACAATGAACAGGGCACACCAGTTCCGTGCCGAAAGGAGTCGCCATGGGGTTTCTCGATCTGCCGCTAATCGCCAATGTGCGGCGCAACCACGCCATCGAGCACGCGGCCATGCACATCCTGGCCCAGAGACAGCCCTACTTGAACGCTGTGGGCCGCACCGTGTTGGACGGCTTCTACGTCTACGGAAACGTGGACACCCAGGCGTTGGCTGACTCCGTGGCAGACGGTCTGGCCCGGCTCCAGGCGGGCGAGGCCGACCTCGCTGTCCACCCACGCTGTGGCACGAACCTCGCCGTATCCGGCTTCCTGGCCGGTGTGGCGACCTTCCTGGCTATGGGCGGATCGAAGTCCCGCCTCAGCAAGTTCCCCCGCTTCATACTCGCGGCCACCCTGGCCGTGATCGCCGCTCAGCCTCTGGGCCTGCTGGTCCAGGAGCGCTTCACCACCTCGACGGATGTCGCTGCCACCAGGATCCGACAGATCACCAGGCAGCAAAGGGGGCGACTGACCGTCCACAAGGTAGCCCTAGAGCACTATCGCTAGAAGTCTGACCAGGTGTCTCCCATGTTCTACCTGCTCCACGGCACAGATGAATACCGCCGCTCCCTGGAGCTGGACAAGATGAAGGCCAAGCTGGGCGATTCCACCACCGTCGACCTCAACACAACCATCCTCGACGGCCGAAAGGTCACCCTGGATGAGCTGGCCTTCGCGTGTGATACCATCCCCTTCTTGTCCGACAAGCGCCTGGTGATCGTCAACGATCTCGCCGCCCGCCTGGACAAGCGAACAGGCGAAACACCGGGCGAGCCGGAGCAGGATTCCGCTTTTCTCGAGCGTCTCGAACTGTACCTGAAGGACCTGCCGGATAGCGCCCGCTTGGTCTTCCTGGAGAGACGGAAGATCGGCAAGCGCAATCCGATTCGCAAGCTGGTCACGCAGACTGAACACGGGTACGAGCGCGAGTTCACGCCCCTGCGCCCCGGTGAGCTCTCCCGCTGGATCGCCGCACGTGCACAAGAGAAGGGGGGAAGGATAGAGCCGGGGGCCATCCGGGTGCTCGCCACCTACGTAGGCAGCGATCTCCGGCTCCTGGATCACGAGATCGAGAAACTACTCACCTATGCAGGCGATGAAAGACCCGTCACAGAGAAGGATGCCCAGCTCCTGGTCAGCTATGCCCGCGAGGCCGACATCTTCGCCATGGTAGATGCACTGGGCGCACGGGACACCCGACGGGCGATGGAGCTCATGGAGAAGCTCCTGGCCGAGGGCCAACACCCGCTGTATCTCCTCCGTATGATCACCCGGCAGTTCAGGATCTTGTTCCAGATCAAGGAGCTACTGAACAAGGGAACCCCAGCCACCGACGTCAGGGGGTTACTGCACCTGCATCCCTACGTGGCGAAGAAGACCATGGCTCAGGCACAGAACTTCTCAGTGCCTCAACTGGAGGAGATCTACCACCGTCTGCTGGAGATAGACGAGGCGGTCAAGACGGGACAGCTAGAGGATCACCTGGCGCTCAACCTGTTCGTAGCCGAGCTTGGCCGCTAGTGCCTCGACGTGACTACAGGCCCAGTGGTGCACGCTGGAGATGGAACTCCGTGCTCTGCTCGTAGGCGTAGGCCACGTGTAGCACGGTGCCCTCGGCAAAGGGGTGTCCCAAAATCTGCATACCGACCGGCAGTCCTTGGTGAAAACCACACGGCACGCTGATGCATGGCAGTCCGGCCAGGTTCGCTGGGATCGTGTATAGGTCTGCCAGGTACATCTCTAAGGGATCATCCACCTTCTCGCCGATGCCGAAAGCCACGATGGGAGATGTAGGCCCCACCACCACGTCGACCCCCTGCGCGAAGGCATGATCGAAATCCTCCTTGATCAACGTGCGCACCTTCTGGGCGTTGAGGTAGTAGGCGTCGTAGTAGCCCGAGCTCAGAGCGTAGGTGCCGAGCATGATCCGGCGTTTCACTTCTCTCCCGAACCCTCTGCCACGCGCCTTGCTCTGTGCTTCGCGGATGTCGCGCGCATCGGGTGCCGAGAGTCCGTACTTCAGCCCATCGTACCGCGCCAGGTTCGCGCTGGCCTCCGCCCAAGAGGTGAGGAAGTAGGTCGCTACCACGTACTTCTCGTGAGGCATGGACACCTCACGCACGTCCGCACCCAGTTCAGCCAGTCGCTCGATGGCCTCGCGCACACGCGCCTCGACCCCTTTGTCCAGCCCCTCAGCGAAGTACTCCGAGGGAACGCCGACCACCACGTTCTCGAGACCCTCGTTCAGGAACGTGGTGTAGTCCGGGGTAAGCTCTCTGGCCGACGTGGAGTCCTGGAAATCGTGTCCGCACACTGCGTTCAAGACCAGTGCGCAATCGCGCACGTCCTTGGTCAAGGGCCCGATCTGGTCCAGCGACGAAGCAAAGGCGATCAAGCCATATCGCGAGACGCGGCCGTAGGTAGGCTTCAAGCCCACGACCCCGCACAGACTGGCCGGCTGGCGGATGGAACCGCCGGTGTCGGACCCCAGGGCAAACAGGGTCTCATTGGCCGCTACCGCCGCCGCGGAGCCTCCGCTCGATCCCCCAGGCACTCGTGACAGATCCCACGGGTTGTGCGTGGGGAAGAAAGCCGAGTGCTCTGTGGAAGACCCCATGGCAAACTCGTCCATGTTGGTCTTCCCCACGATCACCGCTCCGCTGTCCGTCAGCTTCCCGACCACAGTGGCATCGTACGGAGGTACAAAGCTCTCCAGTATCCTGGAGCCGCAGGTGGTCGGCACACCGCTGGTGCACATGTTGTCCTTGATAGCCACAGGGATTCCGGTGAGGGGACTGGCCTCACCGCCAGCTATCGACTCGTCGGCCTGCTGAGCTTGCTGGAGCGCGCGCTCCGGGGTGACGGTGATAAAGGCCCCTGTCTGCTCGTCGCACGCGCCGATCTGTCCCAGCACGGACTTTGTTAGCTGTAGTGAGGAGATCTCGCCTCGGCGCAGCAAGTCGCCGGCTTCGTGGACAGTGAGGGTGTGGAGGGTCACTCTTCACCCCCGGGGAGCACAGCGTGGACGCGAATGTATCCCTCCTCCACTTCAGGGGCGTTCGCCAGGACATCCTCCGTGGGCAGGGAGGCTCTCGTCACGTCCTCGCGCAGCACATCCCCCTGCACCACGACGTGCGCCGTAGGGGCCACGCCGCTGGTGTCCAACTCGTTGAGCAGATCAACGTACTCCAGGATGCGGCTTAGTTCGATCTCGAGCTGGGCGATCTCGTCCTCGCTCAGCTCCAGCCTGGCCAGATCGGCTATGTGCTCCACTTCGGAGCGGCTGATGCTCATGAGCCAATTCACCAACAAGAAAGAACCGAGCCCATTGGCCCGCGTTCGGTGCTAATCGTGTTCCTTGAGCAGGATCACCACCTTGCGGCGTCGCCCCTCCCCTGTACTCTCCGTGGTCACCGATCGGTGATCGCGCAAGGCCATGTGCACGATGCGCCGCTCGTGGGCGGGCATCGGCTCCAGGGTCACCGCGCGCCCCTCGTCCACCACCCGCTGTGCCATCCGCTCGGCAAGCTCAGTGAGGATCCTCTCCCTCCGCCTCTTGTAGCCGCCCACGTCGACGAGGATATTGACCCAGCGCTGGAGCTTCCGGCTGACGATCAGTCGCGTGATGTACTGCAAATCACGAAGGGTCTCACCCTGGCGCCCGATGAGGATTCCAAGGTCGTCGCCCTCTACGTCCAGGACCAGGGGCTCTGCGTCGTCCTCCCCTGGATCGCGTACGACCACCGTGGCGTCGATCCCCATGTGGTTCAGCAGATCGCGGAGCACCTCCAGGGCGACGGTGCCCATCTCGTCCGCTGCCGCTCCGGGCTCCTCGGCAGCCTCCGGCTCCCCCCGAAGCCCCTCGGGCTCGATGAGCGTCACCCGGACCCGTGCCTCCTCAGCTCCCAGACCCAGGAGCCCCCGGCTGCCCTCCGTGAGGACTTCCGTCTCTACCTCATCCGGATCGGCATCCAGTTCGCGCAGTGCTTTCTCAATAGCCTGATCTACGTCCTTGCCGGAAACCTCAACGCTTCTTCCTCTTCTTCTCGGCCTTTCCATCTTTCCCTGCTTCCTCCCCCCTGGGAAGCCCTGGTAACCCTGTGGGCAGGGCCTTCAACACGTCCCCCCAACCGGTGGTCAGGCCCTGTTGTATGATCTGTAGCAAGCCCGAGGCAACCCAGTACACCGCCAGCCCCGAGGACACCTGCAAAGTGATCACGCCGAACATGAGGGGCATCATCACCTGCATGGTGTTGGTCATCTGAGCTTGCGACGGGTCCGCCGCGGGCTGCGCAGTGAGCTTCTGCTGTAGCCAGAAGACCAGAACTACGAGCACAGGCAACACATACCAGGGATCGGGCCGCCCCAGGTCTAGCCACAAGAAGCGGCTGTTCAGCGGCAACGATCGAGCCGCTATGTCGTGCATGAACGGAATCGAATGATACAGCCTTTGAGACAACACCACGAACTGCTCTGGCGTACTCCCCAGAGCTTGATAGATAGACTGATAGAGGCCTATCCAGATAGGCATCTGGACCAGCATGGGGAGACACCCCATCATGGGGTTTACCCCATGCTGCTGGTACAACTCCATGGTGGCGGCCGACAGTTTCTCTCTGTCTTTGGCGTACTTCTTCTGCAACTTCTGGATCTCGGGCTGAAGGTTCTGCATGGCCTTCATCGAGGTGATCTGCCTCTGAGTGAGCGGAAAGGTCAGAAGCCGTATCAATACCGTGAGGCCGATGATGGCCAGCACGAAATTGCTGAAGAGTACGTTGTACAGGAGCACCAGCAGGTTGAGCATGGGCTCCATGATCACCAGATTCCAGATCTCAGTCACACCGGGCATTCAACTGCCTCCCGCTATTCGCTCGCCCCAGGAGCCGTCTCCCACTCCAGCTTCCCTGTCGCGGCGTCGAGAACGTACACTTTGCCATCGTCGCCCGAAATGTAGACTCGACCGTCCACAACTGCCGGCGCGGCCAGCACCACCAGGACGCCTTCCTCCGGATAGCTCCACATCACGTTGCCACTCTCGGCCCCCAAGGCGTGGACGCCCCTCTTGTGCTCGGTGATGTACACCACACCGTCCGTGATCACCGGAGTGGCGGCAAGCATGTCTACTGCTTCGAAATCCCACACCAGGGTGCCGCTCGCTGCGTCCAAGGCGTACAGAGTGTGATCCAGGGAGGGCGCGTATAGCCTGTTCTCGTACTCCACCGGTGTCGCCCAGATCCAGTTCTGGGTCGAGAACGTCCACACTTCCTCTCCGCTCTCCGCATCCAGGGCATACACCTTGTTATCCAGAGCCCCGAAGTAGACCAGATCGCCAGACAGGCAGGGAGTGCTGTAGATGGCTCCTCCCGCAGTGAAGGACCACCGAGTATCTCCCGTCGCACCATCGAGAGCGTACATGTTCTTGTCCGCGGATCCTACGTACACAGTGCCATCCCGCCAGACAACCCCTCCCCAAAGCGCGTCTCCGGACTCGAAGCTCCACCGCTCGACTCCTGTCTCGATGTCCAGAGCATACACCCTACCGTCAGAGGAGGTGAAATAGACCAGATCATCGCCTGTGGCGGGGGTGCCCATGAAGGGCTCGGTTTCCTGGGACGACCCCGCCGGAAAGTGCCATTTCTCGGCCCCACTGGAGGCATCCACCGCATAGGCCCTACCCTGTATGTCCTGGCTCTGGAATATCAAGAAGCTGCTGAGTTCGATCTCGTAAGACCCAAAGTACACCACCTGCTCCCGTAGCACCGGTGAGGAGTAGATGCCAGCCAGGAGACGATCCGCCGGAAAGGCCCACAACTGGTCGCCGGTATCCGCATCGAGGGCGTATAGCCTGCCTGTCTTCAAGCCAGCATACAACACGCCCTCGTCGACCGTAGGGCTTGACCATCCCATCGCAGCCTGGCTGCCACAGCCAGCTGCCAACACCAGCAACAGCGGCAACAGCACCAACAGGATCGCCTGCCTGGACTTCTTTCTCGTTGTCTTTCCCAAGAACGCTTCTCCTTCCCCGCGTCGGCCTCTAAGGTACCGGGTCATACCCACCTGGATGCAGTGGATGGCAACGCAGCAATCGCTTGATGCCCAGCCAGCCTCCCTTGACGACACCGTACCGCTCGATGGCCTGATACGCATACACGGAGCACGAGGGCACGAAGCGACATGAAGGGGAAAGTGCTGGGGATACGAATCTCTGATACGAGCGGATCATCCACAATGCCAACGCTTTCATCGTCAGGTCTCGGAGGTACGATTTCCATGGAACCTCAGGCACGTAGCAGACCGGCCTGCGCCAGCAATTGCTGCACGGCCCGATCCACCTGAGGGTAGTCCGCGTCACTGATGGGTTTGCGGGCGACAAATACCACGTCGTACCCGGGCTCCACCAGGGCTTGTCGCGCCCTCGCCGCCTCGCGCAGCAGCCGCTTGACCCTATTGCGAATTACGGCCTTCCCTACCCGCTTACTCACGGAGAAGCCAAAGCGGCTGTAGTCTAATCCGTTTGGAAGCGAACAGAGCACCAGAAGGAGATGCGACCAGGAACGCCCCTCGCTCCTCACTCGTCGGAACTGCTCATCGTCCCTGAGCCGGTATCTCCTATCCATGACCCCGCTGCTGCCACAGTCGTGCGAACTCGTGGCAGCTCAGACCGTCAAGCTCTTCCGGCCTTTCTGGCGCCGCGCCTTGAGCACTCTGCGACCACCAGGGGTGCGCATGCGGGCACGGAAGCCGTGACTCCTCTTCCGCTTTCTCTTCTTGGGTTGATACGTACGTTTGGGCATGGTGAGCCTCTGCTACGTCTGTTTGTAGGATATTCAAATTACAATTATAGCTTCTCGTGCGCTCTCTTGTCAAACGCATCGGGCAGGTGAGCCTAGACGCCGTGACCACTTCTTCAGGGTCCAACGCCCCTCTTGTCCGCTCTTCCCAGGCCCGAAATCGATACACATCCGATCAATCTGCTGCCGACGGTGCCCACGATGCAGACACGCATCGATCTCTGTGGGGGTCAACTCACGCCGAACCAGCCGGTGGGTACCAGCCAGACGCAAGGGGATGCCTCTCTATGAGGAGACGCAACAAAAAGGTAGCGCATAGGGGAGTCGAACCCCTGTCTCTGCCTTGAGAGGGCAGTATCCTAGGCCACTAGACGAATGCGCCACACAGACTATCATTCTAGCAGGAATGCGCCAGCTTGTCAAACTCCCGCCGGAGGGTGGGGAGCGACTGCACCGATACAAGACGTACTCCAGATTCAAAGCGACACGTAGGAGCGGGCCTAAGACCCGCCCTACGACGGTGTTTGGTCGGTCAAGTGCACGGGGGAATGAACCATCCATGCTCAGGCGGCTTGCCCAACCATCGATGGCCTTGAAGCCTCTTTCCGCGTAGTCGGTACCGTCAGTGAATTCAGTGATTCCGCACCTCCAGGAAGACTGATGAGACTGCGACTTGCGGTGAACAATGAGCGCCTCAGGCACTGGCTATGGTGCTCAATTGCGGCCATCAGGTCACGTTTGCACGTACTCCTGGCCAACTCTTGACTACAGCCGCCGCGATACCTATAATGCAGACAAGGCTGTCACTTCTGTTCAAGCCTTGGCGTTCAATAAGAATGGAGTCCTGACCATGCACGATGGACAACCAGCCAGGCGAGTCGGCCGCGGATCGATCAGCGGAGGGCTCATTCTCATTGTGCTGGGTTTTCTGTGGCTGCTCAACAACCTCGGTTATCTCCCGAGCGACCTTATCCGCAGTCTGTGGCGGCTCTGGCCTCTGATCCTCATTCTTCTGGGTGCAGAAATAGCTCTGCGAGGCTTCCCCGACCGCGTAGCCCTACCTGTGCTGCTGCTGGTGACCATACTCATCGGTTCCTTGATCTTCGTGCTGGCTCCAACCCTTCCAGTGGAGCAGATGCTCAGCCAAAGTTGCAGCCAGGAGATCGGTGACCTCCAGAGCGCCAGTATCGAGCTAGAAGTGGACCGCGGCAGCCTGAGAGTCGATCCGCTGCAAGGTCAGCCCCATCTGCTGGCGGCTGCCGAATGGGATCACATCAGCAGCGTGCTGATCCAGAAAGAATTCACCGAGTCGGCCGGCCGAGGCACCCTCAGCTTCGCCGATCGCTACGAGGCGCTGTTACCCTTCTACTTCCTTGGCGGTTTCAGAAACGACTGGGCTCTCCAGCTTACTCCTTCCATCCCTCTCGACCTGGAGCTGGAAGGTGACGACTGCGAGCTCGATCTGCACCTCCACGGTCTAACCCTGCAAACGGTTAGGGCACAGATCGGCGACTGTTCCGGGTACGTGAGCCTGCCCGCCACCTCGGACCTCGATGCCAGACTGGACCTTCAGGACAGCCGATTGACCCTGGTCTTGCCCACCACCGCGGGGGCCAGAGTGGAGGTGGAGCTCTCGGATAGCGACTTAACTATCGACTCCTCCAGGTTCCGTGAGATCAACCCTGGGGAGTATCTCTCGGAGGGTTACGACCAGGCCCAGACCCTGATAGATGTGAGCCTCCAGGCCACCGATTCCACCATTACTATCCGGTAGTCCAGAGCGACCCCATGCCCACCAGGTCCCGCAAAGCTGATGGGGGCACCAGCCCCGCCATCGATGGCCCGTCTTCTCAGCCAGGTGACCAGAACGTGGAACCTACTCGCACGACACCCATTTGCCCAGCTTGTGGCTCGCCCAATCGGCCGCAGAGCCAGTTCTGCGCCGATTGTGGAGCGCCCCTGCGCAGATACTGCCCTCATTGCGGCGAGCCCATCCCCATGGACCTGGACTTCTGTCCGCGGTGCTCAGAGGCGCAAGGGCGGCCCTCTGCGCCAGCCGCCCGCTGTCAACGGTGCGGCTTCGAGAACGAGAGGCAAGCCGAGCTGTGCCAGCAGTGTGGTGCGCGTTTGCTGGCCAATTGTCCACAATGCGGGGCGCTGAACCAGGCCTCCTTGACGTACTGCCCTCACTGCGGCTTCAACTACTCTCGATATGTCGCCGACAGGCTCGTCGGCATGCCCGCGAAGCCCGAGCCAGCGGTCAAGCAGCCGCGCCGGCTTTACCCTAGCACCATCCTGATGGCGGCTCTGATCGTCTTCAGCGTGCTCCTGATGCTCTACATCCTTTGGCAGATCCAGGTATGAGACGGGCCCCAGCCGTCGCTCGCTCAATGGTCGAACCACAGCACGTCTTTTCGGCTCGCCACACGCTTCACTCGAGCCCATGGGTGCTCTGCACCTCGCAATCGTGGAGGGTGTTGGCCCCTGAACACGGCGCGTGAGATGTCATCTCATGCCTGCGGTCCGACCTGCGCAGACCCGGCGGGCTACCTGGTGCAGGGCCAGGAACGGCCTCGCCAGCGAAGCGAGTGGTCACGAGGTCCAGGCTCACGTACGATTATCCATTGCCACAGAACCAGTGGTTTGATAGAATAGTGATCCTGAGAGAGGCGAGCGGTGGAGACAATCAGGTGCCCAAGGTGCGGAGGCCCCGGGACGCAGACGAAGGACGCGGGAAGACTCTTGTGTGCACTCTGCGGACTGGTATTCACTGCGATTGGCGCGGAGAAGATTTCTTATCTTGAGTGTCCCCAGTGCGGCTTCCACAACGAGCCTCAAACCCGCGAGTGTAGGCAGTGCGGGGCGCGTCTGACGAAATACTGTCCCCGTTGCGGAGCCGGACTGGAACTGAGGATGCGCTTCTGCGACCAGTGTGGCGCCAACCATGCGCAGCTATCTACACCCGATGGGAGCTGCCATTGGTGCGGCCACCAGAACGAGGCCGAGAGTGAGTCGTGCGAGAGATGCGGAGCTCGTCTCATCACGGTTTGTCCAGAATGCAATTCCAGAATGAAAGCCGGCCTGAACTACTGTTATGCCTGTGGCCTGGACTACCAGGGACTGATCGCTGACCAAGAAGACCAGCGTCGGATAGAGCTTGACGAGTGAAACAGAGGATGCTCCCATGAAATGCCCATACTGTGGTACAGAAGTCACGAGCGAAGACCTCTACTGTGGCGAATGTGGCAAGCAACTGCCATCGGTGCCGGGAGAGTCGAGACGGTCTCGGTGGCCCTTGATCGCCGCCATCCTCGGCGTGCTCATCGTGGCTTGTATCGCGTGTAGCGTGATCTGGATCCTGCTCCCCGATGGGACGGACACCGTCGTCTCCGACGTCTCCCCCACGCCAGCCGATACCCCTGCGCCGTCGGAAAGCAACACTGCTCTCCCATCCCCGACTGAGCAAGCCTCCTGGTCCACCTACAGCAGCACGGAGCTGGGCCTCACTCTAGGCTACCCCAACGACTGGCTGGTCGAAGAAGACACCAGCCTAAGGCAGGTCGTCTTCGCGCCCCAGCAGGAAGGCCTGGAGGTCGATGAGTTCCTGCGGACTACCAGCTTTGCCGTGGTGGTCAACCGCACCGAGGAACCGCTGGTCGACACGGCTTCGCAGGCCCTGGAAGAGGTGGGTGGATTCCTGGCCGATGCGTACCCCGAAGCGGACCTTGGAGAGATAGAACCTGTCCGCGTCGCCGGCCAGGACGGCGCGCTGATGACCATCGAAGGGGAGTTCAGCGAACCAGGCGCCCGCCTGAAGGGCTGGCTAGCCGCCACGGTGGCCTACGATCACGTCTACATCTTCGTCGCGGGCGCGCAGATCGAGGAGTGGTCGCAGCGCGAAGCAACGCTGCAGGCTATGCTGGACAGCGCGGTTCTCTCACAGCCCAGCCCAGAGCCCACCGCACCCGTGGTCACCCCTAGCAGCACCAGCGTACCTTCCGGCACGGGAGTATCCCCCACCACTGCCCCGACCACGACGCCGGTGCAGATCGAAGGGGCCGACCGTTACGAGCCTGACGACAGTATCGCCGAGTCCGCGCTGATAACCACGGACGGGGTCCAACAAACGCACAATCTGCACGTGGAAGGAGATCACGACTACCTGTTCTTCCAGGCCACGGCGGGCAACGCCTATACCATCCAGACGCTGGATCTCGGGCCAGAGATCGACACCATTATCTACCTGCTCGATGGAGACGAGCAGGAGATAGCTCGCAACGACGATGGCACTGAAGAACCACTCGCGTCGCTCATTGTATGGGTCGCGCCCAGCAGCGGAACCTACTACATCATGGTCAGAGATCTGGCAGAGGACTCGTCAGGGGCCGACGCCAGCTACAGCGTCTCAGTCACAGAGAGCGCTTCTGTGGAGGGCGCGGATCTCTACGAGCCCGACGACACCTTCAGCGAGGCCAGCCTCATAGACATCGATGGCGCGTCCCAGGCCCACACCTTCCACACCACGACCGACGTGGATTGCGTATGGTTCATGGCTGACGAAGGCACGGAGTACGCCATAGAGACGCTGAACCTGTCTGGTGACTGTGACACGGAGATGTACCTCTACGATGAAAGCGGCACAGAACTGGCCTACAACGACGACGCCGGAGACGAGGACTATGCATCACTCATCGTGTGGGAGGCTCCGGCCGATGGCCTCTACTACGTCGCGGCCGTGGAGTTCAACGGTAGGGCCGGGCCGGGCGTGGGTTACGAGATAGCGGTATCTCTGCAATAGGCCGCAGCCCAAGCAGCCCACCGTGTCCGGAGCGCTCCATGCCGTGGCAGGGATCCGTGGACGCTCGCCTTTCGAACCGCCGACTCCCACGCCACCGCCGGCGGATTCTGACCTGTCCTGACTCGACGCCATAGCCGCGCGAAGGGCCATGGTGGAGCAGAGGAGCTTTCCGTTTCCGCGTCAGTAGGCCCGGGCGAAGTAGACCCTCTCGGCTGCTTTCTCGCCGCAGTAGATACACCTGCCCTCGTCGCCAGCCTGCTCCAGAGGTATACATCGCGAGGTGGCCTTCGTTTCCTCCTGGATACTCTCCTCGCACCGGGGGTTCCCGCACCACCAGGTGTAGGCCCAGCCGTCCTCCACGATCTCCTTGAACTCCTCGTAGTCCTTCGGTTCGTGGGTATTCGCATCACGGAACTCCAGTGCCTGGTCGTGGAGCGAGCTCTGTATCTCGGTCAGCAGGCCGCTCACCTGTTCGAGCGCGCCGGCTCGGGCGATGGACTCCTTCCCACTACGGCGCGGAGCGTCGCGTCTGGCGCAGGTCAGCTTACCCTCCTGCACCTCACGAGGTCCGACCTCCAAACGCAGCGGTACGCCCCGCATCTCCCAATCGTTGAATTTCCAGCCAGGGGTATACTCCTCCCGATCATCGACGTGTACCCGCAGGCCGCCCGCCCTCAGTTCGCTGGCTAGCTCCGTCACGCCCTCGAGGACGGTGTGCTTTACGTCGTCGCCCTTGTAGATAGGGACGACCACCACCTGCACGGGGGCCAGGACGGGCGGCAGACGCAACCCCTGATCGTCGCCGTGGACCATGATGATCGCTCCCACCATCCGCGTACTCACGCCCCAGCTCGTGCCCCAGCAATACTGGGTCTCATTATTCTGGTCGAGGTAGGTGACCTCGAAGGCCTTGGCGAAGTTCTGCCCCAGGTTGTGTGATGTGCCGGCCTGCAACGCCCTCTTGTCGCCCATCATGGCCTCGATGGAGTAACTGGTCAGCGCCCCGGGGAACTTCTCCGATTCCGACTTCCTGCCCACCAGGACAGGGATCGCCGCGTCAGTCTGTGCGAAGTCAGCGTAAAGGCCCAAGATGCGCAGGGTCTCCTCCTCCGCTTCTTCGTAAGTCGCGTGTACGGTGTGGCCCTCTTGCCACAAGAACTCCATGGTCCGTAGGAACAACCGGGTCCGCAGCTCCCAGCGCACCACGTTGGCCCACTGATTGATGAGTATCGGCAAGTCCCGGTAGGACTGAACCCACTGCGCGTACATGTGACCGATGATCGTCTCCGAGGTCGGCCGGACTACCAGAGGCTCCTCCAGTTCCTTGCCACCTCCGTGGGTGACCACGGCGAGCTGCGGGGAGAACCCCTCCACGTGCTCCGATTCTTTCTCCACGAAGCTCATGGGTATGAAGAGAGGGAAGTAGGCATTGACGTGGCCGGTCTCCTTGAATCGTCTATCCAAGCCACCCTTCACCGCTTCCCACAGTTCGTACCCATACGGCTTGATGACCATACATCCCCGCACCGGCGAATAGTCCGCCAGGTCCGCCCTCTGAACCACTTCATTGTACCAAGCAGAGAAGTCCTCACTGTGTGATGCCAGTCTCTGCCCCATTCTCCGAACCTCCTTCGCTATCTCTGGGTTGGTCAGTCTCACAAACGTGTGGTCAAAACAAAGAAGAGCCCCGCCCCATAGGGACGAGACTCGGTCAAATCCCGCGGTACCACCCTACTTAGGCCGCTCTGCCCGTTCGCTCCAGGTGGACAGAACTGGCCTCTCTCGTCGAGAGTGTAGCCCCACAAGCGTGAGGCAATGCCCTGGCCGGGTAACGGCGGCCAACCGGCGGAGCTTAGCGGATCCAGCACACATAATGCCTGCGCTGGTCCTTTTCGCTCGCAGCTCCCGGGTCGGGTTCAGTCTGGGGCGATGCCAGCTTGCAGCACACGCCGGCTCTCTGTGATCTGCCGTCCAGGCCTACTATTTCCCGATCAACGCCGTTTTGAGTATCTGGTATCTATTTGAAGACCATGTTAGCGCGATTGCAGCGCCTTGTCAAGCGCGACCTTCATGGAAACCCGCGCGGAGCCTGCAATGCCCTCCACCGACCCTGCCCCACCTGATCACCACGGAAGCAAAAGCCAGCGGGTCAGACCAGCAAAACGCAGACCTCTCACCCCTGAAGAAGCTTCTGCCAGAACAGCCAGGTTAGATAGACCAACAGCAACAGCCCGGCCCCCAGCAGCAGAAGGTGTATGAGGCAACCCCCGATCTTCCTGATGACAGCGATCGCCCACCCCACCACCAGGAGAAGGATGAGGGCTCCCACAACGAGGAACACTAGCGGTTGTACCATCAACGCTCCCGCCAATCCTGATGGCCTTCGGTAGCCAACTCCACCGAAGGCCGAATGCTAGTCGCTTGCCACCACGAAGGCCACAGCATACCGGCGCGAGTGCGACATACTGATCGCAAACTCGTCCAGCCCGAGCTCCTCTGCCCGCTTCCTGGCGCGCCCGTGGAGCCGGACCAGGGGCTTGCCCCGAGAATCCGGTAGCACTTCCATCTCCCGCCAGGTGACCCCACGCAGCCCTGTGCCCAGGGCCTTGGACACCGCCTCCTTCGCTGCAAAGCGGACGGCCAGCTCCGGCACGTGGTTTCTACAGTACTCCACCTCGGCATGAGTATAGACGTGCGCCAGGAAGCGCTGTCCCCAGCGCTCCAACGCTCGAGCGATACGCTGCGTCTCGATGACGTCCACACCCACGCTCAGCATGACAGTCCGCCTGTCCTCTGATTACGGCTACGAGATGTCATCCGCCGCCTCTTCCAGCTCGATGGACTCTCCAGCGGCCAGGATCTCGGCAGGCAGGTAAGGCTCCGCCTTCTCGTAGCCGCGACCTATGCCGCGGTAGACGAAGCCAAGTTCCTGCATCTTCGTGGGCTCGTAGATGTTACGACCATCTATGAGGACAGGCTCAGCCATGGATGCCTTCAGGCGCGCCATGTCCAGATGCTTGAACTCGTTCCAGTCGGTGACCACTACCAGGGCGTCGCTGCCCTCCGCCGCCTCGTAGGCATCCTCACAGTACGTCACCTCGGGCATGATCTCCTTGGCCCGCTCCATAGCCACCGGGTCGAAGGTCTTGACGGACGCTCCCTCGTTCTGGAGCAGGTGGATGATCTCCACCGCGGGTGCCTCACGCATGTCGTCGGTGTTGGGTTTGAAGGCCAATCCCAGCACGCCCACCGTCTTGCCGTGCAGCGTGCCCAGGATGTCGCGCAGTGCCTGGACCACTCGCCTCCTCTGGTCCCGGTTGATCTCTATCACAGCTCTGAGCAGTTGAGGGTGGCACCCGTGGATAGCCGCCATGTGGGCCAGCGCCTTCACGTCCTTCGGAAAACACGAGCCTCCCCAACCCACCCCGGCGTCGAGATAGGAGTGGCCAATACGCTTGTCGTATCCCATCCCTATGGCCACCTCTTTGATGTCGGCGCCCAGTTGCTCGCAGATGGAGGCTATCTCGTTCACGAAAGAGATCCTGTTAGCCAAGTAGGCGTTGGAGGCGTATTTGATCATCTCGGCCGTGCGCAGGTCGGTCACGATGATCGGCGCACGCAGAGAGAGGTACAGTTGGGCCACCTTCTCGCCTGCCCGCCGGTTGGTCGAGCCCAGAACGATGCGATCCGGATGCAGAAAGTCGTTGATGGCCGACCCTTCGCGTAGAAACTCGGGGTTGGATACCACTGTGAACTCGAGGCCCGCTGGTAGATGCCCCTCCACGATCTCAGCCACCCAATCGCCTGTCCCGATGGGCACCGTGCTCTTGTTCACGATGATCAGTGAGTTGGTCATGTTGGCTGCGATCATCTCTGCGGCCATCCTCATGTACTTGAGATCGGCCTCGCCTTCGCTGCCCGAGGGCGTGTCCACGGCGATGAAGGCAAACTCGGCGCCCCTCAAACCATCCTTATACGAGGTGGTGAACGTTAGCCGCTCAACCTTGATGTTCCGTTCTACCATCTCCTGCAAACCGGGTTCGTAGATCGGCAGCTTACCACGCTTCAGCCCGGCGACCTTGGCCTCGTCTATGTCTACGCAGACCACCTCGTTTCCCAGGTCCGCAAAGCACGCACCGGTGGTGAGACCGACGTACCCACCGCCCCCAATCACGCAAATCTTGCTCATCAGAACACCTCACCCACAGTAGTCAAGTAGCCAGTGCAGCCAGGGGCGCACCGGCTTGCCTCCGAGCCTTCCCATTCCAGGTCACTGATCCACCAGTTCGCTCACTGTCCTTCCCAACCTCACGCTGTAGTTCATCCCCCGGTCCTGAGGGTAGATCTGAGTGGTATTGGCCAGGTATAGGCCCTTCACCGGAGTCTCGTGAGCAGGGATCCTGTTAGAATAGCCACAGGTGATGATCGGCTGCGCTGCATCGTCACGATACAACCACATCTCCTCCACCCAGTCCAGGTCGAAGTCCGGGTTGATCCTCCTCAAAGACGGCAGATAGCGCTCCAGCAATTCCTCAGCCGAAGCCGAGTATAGAGGATCGGAGTTGGAGACGTAGTTGCTCAGATAGAGGATGTGTTTCCCGTTGTAGTTCTCCGGAGGAATCAGGTTGGTATGCTCGATAGCACCGACAAACGGGAAGCTCGCATCGCTGATATTCAGCCAGTAGATGCGAGACAGCGACCGCTTCAGTTTGAGCACCAGACATACCGCTGCCTGGTACGATACCTCTCGCAACCGATTCGTGTAGTCGGCAGACAAGTCAGGCGCTATCTCCAGGAAGACGAAGGAAGGTACGGTGGCAATCACCCTCTCCAGCGGCCACGACTCGCCTGCCGCCGCGACCACGAGCCCGGAATCGTCCACCGTGAGCTTGTCGACGGCCGTCCCGGTCAGTATCTCCCCACCACGCGACGTAATCCCATCCGCCAGCGCATCGATGAAGGGCTGGAAGCTGCCTCTCATGTAGCCCAGCAGCTCCCGCGCCAGCCCCTTGCTCCTGGATCCCACGCGATCCTTGAACTTGCTGTACAGCCAAGCCATGGTCACTCGATCAGAGTACTCCCCGAACTTGGCGCGCAGCAGAGGCTGGAAGATGACCTCGTAGGCCTGCTCGCCTGCGTATTGGCGTATCCACTCCTGAGCTGTGAAGTCCTCCAGTTCTCGCCAGTTGCCGAACCTCTGGAGGTACAGGGTCACCAGCCCGGCCCTGAGACGCTGCCAGAGCCGCAGAGGCTTGAAGCTCAGCAGGTCGAAGGGCGTTACAAAATCGTAGATCTCACCCTGGTAGAAGATGCCCACCTTCGAGGCCAGCCACTCCATGCTATCCGTGAGACCCAACTCCTCCAGCAGCCCGATCATCTCCGCGTCGCCGGTGAAGATGTGGTGGTAGTATCTTTCCAGAGGCGTGCCCTCCACCTCGAACGTGCTGGCCTGCCCGCCGAGATAGGGCTCCCTCTCGAAGAGGACCACACGATGCCCTTTCCTGGACAGATGATAGGCCGCCGTCAAGCCAGTCAGGCCGCCGCCGACGACGCCGATCTTCACAGCACCACATCCTCCTGCAAAGCCGAGTTGTTCGGCGCTGCACCAGCCTCGGAGACTCGCAGGTCCTCCATCTCACCCCAACTGATGCTCTCCCGCCAGGCGAAGTATGCGCCCACAACGGTGATGGGGAACCACAACGCGGCGTGCAAGGCCAGCATGAAGCTGGTCGCAGTGTGACGGACGACGCCGAACAGGACCAGGCTTTCGATCCCAGCCACCTCGAAGGTGCCCAGATAGCCGGGAGTGGAGGGAATCGTGGTAGCCAGGTTGACGATGGCACAGGCGAACACCAGCACGTAGAAGGGTTGGTCGAAGGCGAAGCCTTGCATCACGAACCAGTACTTCCATGCCTCAACCAACCACAATACGATGGAGATGCCCATGATGAAAGCCATGTCGCGCCCACTCCGGAGCACCTGGAGTCCCTCCAAGAACTTTCCAAGCAGGCCGGCCGCCTGGGCTCGGAAACGTCCCGGCACCAACCGAGCCACCATCCACTGATAGACTCTCTCGGTCCGCGAAGGAGAAGAGGCAATCAGAAAGAAAGCCACCAGGGCCCCGAAGAAGAAGACACTCATGAATGGCAGCAACTGGCTCAAGAACTCGTTGGTCGGTACGAGGGGCAGCACAGCGAAAACGAACACGAGCATCGTAATCCCGTCGAAGATACGCTCCACCAGTATGGTGGCCAGACTCGCGCTGGCGCTCACCGACTCCTTCCTCTTCAGGACGTAGGCTCTTATCACCTCACCAGCCCTGAAGGGAAAGACGTTGTTGCCCATGTACCCTATGGTGACCACAGGAAGCAGCCTCCGCATCCCAACCGACTTCATGGGGCGCAGCAGGTATTTCCAGCGATAAGCCCGCAACCAGACAGCGCCAAAATAGACCAGAATACCCGGTATCAGCCACAGGTAGTTGGCATGCCGCAGGCCCTCCCACACCTCCGGCAGCTTCTGGCCACGGAGAGCGTAGACGAGGAAGACGACGCTGATGGCGACACCCAGCCAGAACCTCCACCTTCTCCACATGACGCTTTATCTTACTTCAAGGACCCCCAAAAGGCCAACCTCCTAGGACCACTGCTTTGACATCCCCACCTCGATGTGCTATCATAACCGGCGGCATGTCCCACACACAGAGAGCCTCCTGAAACACATGAGAGCGGGTCGACCCCCTTGACCTTATCCTTGGCGAATCCTTCTTGTTGGCCAGGCTGTCCGAGAACATTCCGTTGAGGAGGGAGTGCGCTCATGAGATTCAAACTGCTGTCGCACAGCGACACGGAAGCCATAGATTCACTGAAGGATTCTCACGGCGGATCGAAAGAGATCGCCGACACGATCGAAAGGATGAGAGACTACGAGGCCAGGAAGAGCATTCTCTCCGCCACAGAGTATGGCGAGATGATCGAAGAAGCAGAGGAACTGGTCAAGAGATTCGCCAAGGTCGAGGACTTCGAAGAGGCCCACAGCATAAAGTACAAGGATGGGATGGGCACCGCCACATCCCAAGTCTCGGGCTTTCAGGGCGCACGCGTCACCCACCGCTGTATGAGCAGGATCGCCGACAGCGCTCCAACGGAGGTGCCTGCCCTCGTACCCGCAGAAATGA
>Ga0315534_1000840_pt1 | contig 21607 bp, 17 predicted proteins | sample SalMarSW160240MG_FD_203094 | JGI IMG/M metagenome (GOLD analysis project Ga0315534, IMG submission 203094) | Salt marsh sediment microbial communities from the Plum Island Ecosystem LTER, Massachusetts, United States - Salt Marsh Sediment SW1602-40 ... | reverse complement strand
ATCGAGCAGTTCGGCCCCGAGTCGAGCTTTCACCGCCTGTTATGGGACGAGGCCGAGTCCCTGCCCGGCCAAGCCATCAAACTCGTTCCCGATGAAAAAATCCGCCGTTTGGTGCTGTGCTCCGGCAAGGTCTATTACGACCTCTACGCCGAGCGCGAGAAGCGCGGGATCGACGATGTCTATCTGCTCAGGGCCGAGCAGCTCTATCCCTTCCCGGCACGTGCGCTTATCAACGAGCTCAGCCGCTTCAAGCAGGCCGAGATGGTATGGTGCCAGGAAGAGCCGAAGAATATGGGCGCCTGGAGCTTCATGGAACCGAACCTGGAATGGGTGCTGGAACATATCGGGGCTAAGCACACGCGCCCGCGCTATGCCGGACGGCCAAGTTCGGCGGCAACCGCGACCGGGCTGGCAAGCAAGCATCGCCATCAACTCACGGCGCTTCTCGACGAGGCGCTGAGCTAGCGAACGACCATGACGACTGAGATCAGAGTGCCGAATTTGGGGGAGTCCATCGTCGAGGCGACGGTCGGCCAATGGTTCAAGCAGGCCGGCGACACAGTCGCGGCCGACGAACCGCTGGTCGAGCTAGAGACCGACAAGGTGACGGTCGAAGTGCCGGCGCCCGCCTCGGGCGTGCTGGCCGAGATCGCGGTGAAATCCGGCGAGACCGTCGAGGTTGGCGCTCTGCTCGGCGCCATCGGCGACGGCACGGGCGTGGCCAAGCCGGCCAAGCGCAAGCGCGCGGCAACCGCTTCCAAGCCCAAGCCGGCCGGGGCGCGTCCCGCCCCTGACATGCCGCCGGTGCCGACCGAACCCAAGAAGCTCGAACGCGAGCCGAGTCCACGCGAAGAAATCAGGATAAACGAGATGCCTCCGTCGCCCGCCGCACGAAAACTGCTGGTCGAGTCCGATCTCGGTGCCGACGAGGTTGCCGGTTCAGGGCGCCGCGGCCAGGTCCTCAAAGAAGACGTGATCAAGGCGACGGAATCGCTGCTGACGCGCGAGCGCAAGGCCAAAGCCCCGCCGGCCCCCCGCGCTCCGGTCGCCGCCGGCGACGCCGCGCGCGAGGAGCGGGTGCGCATGACCCGGCTCCGTCAAACTATCGCCAAACGCCTCAAGGACGCGCAAGACGTTGCCGCCATGCTCACCACGTTCAACGACGTGGACATGAGCGCGATCATGCGGTTACGGCGCGACCACCGCGACGACTTCGAGGAGCAGCATGGCGTGAAGCTCGGCTTCATGGGGTTCTTCGTCAAGGCGGCGGTTCAGGCACTCAAAGAGATCCCGTCCGTCAACGCCGAGATCGACGGCGAGGACATCGTCTACAAGAATTACTATCACATCGGGATTGCCGTCGGCGCAGAACGCGGCCTGGTGGTACCGGTGCTGCGCGACGCCGACCGCATGAGCCTTGCCGAGATCGAAACAGCGATCGCCGATTTCGGCGCCCGCGCGCGAAGCGGCAAGCTCGGCCTTGAAGAGCTTCAAGGCGGGACCTTCACCATTTCTAACGGCGGTATTTTCGGCTCGCTGTTATCCACCCCGATCCTCAATGCGCCGCAGTCCGGCATTCTCGGCATGCACCGGATCGAGGAGCGCGCGGTGGTGCGCACCGGGGCAATCGTGGCGCGGCCGATGATGTATCTTGCCCTGACCTACGATCACCGTCTGGTTGACGGCAAGGAAGCCGTGACCTTTCTTGTGAATATCAAGGAATCGCTCGAGGATCCCACCCGTCTCGCGCTCGACCTTTAAGGCAGACCATGTCCGACTATGACCTGATCGTCATTGGCACTGGACCCGGCGGCTATGTCTGCGCCATTCGTGCCGCACAGCTCGGAATGAAGGTGGCGGTGGTCGAGAAGCGCGCCACCCATGGCGGCACATGCCTCAATGTCGGCTGCATTCCCTCCAAGGCGCTCCTGCATGCGAGCGAGCGCTATGCCGAAAGCGCAAACGGCTTTGCCGAGATGGGCATCAAGGTGAAGCCGGCGCTCGACCTTGCCGCCATGCTCGCGTTCAAGGATCAAGGCGTCAAAGGTAATGTCGACGGGGTGGCGTTCCTCTTACGCAAGCACAAGATCGACCATTTCCACGGCACCGGGCGCATCGTGAGCCCTGGCAAGGTCGAAGTGACATTCGTCAACGGCGAAAAGAAAACACTAGAAGCAAAGGGAATTGTGATCGCCACAGGGTCCGAACCGATGGGCCTGCCGGGGATCGCCATCGACGAGAAGCGCGTGCTGTCATCGACCGGCGCGCTGTCGCTTCCGGAGGTGCCGAAACGGCTCGTCGTGATCGGCGCGGGCTATATCGGGCTTGAGCTCGGCTCGGTGTGGTCGCGGCTTGGCGCCAAGGTCACCGTGATCGAAATGCTCGACCGCGTGGCGCCGGGGCTCGACGGCGAGGTAGCCAAGCAATTGCAGCGCGTGCTCGCCAAGCAAGGGCTTGAGTTCAAGCTCGGGACGAAAGTGACCGGCCTGGAGACCAAGGGCAAGACCGTGAAACTTTCCCTTGAGCCGGCGAAAGGCGGAAAGGCCGAGACGCTCGAATGCGATGCGGTGCTTGTCGCGGTGGGGCGGGTGCCGAACACCGAAGGGCTCGGGCTCGCAAAGGCCGGGATCGAAACCGACAGGCGCGGCCGGATTACCGTCGACGAGAAATTTGCCACCAGCGTGCCGGGCATCTACGCCATCGGCGACGTGATCGCAGGCCCGATGCTGGCGCACAAGGCGGAAGAGGAAGGCGTGGCGGTCGCAGAGCTCTTGGGCGGCCAAGCAGGCCACGTGAATTACGGCACGATCCCGAGCGTTATCTATACCGCGCCTGAGGTCGCCTCGGTCGGCAAGACCGAGGAAGAGCTGAAAGAGGCCGGCGTCGCCTATCGGGTCGGCAAGTTCCCGTTCACCGCTAACGGGCGGGCCAAGGTCAACCGCACCACCGAAGGCTTCGTCAAGATCCTTGCCGACGAGGCGACCGACCGCGTGCTCGGCGTGCACATCATCGGCGCCGATGCCGGCACGATGATCGCGGAAGCGGTGGTGCTGATGGAGTTCGGCGGTTCGGCCGAGGATCTCGCGCGCATCTGCCACGCGCACCCCACGCTGAACGAGGCCATCAAGGAAGCGGCGCTCGCCGTCGACAAGCGCGCCATCCATATATGATTACGCCTCAGCGCAGATTGCGCGGCGTGTCGGCAAGAACGGCGGCCAGCAGCGCCGCGAAGCCCGCGATCTCCGTGATCGCTATGATCGCATGCCCCGACTCCCAGCGGTCCCGGTAGGCCGTCCAATCGTCAGGCACGGGGCCGGTGACCCATTTCGCCAGCTCGACATTGACGGGGTAAATCAGCACCCACCACAGCACCAGCGCGAGCGCAAAAAGGAGCGCGGCCGCGAGCGCAAGCTTGAATCCCGGACGGAGATGCTCGCGCGTGAAATAGGCGAGCAACGCAAGCGCAATGACCGTCGCCACGAAGATCACCGCGCCGACCGAACCGAAGGCCGCGTAAAGTCCGCCCTGCACCGTCGATCCGACCCATAAATACTGGTCCCAGCCGAGCCGGGACGGAATCTGCATGAGATGGCACACGCCGAACCCAAGCGTCAGCGCGGCCAGGAAGATGGCAACAAAGCGCGTTCCCTTGAGCAGCATGGTTCCCTCGTCTGGCGGCCGTCGCGGGCGGCAGCGTACCACACAAGAAGCGCCGGCTCTAATCGAGGGTCCGGCGGAACCGGATCAGCGCAAGCCCCATGGCCACCAGCGTGAAAAGGGTCAGCGCCAGAACGCTGGTTTGCATATCGGCAAAACCGATGCCCTTAAGCGTGATACCGCGGACAATGCGCAGGAAATGGGTCAGCGGCAGCATCTGGCCGATGGCTTGGGCCCAATCGGGCATGCCGCGGAACGGAAACATAAACCCCGACAAGAGAATGCTGGGCAGGAAGAAGAAGAAGGTCATCTGCACCGCCTGGAGCTGATTCTTGGCGATGGTCGAGAAGGTGTACCCCACGGCGAGATTGGCGGCGGCAAACAGCGTGGCAAGCGCGACCAAAAGCCCAACGCTGCCCATGATCGGCACACCGAACATGAGGTGGGCCGCGCCGAGAATAATCGTCATCTGCACGAAACCGACCACAACGAAGGGCGCGATCTTGCCAATCATAATCTCGACCGGCTTGATCGGCATGGCGAGCAGGCTCTCCATCGTCCCGCGCTCGATCTCGCGCGTCACCGCGAGCGAGGTGAACATCATCATCGTCATGGTCAGCACCACGCCGAGCAGGCCAGGCACGATGTTGTATTGGGTGATGCCTTCGGGGTTGTAGCGATTTTGCAGGGTAATGGTGAACGGGGGAGCTTTGCCCTCGATTGCGTCGTCGGGGCCGCGCAGCTCGCGTCTCAACGCCGTATCGATCATTCCCTGAAGGGCCGACACCGCGGTGCCGGTGGCGACCGGGTCGGTGGCATCGGCGATGACCAGGACGGAAGGCCGGTCCCCGCGCCGTACATCGCGTTCGAAGCTTGCCGGAATTTCGACGGCGAACTGCACCTCGCCGGTACGGACCAAACGGTCGAGCTCTCCGGCATCGTGCACCTGGACCTCAAAATCGAAACGGTCCGTGTTTGTCATCGCCGCGAGCACGGCGCGGGTGAGCGGCCCGTCGTCGCGCGTGAGCACAGCCGCCGGCAATTCCTTGGGATCGGTGTTGATCGCGTAGCCGAACAGAATGAGCTGCATGATCGGCACGGTGATCATCATGGCGAAAGTCATGCGGTCACGCCGCATCTGCACAAATTCCTTGATGACCATCGCCCACATGCGCCGGAAGAAGCCCGGATCGCGCCGCTCTCTTGCGCCGTAGTGATAAGGAGCTGCGGTCATACGAAATTGTCCTTGGCTTTACCCATGAGCATGATGAACACGTCCTCAAGGCTCGGCTTGCCGCGATTCCAATGATGGGCGCCGTCTTCTTTCTTGGCGGCCTTGATGGCCGCGTCGAGCGCCTTTCGGTCGCGGCCCGAGACATGCAGCTCGGCGCCGAACGGGGCCACCATGTCGATGCCGTCGCGGGCCTGAAGCTGCGGCCCAAGCCGCCTCAGATCGCCGCCAGACACGATCCAGGTGTTGAGCCCTGAGTCCGCCACGACCTCTTTGGCCGTGCCTTGAGCCAGCAGCTCACCGAAGGCGATGTAAGCAAGCTCGTGGCAGCGCTCGGCCTCGTCCATGTAATGGGTGGAGACGAGCACGGTGATGCCCTCGGCGGCGAGCCCATGAATCTCGTCCCAGAATTCGCGCCGCGCCTTGGGATCGACACCGGCCGTCGGCTCATCGAGGAGGAGCAGGCGCGGCTCATGCAGGATACAGGCGCCGAGCGCAAGGCGCTGCTTCCAGCCGCCCGACAGCTCGCCGGCAAGCTGGTCCTGGCGCCCCGTCAGTCCAAGGCGGGCGATGGCACGGCTCGCAGCGCCCTTGGGATCGGGGACGCCATAGACGCGGGCGACGAATTCCAAATTTTCGCGGATCGACAGATCGGCATAGAGGCTGAAGCGCTGTGTCATGTAGCCGACGTTGCGCTTGATCGCGTCAGATTCCGTCCTGATGTCGTAACCAAGACATGTCCCCTCACCGGCATCGGGCGTCAGCAAACCGCACAGCATGCGCAGCGTCGTGGTCTTGCCGCTGCCGTTAGGACCGAGAAAACCGTAGATCTCGCCCTTCGGCACTTGGAGGCTCAGATCGCGAACCACGACCCGCCCGTCGAAGCTCTTGGTCAGGCCGCGCACATCGATAGCAATATCCTTCATCGCTGCACCATTTGGTCGCGTGGAGCCAGTTCCACCGTGACCGGCTGACCTGCGGTCAGATCTTTCGCCGCCCCGGTGGGACGCGCCTCGACCAGATAGACGAGCTTCTTCCGCTGCTCGCGCGAAAAGATCACCGGCGGCGTGAACTCGGCCTCCCGAGAGATGAAGCTAATTGTCGCGTGAAGATCAGCCGGACAGCCGTCGCAGGTGAGTGCGACGGGCTGATCGACCCGAAGTCTCGCCCGGTCGGCCTCCGCCACGAAGAAGCGAACTTTCAGATTGCGCGGGGGAAGAAGCGCTATCACCGCCTGCCCGGCCTTCACCACCTCGCCAGGCCGGAAATAGATTTCCTCCACCGTTCCGCCCGCGGCAGCGGCCACTTTGCGCTTGCCGAGATTTTTTTCGGCCTCGGCAAGAGCATAGCGCGCCGCCTCGGCGTTGGCGGCTGCCGCAGCAATGATGTCGGCCCGGCCGGGGAGCTTGGCCGCCGCGATGCGTTTCTCGGCCTCGGTCACCGCGGCCTCATGGCTCTCTTGCTTGGCAACGGCATCGTCGAGCTGGGCCTTGGTGGTCCATCCCTCTTTGAACAGGACGCGGGCGCGATCGAGATTGTTGTTGGCTTGGTCCCTCATGGCTTTCGCTTGCGCCAGTGCCGCTTCCAGAACTTCGATCTCATCGGGCCGCTGCACGGTCGCCTTGGCATCGGCAAGCCGCGCCTCGGCCTCAGCCAAACGCGCTTTCGCCGCCGCCACCGCCGCCTCCTGCTCGGCGCTTTCCAACGCGAAGATCGGGTCGCCCTCCTTGACGGTGTCGCCTTCCTCGACATCAAGCTTGGCGATCCGCCCCTCCCGCTCGGAGCCGACCAGAACAAGATCGGCCTCCATGTAACCGGGGAACGCGTTCTCCTCGTTCGCCTGATAGGTGCTGAGCACGAGAATCACCGCGGTCAGAATGAGGCCGGCTATAAGGGCGGCGATGCGCTTCATCTCGCCTCTCCCGGAGCCCTGATCGCATCGACGAGGATCTCGATATGGGTGGCGAGCAGCGCATCCGTGTCGAGATGATGATGGCGCTCGAACAAAGAGCGCCAGATCACGGCGACCAAGGCCGGCGCGATGATGAGTTGCGGATAGTCGCGCAACGGCGTCGGCTTGAACTCGCCGCGCTCGATCCCGCGATCGATGAAGGCTTGCAGCGTCTCGCGCCCCTTGGCGATGACGTGGTCGTAGTAAAATTTTGTGAGCTCGGGATGCTTATGGCCCTCGGCGATGAGCAGGCGCGCGATGAGCACGCGGCGGGAGACGACGAGCTCCTGGAGGAAAGAGAGGAACGGCCCCTTGAGGAACGCTTCGCACGACAGATCCGTGCTCAGCATGCGCTCCCGCATCGCGTCGAACAGCGGTGAGATCACACTGCGGATCACCGCCTTGAACAGCTCTTCCTTGGTCTTGAAGTAGAGATAAGGCAGGCCTTTGCTGACCTTGGCGCGCGCGGCGACATCTTCGAGCCGCGTGCCGGCGTAACCGTGGACCGCGAATTCCTCGAAGGCGGCGTCGACGATCTCTTGCGGGCGCGTATCCTTCCGTTCCCGCTTTCCTGCAGTCTCGCCTTTGCGCGCAAGCGCTTTCGATCTGGCCATCGCCTCGCTTCCTGCCCGTCCGACCCAAATTGAATTTATGACTGACTGGTCAGTACTGCAAGATGGGCGACTCTTCGGCGCGCGCCGCGGGTAAAAATTTATAGACGGAACAGAGAGATAGGTCGGCCTCAGCCTGGAGCCGAGGGCAGCGTTGGAACCCTAGGCGCGCGGATGGGAGCGGGCGTAAGCCTTCAGCAAATGGGCGCGATCGACTTCCGTATAGCCTTGCGTGGTCGACAGGCTGGCATGGCCGAGCAATTCCTGAATGGCGCGGAGATCTGCGCCGGCGCCGAGCAGATGGGTAGCGAATGAATGGCGGAGCGCATGCGGCGTCGCCGTCTCGGGCAGGCCGAGCGCGGCGCGGGCGCCGGCGATCCTGAGCTGGATGATGCGGGGCGAGAGCCGTTTGCCACGGGCGCCCACGAATAGCGGATCTTCCGAGCCGAGCTTGATCGGGCAAAGCGCAAGATACCTCTCGATTGCCTCGCGCACGACCGGGAGCACCGGAACGACCCGCGTCTTGTCCCCCTTGCCGGTCACTCGCAACATGTCCCGGCCTTTGATCGGCGCGTCTTTCCGTTTCAGCCCGAGCGCTTCCGAGATGCGCAGGCCCGAGCCGTAAAGCAGCGAAAGCACCGCGGTATCGCGCGCCAGAACCCATTCGGGAGCATCGGGCGAAGCGATGTCGGCACTTTCGATCAACGCCGCGGCTTTCGGCGCGGTCAGCGGCTTCGGCACGGAATGCGGCAGCTTCGGCAGCGACACGGCGCGGATCGCATCGTTCTTGCCGTAGCCGCGCCGCTCAAGGAATTTGAAGAACATGCGCAGCGCACTCAGTGTCCGTGACAGGCTTCGGCTGCCGACACCCTTTTCCCGCCGCGCGGCCAGGAAGGCACGAACGTCGCGCGCCGACAGCGCAAACAGCTGCTTCATGTCGGGGCGCTTGGCGTTTTCGCGGGCGAGAAAAGTGAGGAACTGAGAGATGTCCCGCTCGTAGGCCTCGGCCGTGTTGGCCGCGAGCCGGCGTTCGGCGCTGAGATAGGCGAGCCAGTCCTCGACCGCCTCACGCAGATAAGGCGTTCCGATCACTCGAAAAGCTTTGGCCTGTTCCGCCAAATCGACCAACCCCTAAATTGGACTGTGAACGGCGCGTGCGAACATACTATGGCTTGGTGAGTCGTTAGCCTTACCTTAACTCTGCAAGCGCCCTTGGCCAAAACTAGGACAAAACCCGAGACGAAGCCTTCACCGCCTACGGTTCCGGTGTTGCTGCCGCTGGCGCTGCCTGCGCCTTACGACTACCTGCTGGCGGACGGGATGACAGTCGAGCCTGGGAGCTTCGTAGTCGCACCGCTTGGGCCATCGGACTATCTCGGCGCGGTGTGGCGGCGTCCGGCCGACGCGCCCGCGCCGGAGATCGAGCGCAAGAAGCTGCGCGCTCTCATCGAAGTGCTCGACGACGTGCCGCCTCTGCCGCCGGTGTCGCTCGATTTCGCCGATTGGGTCGCGAACTACACGCTCTCCTCCCCCGGCATGATCTTGCGCATGATGATGAGCGCAAGCCGCGCCTTCTCACCGCCCGCGCCCCGTTACGGGGTGAGGCTGGTCGGACCGCCGCCTGAGCGCCTGACCCCTGCCCGGGCCCGCGTGATCGAAGCGGCCAAGAACGGGCTGATCTGGGTGAAGTCGGCCCTCGCCGAAGCGGCAGGCGTAAGCCCCGGCGTGATCGACGGGCTGGTCAATGCCGGCACGCTGATGGCCGAGCCTTTGCCCGATTGGCAGGCCGTGCCGCTCGATCTTTCGCGCACCCGCGCCAAACTCACCCCCGAGCAACAAGACGCCGCGCGTGACCTTCTCGCCAACACCGAAGATGGTTTCGCCGTGACGCTGCTCGACGGCGTCACCGGCTCAGGCAAGACGGAAGTCTATTTCGAGGCGATTGCGTCGGCACTTGCGCGCGGACGCCAAGTTCTCGTGCTCATGCCCGAGATCGCCTTGACCGGCCAGTTCCTCGACCGCTGCGAGGAGCGGTTCGGCGCCCGTCCCGCCGAATGGCATTCAGGCGTATCGGCGCCGACGCGCGGCCGCGTTTGGCGGGCGGTCGCCGAGAACAAGGCCAAGCTCGTGGTCGGGGCCCGCTCGGCGCTGTTCCTGCCCTTCCCCGATCTCGGCCTGATCGTGGTCGATGAGGAACACGACCAAAGCTACAAGCAGGAGGAGCGCGTGGCGTATCAGGCCCGCGATATGGCGGTGGTGCGCGGGCATCTCGGCGACGCGCCGGTGGTGCTGAGTTCGGCCACCCCCTCGATCGAGAGCCTGGTCAACGCCGAGCAAGGCCGCTACCGGCACATCCGTCTCGGCTTGCGCTACAAGGCGGCGGGCCTTCCTTCGATCCAAGCCATCGACATGCGGGCAAATCCGCCGGAACGCGGGTCTTGGCTCTCGCCCGTACTGGCCGATGCGATTGAAGAGACCCTTGGGCGCGGTGAGCAGGCTCTCCTCTTTCTCAATCGCCGCGGCTACGCGCCGGTGACGCTTTGTAGAAGATGCGGCTTCCGGTTCGAATGCCCCAACTGCTCGGCCTGGCTGGTCGAGCACAGATTCCGTCGGCGGCTGGAATGCCACCATTGCGGCACGTTCACGCCGATCCCCGAGACCTGCCCGAAATGCAGCGCCGAGCACTCGCTCGTCGCTTGCGGCCCCGGCATCGAGCGCATCGCCGAGGAGGTCGCCGAGCGTTTTCCGGACGCGCGCCGCGTGCTGCTGTCGAGCGACATTACCCCGAATATCAGCGACCTCCGCGAGACCTTGCGAGAGATCGCCGACCGCGAGGTCGATGTCATTATCGGCACCCAGCTCGTCGCCAAAGGCCACCACTTTCCGGGGCTCGCTCTGGTCGGCGTGGTCGACGGCGATCTGGGGCTGGCGCAAGCCGACCCGCGCGCTGCCGAGCGCACGTTCCAGCTCTTGAGCCAGGTGACGGGGCGCGCCGGCCGCGACGCCATTCCCGGGCGCGGCCTCATTCAGACTTACATGCCTGAGCACCCCGTGATCGAGGCACTGGTATCGGGCGACCGCGACGCCTTCTATGAGCGAGAGATTGCCGCGCGGCGCGACGCCGGGCTTCCGCCGTTCGGGCGGCTTGCCTCTTTGCTCGTGAGCGGGAGCGCGCGCGAGGCGGTCGAATCCTATGCCCGCGGAATTGCGCTTGCCGCGCCTGCCGCCACCAAGATCCAGGTGCTGGGGCCGGCCGAGGCGCCGCTGTCGGTGATCCGCGGGCGCCACCGCTACCGGCTCCTGGTCAAGGCCGCGCGGGAAGCCGACTTACAAGCCTATTTGCGGCTCTGGATCGGCCAGGTTCCGAAGCCGAAAGGCGACGTCCGGCTCACGGTGGATGTCGATCCCTACAGCTTCCTCTGAGGGCAGGCTCAAAGGGCTTGGAAAGCCCTTTCTTTGAGCCAAATTTTGCGGTTCGCCCCCAGTTGCACCCCCACCCCCCTTATGATACAGGCTCCGCGGGCTTCCGGGGGCTTTCCAATAGGCCTTCAACCTGTTGACGCGGGAGCGCCAATTCCAGCATTTCTCGGGTCCGGGGACGGGGCGGCTTCGATCGAGGGGCGCCCGTTCGAGAGGAGAAGGCTTTGGCGGTCGAGGAGCAGACAGTTTCGGGCGTCGCGGGGCGCTATGCGACCGCGATCTTCGAGCTCGCGCTCGAAGAGAAGGCGCTCGATCAGGTCGAGGCCGATCTCAACCGCTTCAACGAGGCGGTCGATGCCGTCGACGATTTGGCGCGGCTGGTCAAAAGCCCCGTCTTCACCGCCGAGGAACAGGGACGAGCGCTTGCCGCCATCCTCGACGAGATCGAGATAGAAGGTTTGACCCGGAATTTTCTTCTTCTCGTCGCCAAGAACCGCCGGCTGTTCGCCGTCAACGACATCGTTCGCGCCTTCCGCGCCATGCTCGCGCAGCATAGAGGCGAGATCAGCGCCTCCGTGGCCTCGGCGTCGAAGCTCGCCGAGACCCAGGTCACCGCGCTCAAGCAGGCGCTCAAGGCCGCCCTCGGCAAGGATGTGCTGCTCGAGCAGAGCGTCGATCCCGGCCTGCTCGGCGGGCTCGTCGTCAAGGTCGGCAGCCGCATGATCGATACGTCGCTGCGCACCAAACTGCATTCTCTCAAAGTTGCCATGAAAGAGGTTGGCTAATGGATATCAGGGCCGCTGAGATCTCCTCGATCCTCAAGGAGCAGATCAAGAATTTCGGTCAGGAGGCGGAAGTCGCCGAGATCGGTCAGGTGCTGTCGGTCGGTGACGGCATTGCCCGCATCTATGGCCTCGACAAGGTGCAAGCCGGCGAGATGGTGGAATTCGCCGACGGTACGCGCGGCATGGCGCTCAATCTCGAAGTCGACAATGTCGGCGTCGTGATCTTCGGCGACGACCGCCACATCAAGGAAGGCGACACCGTCAAGCGCACCGGCGCCATCGTTGAGGTTCCGGTCGGCAAGGGCCTGCTCGGCCGCGTGGTCGACGCTCTGGGAAATCCGATCGACGGCAAAGGCCCGATCGAGTTTCACGAGAAACGCCGCGTCGACGTGAAGGCGCCCGGCATCATTCCGCGCCAATCGGTGCATGAGCCGGTGCAGACCGGCCTGAAGGCGATCGATGCGCTGATCCCGATCGGCCGCGGCCAGCGCGAGCTGATCATCGGCGACCGGCAGACCGGCAAGACCGCCATCATCCTCGACACCATCCTCAATCAAAAATCGATCAACGAGCTCGGCGACGACAACGCCAGCCTCTATTGCGTCTATGTCGCCGTCGGCCAGAAGCGGTCGACCGTGGCCCAGTTCGTCAAGGTGCTGGAGGATAACGGAGCCCTGCCTTATTCCATCGTGGTTGCCGCTACCGCCTCGGACCCCGCGCCGATGCAGTACCTGGCCCCGTTCTCGGGCTGCGCCATGGGCGAGTTCTTCCGCGATAACGGCATGCATGCGGTGGTGTTCTACGACGATCTCTCGAAGCAGGCCGTGGCCTACCGCCAGATGTCGCTTCTGTTGCGCCGCCCGCCGGGGCGCGAGGCCTATCCGGGCGACGTGTTCTATCTGCATTCGCGGCTGCTCGAGCGCGCGGCCAAGATGAACAAGGACAACGGCTCAGGCTCGCTGACCGCGCTGCCGGTGATCGAGACCCAGGCCAACGACGTGTCGGCCTATATCCCGACCAACGTCATCTCCATCACCGACGGGCAGATCTTTCTGGAGACCGATCTCTTCTACCAAGGCATTCGCCCGGCGGTGAATGTGGGCTTGTCGGTGTCGCGCGTGGGGTCCGCCGCTCAGGTCAAGGCGATGAAGCAGGTGGCCGGCAAGATCAAGGGCGAGCTGGCTCAGTATCGGGAAATGGCAGCCTTTGCCCAGTTCGGCTCCGACCTCGACGCCACCACCCAGCGTCTGCTCAATCGCGGCGCCCGCCTCACCGAGCTGCTCAAGCAGCCGCAATTCTCGCCGTTGAAGGTCGAGGAGCAGGTGGTGGTCATCTATGCCGGGGTGAACGGCTATCTCGATCCGATCGAGGTCTCGGCGGTGTCCCGTTTCGAGGATGAGCTGCTCCGCTTCATGCGCGCCGAGCACGCCGACATTTTGAAAGATATCCGGGACAGCAAAGAGATTTCCGAAGAAACCGGCAAGAAGCTGAAAGCCGCCGTCGATAAATTCGCCAAAGCTTTCGCGTGAGCTGAGCCATGCCGTCGCTGAAGGAACTGCGCAACCGCATCTCGTCCGTCAAGGCGACGCAGAAGATCACCAAGGCCATGCAAATGGTGGCCGCGGCGAAGCTGAGGCGCGCTCAGATGGCCGCCGAAGCGGCCCGGCCTTACGCGACCCGCATGGAGACGGTGCTGTCCAACCTCGCCACCGCCTTGCAAGGCCGCGAAGGCGGTCCGCCACTAATGATCGGCACCGGCAAGGACGACGTCCACCTTCTTGTCGTCTGCACCGCCGAGCGCGGTCTATGCGGCGCGTTCAACTCGTCCATCGTGCGGCTCGCCCGCGAGCACATCAAGCGGCTCTTGGCCGACGGCAAGGAGGTGAAGATCCTGTGCGTCGGCCGGAAAGGATTCGATCAGCTCAAGCGGCAGTTTGCCCCCTTCATCATCGAGACCATCGAATTCCGGGGCGTCCGCCAGCTTTCCTTCGAACATGCCGAGCAGGTCGCCGACAAGGTGCTTGCTCTGTTCGGCGAAGGCGCCTTCGACGTCGCCACCCTGTTCTTTTCACGATTCAAGTCGGTGATCAGCCAGATTCCGACCGCCCAGCAGCTCATCCCGGCCAGCATTCCGACCGAAACCCCGGACGCCGAACAGGCGCTCGGCGGCGCCGTATACGAATACGAGCCCGGTGAGGAGGAGATCTTGGCCGATCTGCTCCCTCTCAATATCACCGTGCAGATCTTCAAGGCGCTGCTGGAGAACGCGGCCTCAGAGCAGGGCGCGCGCATGAGCGCTATGGACAGCGCCACCCGCAACGCCGGCGAGATGATCGACCGGCTGACGCTCAACTATAACCGTACCCGTCAGGCCATGATCACCAAGGAGTTGATCGAGATCATCTCCGGGGCCGAAGCGCTATAGTCAAATAGGACCGTAAGGAACGTCGAAAATGGCAAAGAAGTCACCCGTCGTCGCAGAGACCAAGAAGCAAGGGAAGAAGATCGCCTCGGGCACAGGCGCGCGCGGAGAGGTGCGTCAGGTCACGGGCGCCGTGGTCGACGTCCAATTCGAAGAGCACCTGCCTGAAATCCTGAACGCGCTCGAGACCGACAATCAGGGCAACCGCCTTGTCCTCGAAGTCGCCCAGCATCTCGGCGAGAACACCGTGCGCACCATCGCCATGGACTCGACCGAAGGGCTGGTGCGCGGCCAGGAGGTGATCGACACCGGCGAACCGATCGCCGTGCCGGTCGGCGACGAGACCTTAGGCCGCATCATGAACGTGGTCGGCGAAGCGGTCGACGAGGCCGGCCCGATCAAGACCGCCGAGAAGCGCCCAATCCATCAGCCTGCGCCGTCTTATGTCGACCAATCGACCGAGGCCGAAATTCTTGTGACCGGCATCAAGGTGGTTGATCTGCTCGCGCCTTACGCCAAGGGCGGAAAGATCGGACTGTTCGGCGGCGCCGGCGTCGGCAAGACCGTGATCATTCAAGAGCTGATCAACAATATCGCCAAGGCGCATGGCGGCTATTCGGTGTTTGCCGGCGTGGGCGAGCGCACGCGCGAGGGCAACGACCTCTATCACGAGATGATCGAGTCCGGCGTGAACAAGGACCCGGCCAAGCACAATGGATCGGCGGAAGGCTCGAAATGCGCGCTGGTCTACGGCCAGATGAACGAGCCGCCGGGCGCGCGTGCCCGGGTCGGGCTGTCCGGCCTCACGGTTGCCGAATATTTCCGCGACCAAGGTCAGGACGTGCTGTTTTTCGTGGACAACATTTTCCGCTTCACCCAAGCCGGCTCCGAAGTGTCGGCACTGTTGGGACGCATTCCCTCCGCCGTGGGCTATCAGCCCACGCTTGCCACCGACATGGGCGCGCTTCAGGAGCGCATCACCACCACCCAGAAGGGCTCGATCACCTCGGTGCAGGCAATTTACGTGCCGGCTGACGACCTGACCGACCCGGCACCAGCCACCTCATTCGCCCATCTGGACGCCACCACGGTGCTGTCGCGCAGCATCGCCGAGAAGGGTATTTATCCCGCCGTGGACCCGCTCGACTCGACGTCGCGCATGCTTGACCCGCGCATCGTCGGCGAGGAGCATTACGCCGTCGCCCGCCGCGTGCAGGAAATCCTGCAACGCTACAAATCGCTTCAGGACATCATCGCCATTCTTGGCATGGACGAGCTGTCGGAAGAGGACAAGGTCACGGTGGCGCGCGCGCGCAAGATCGAGCGCTTCCTGTCGCAGCCCTTCCACGTGGCCGAAGTGTTCACCGGCCGGCCGGGCGTGTTCGTCGAGCTGTCCGACACGATCAAGAGCTTCAAGGGATTGTGCGACGGCGAGTACGATCATCTGCCGGAGTCCGCCTTTTACATGGTCGGCACCATCGAGGAAGCGGTCTCCAAGGCCGAGCAACTCGCCGCCGAGGCCGCTTGATATGCCGGACGCTTTCAAGTTCGAGCTGGTCTCGCCGGAGCGGCTGCTCGTTTCGGACGAAGTCGAGCAGGTCCTGGTGCCGGGAAGCGAGGGCGACATGACCGTGCTCGCCCATCACGCCCCGCTCTTGACGACGCTCCGGCCCGGCTTGCTCGACATCGGCATGCCCGGCGGCGAACACAAGCGCTACTTCATCCGCGGCGGCTTTGCCGAAGTGGGTCCTCCGGGGCTCACCGTTCTTGCCGAAACGGCCATCGACCTGGTCGAGCTTGACGCCGAGCAGCTTGCTCAGGCCATCAAAGACGCCGAAGAAGACGTGGCGGACGCGACCGAGGACGCCGAGCGCGACAGTGCTCAGACCAAGCTCGATCAGCTGCGCCAGGTTCAGGCCACACTGAATCTCTAGATCGCATCCCTCATTTTCCCCGGGCGGGACACGCCGTTAGGCTCTCCAGCCCAACTCGCGCTATAACCTAGCCAATAACAATCGCTTCCTTGAGGGCGGCGCGCGCCCTGGGGCTTGGGGCGGCGGACGGGGGAATGCAGCAAAAGGCGCAAGAAAAACGGGTGCGGTCGCTGAGTTTCGGCCTCGAGCGGCTCGGCCTCACCGTCCTTCGCTATCCCCTCATCGCAGCAATTGTGGTGATCGCGATCACTATCGCTGCCGGCTTCGGTTACGCCAGGCTCAGCGTCGATGATTCGCTCTCCGAGCTGTTCCGTACGGATACGGTCGAATTCCGCGACTACCAGACCATCTCCGAGCGATTTCCCTCAAGCGAATATGACGTTCTGATCGTCGTGACCGGCGACCATTTGCTTGAGCGGGAGTCGATCGAGGCGCTGCGCAACCTGATCATCGAACTGCAATTCGTCGAGGGGATGGCCGGCGAAGTGTCGCTGTTTTCGGCGCGTGAGGCGCCCGAGCCAGGCAAGATCCCGGGCCCTGTTTTTCCCGCCGAGCTGCCTGAAGGCGAAGCCTACAAGAACCTCATCGACAAGGTCCGCAACAACGAGATCATCAAGGGCAAGTTCCTGTCCGACGACGGCACGCTCACGCTCGTCCTGCTTGCGCTCGACCGCAAAACCGTCGCGAGCCAAGGCTTGGGCTATGTGGTCAAGCAGATTCACGATACCGCCGAGCGCGAGTTGAGCGCCGCAGGGCTGCAAATGAAGCTGGCCGGGGCGCCGGTGATGCAGCTTGAAATCCGCAATGCCGTGGAGCGCGACCGTTTCAAGTACAATCTGCTGGGGTTCTTGTTCGGCGCGATCATCGCCTATGCCTTCTTCCGGCGTTTCGCACTGATGGCCATCGCCGCGCTGCCGCCGATCGTTGCGATTATCTGGTCGCTCGGGCTGTTCGGCTGGCTTGGCTTCAAGCTCAACCTCTTTCTCAATGTCATGATCCCGTTAATCATGGTGCTCGGCTTTTCCGATTCAATGCAGCTCGCCGTCGCCATACGCAATCGGCTGGTCGATGGCGAGCGGCGCATCAAATCGGCGCGCCAGGCTATACTCGTGGTCGGCCCGGCTTGCGTGCTGACCAGCGCCACCGCCGCGGCCTCCTTTATCGCGTTGCTCTTTTCCGAGTCGGCGCTGATCCGCACCTTTGGCATCGCCGGGGCAATGTCCACGCTCACCGCCTTTCTCGTGGTGATCACGCTGGTCCCGCTGCTCACCCGGACGCTGATCCCGCGCAACACCAAGTCTTACTCGGCCAATCTCAAGAGTCATGACTGGGGGATGAACTGGCTTCGGGCTTTCTGCGGGCAGATCGCGGAATTCGGTGTCAGCCGCCCGAAAACGATCGTGAGCCTCGGGCTCCTCGTCGTGGTCGCCTTTGGGGCGATCTACATGTCGCTTCCGCCGCGTTACCGGCTTGCCGACCAAGTGCCCGACCGCGAACAGGCCATCGCCGCCTCCGCCCAGCTCGACGAGAAGCTGACCGGCGCCAATCCGCTGCACGTGATGGTCGACTGGCCCCAAGGCAAGACACTCTACGATCGCGACGTGCTGCAAGTGATCGGCGACGTGCACAGCCTGGTCGAAACGCAATCGGGCGTCGGCAATGTCTGGTCGGTCGAGACGCTGCGGCGCTGGCTGGCCAAGACCAACGAGGATACGCCGGAAAGGCTACAGGAATATATTTCGATTCTTCCGGATTATCTGACAAGGCGCTTCGTCGACGAAAAGGACAACGCCGTGGTGGTCACCGGCCGCATCCCCGATGTCGATATCAGCGATCTCCTGCCCGTAATCGAGAAGCTGGACGGCAAACTGAACGCGGTGCGCGACGCCAATCCCGGCTATCGCATCGTGGTGACCGGGCTCGCTGCCATCGCTGCGCGCAATAGTGCAACGATGATCGGCAAGCTCAATGCCGGGCTCACCACCGAGATCGTGTTCATCTGCATCTTTCTCGGTCTTGCTTTCCGCTCGGTGATGGTCTCGATCGTCAGCGTGCTCCCGACGCTGTTTCCGGTGTTTACGGCGGGCGTCGTGCTTGCGCTGTCCGGCGAAGGTTTGCAATTCGCCAGCATCGTCGCTTTGATCGTGGCCTTCGGCCTGTCGCTCAACGCTGCGATTCACTTTTTCAACCGCTTGCGGCTCGAGGACCGCCCCGATACGGATCCGGCCATCAGCATCGCGCGCGCGACCGTGCTGATCGGTCCGGCGCTAGTGCTGACCTCCGTGATCCTCGCTTTCGGGCTTGGCGTCACGGTGCTGTCCGACCTGCCGTCTTTGCGGCTGTTCGGCAAGCTCTCGGCGCTCACCCTGATGGCGGCCTTAATCGGCGATCTCGTGCTGTTGCCTGCGAGCGTGCTGCTGTGGCGCCGCTTTATCGCGCGGTTGCGCAAAGAACCCGCCCATGCCCCTGGGCGCGCTTAGGAGCCAGCCGTCTCGCGGGCGATTGCACCCAATTCGTCGATCACCGTCCGGTAGACCTCGCGCTTGAACGGCACCACGAGCGAGGGCAACTCGTCTAAGCCGACCCAGCGCCAAGCGTCGAATTCCTGTTTGTGGCCGTCGTGCGGACCGAGATCGATCTCGCTTTCCGCGCCTTCAAATCGGGCGGCGAACCACATCTGCTTCTGACCGCGGTAGCGGCCGTCCCAGGCCACGCCCACGAGTTCGCTGGGCAGATCGTAGGTCAGCCAATCGCGCGTTCTGGCCACGAAGCGGGCGCTGCGAACGCCCGTTTCCTCCGCAAGCTCGCGCCGTGCCGCCGCTTCCAGCTCCTCCCCCTCGTCGATACCGCCTTGCGGCATCTGCCACCACGTTCCGATGCGTTCGGGCCCGCCGTGCCGGTCGGCGCGCTGCCCGACGAAGACCTTGCCTTCGTAGTTGAAGAGCATGATACCGACGCAAGGCCGGTAAGGCAGAAGCGGCGTGCCGGTCATCGGAAGAGAATTAGCTTTGCGCTCGCGACCGTACCGCCGCGCTGACCGGGACAAGGACAATACCCTTGCCTTCGAGTTGTTGTGCCCAGGCCTGGAGCTGCTTGACGGTGGCAGGGCTCGCACGCGCCACGCCGATGGCAGCGCCCTTTTCCTTGGCCAGCTGCTCGAGTTTCGCGAGCTGCTGGGCGGTGTCGCCGGAATCAAGCTGAACGTTTGCCACGGAATAATCGAGCCCGATTGTGCCGGCGATATTTCCGGCGGCAGAGTTCGCCACGCCCTCGCTGTCGACATATAACAGCCCCCGCCGCTTCACCTCTTCGAGGACCGGCTGCAAAGACTCCGCCGTGGCCTCGAACTTCTCGCCCATGTGGTTGGTCACGCCGACATAGCCGGTGTAGCGGGACATCAGCCATTGCAGCCGCTTGATGTTGTCTTGCGGCGGCAGGGTGGTGAGGAGCGTGTGCGGACCGGGATCGACGGTCGGATAATTTTCCGGCTCGAGCGGGATTTGCAACAGAACCTCATGGCCCTCGGCGCGGACATCGCTGACCGAGTCCTGGAGGCTGCGCCCATAGGCGCCATAGGCGACGCTCACTGGCGCCGGCAATCCCTCCAGCACATCGCTTGACGGGCCGTCGCGATGACCGAGTCCGGTCACTAGGATCGCAACGCGCGGCGGCGTGCCCGGCGCGGCCACGGCATAGCGCGACGGCCGGGAATAGACATCGATCGCGCGCCGTCCATCTGCGGCAACTTTGGGCAATGGGCCGTATTGCGATTCTTCGACCAATTCAGCCACCGGCACCGACGTAAGGGTCACCGGACCGTTCCCGCGTTCGGGCGCGGGCGGCGGAGGGGGCGGCGGCTGCCCGCCCGGCTCGAATGCCGCTTGCTGCATATTCGGACTTGCTGGTGCCGCGCCTTGCTGATCGGGAGGGGGGGCGGCGGCCGGCGGCGGGGCGGCCTCAGGAGGCGCGGCGGCGCCCGGTTCGGCCGGCGGCAAGGCCGGTACGGGGGGCGCCTCACCTTGACCACCCGGGGCAGCCGGTACCGCTCCTTGCGTTTCTGCTGCAGGAGCGGGCACCTGGGGTGCTTGCGGCGCGGGCGGAGCTTGAGGCAATTGCGACGGCGCGACGCCAAAGCCTGGCGGCAGACCGAAATTGCCGGGGGCGGGGGCGGCAGGAGCCGGCTGTGTGGTTACCGGAGCGGCAGGCGGCGCGCCGGCAGGTGGCGGCTCGATTTGCAGGATTGCGACAGGCTCAGGCACGCTGCCTGGAAAAAAGGCAAAGAACGCGATGCCCAACACGAGCGTCCAGAACACGATGCCAGATGCGACCGCCAACGCCTTCATTTGACTTACCCTCCCCGCTGCCGGGCCCGTCTCCTTCTTCGGGCCGCGTCAACCTTGCGTCGGCTGCGGTACCAGTCTAGTTGGCCTCTGCCTTTTTCTTGGCCACGGTGTCAACCGACTTGATCCCGCGCAAGAGATCGAGCGCAAAGTTGAGTTGCGTGTCCTTTTCCTTGTCGGCCGGAACGTAGGTCGAGCTTCCGGACTCTTCTTCCTCTTCTCCGTCCTCGCCCTTCAGGTGTCCGCGAAGATTGGCTTCGCCGCGCGGCTCCTGGGCTTCGGCTTTCTTCTTCAGCTCCTCAGGCAGCTCTTCCTCAACCACGATCTCGGGCTCGATGCCCTTGGCCTGGATCGAGCGGCCTGACGGCGTGAAATAGCGCGCAGTGGTCAGGCGCAAAGCACCGTTCGACCCGAGCGGGATGATGGTCTGCACCGAGCCTTTACCGAAGGAGCGCGTGCCGACGATCGTCGCCCGATGGTGATCCTGCAAAGCGCCAGCCACGATCTCTGAAGCCGAAGCCGAACCGCCATTGATCAGAACGACAACCTTCTGACCTTCGGTGATATCGCCGGGCCGGGCATTGGAGCGTTGCGTCTCTTCGAGGTTGCGGCCGCGTGTCAGCACGATCGCGCCTTGATCGAGGAAAGCATCGGACACCGAAATGGCCTGGTCGAGCAGGCCGCCGGGATTGTTGCGCAGATCGATAATGAATCCTTTGAGCTTGGGACCGAGCTTCTTCTCCAGATCGTCGACCGCCTCCTGCAACTTGGCGGTCGTCTGCTCGTTGAAGGTCGTCACCCGGATATAGCCGACATCGTCGCCCTCGGCATTGTACTTCACCGGATTGATGTGAATCACGTCGCGGACAATCTTCACCTCGAACGGATCTTCGACGTTCTTGCGCACGATGGTCAGGGTGATCGGCGAATTCACCGGCCCCCGCATTTTCTCCACCGCCTCCTGCAAGGTGAGGCCGAGAATCTGTTCCTTGTCGAGATGGGTGATGAGGTCGCCGCCCATGATTCCGGCGCGCGCCGCCGGCGTATCTTCGATCGGAGCGACCACCTTGACGACGCCGTTCTCCATGGTGACTTCGATGCCGAGGCCGCCGAACTCGCCGCGAGTTTGCACCTGCATGTCGCGGAAATGTTTCGGGTTCAGATAGGCTGAGTGAGGATCGAGCGCGTTCAGCATACCGTTGATTGCCGATTCGATCAGCTTGGGGTCCTCCGGCTTCTCGACATAATCCGCGCGA
>Ga0315534_1000839_pt1 | contig 21618 bp, 18 predicted proteins | sample SalMarSW160240MG_FD_203094 | JGI IMG/M metagenome (GOLD analysis project Ga0315534, IMG submission 203094) | Salt marsh sediment microbial communities from the Plum Island Ecosystem LTER, Massachusetts, United States - Salt Marsh Sediment SW1602-40 ... | reverse complement strand
CAGGGTTGATCATGCCTTTTTCATGGGATGTACCCAAATGCTCGAAAGATGTTCTGAGGCCACTCGTCCATATGCAGTTCCAACTAAGGTTGCCCTTAATTCCATTATGCTTGATGGCACAGGAATGTGTGGTGCATGCCGAGTCAGTGTTGGAGGTCAGACAAAATTTACCTGTGTTGATGGGCCAGAGTTTGATGGCCATAAGGTTGATTGGAAGGAGCTCCATACACGTAAGAGTGCATATGTAGAACGTGAGGCAGTTGTGTATCAGTCCTATTCCCATGAATGTATGGCTGAAAAGAGATTACAACAAGAAATTTAACAAAAGATATCAAATGGAATTAACAGCCAAAGAACGAATGACCATCAAGCGGCATGGGATGGCTGAACAGCCACCGAACTTGAGAAATCGTAATTTCGAGGAGGTTCCATACGGCTATACAACGGAAGAGGCAGTAGCTGAGGCACAGCGCTGTTTGAGTTGCAAAAAAATGCCCTGCATCTCCGGCTGCCCAGTGGAAGTCCCTATTCCGGAATTCATTGCCCTGGTTGCTGAAAAAAAATTTGTTGAGGCAGCAAGGCTTATTAAAACGAAAAATGTTCTCCCGGCCGTATGTGGCCGAGTATGTCCGCAAGAGGCCCAATGTGAGGGAAAATGTATCAGGGGAAAGAAAGATATAAGCCAGGCTGTTGCCATAGGCAACCTTGAAAGATTTGTTGCTGATTATGAGCGAGAGAACAACCTTATGGAGTTGCCTGAAATAGATAAGAAGAACGGATTTAAGGTAGCTGTCATAGGTTCAGGTCCCTCTGGTCTGACTGTTGCCGGAGACTTGATAAAGCTTGGCTATGAGGTCACTATCTATGAGGCATTTCATCGCGGAGGGGGTGTGCTGGTGTATGGCATTCCTGAGTTTAGGCTGCCAAAAAAGATTGTAGAGACTGAAATAAAGGCCTTAGAGGGGTTAGGCGTAAAAATTTACTACAACAGTGTGATTGGTCGCATACACAAGGTTAATGATCTTTTTAAAATCATGGGATTTGATGCAGTATATATTGGTGTGGGAGCTGGGCTGCCAATCTTTTTAGATATACCAGGGATCAATTTGAATGGAGTATTTTCAGCAAATGAATATCTCACACGAAGTAATTTGATGAAGTCCTATCTTTTTCCAGACTATAGAACCCCTATAATAATTGGTGAAAAAGTTGCCGTTCTTGGAGGTGGTAATGTGGCTATGGATTCTGCAAGGACCGCCATTCGATTGGGAGCAGAGAAGGTTACTATTGTTTATAGGCGTGCAAAAGAACAGATGCCGGCAAGGGCCGCAGAGGTTCATCATGCAGAGGAGGAAAAGATAGAGTTCAGACTTCTTTCAAGTCCTGTTGCAATCTATGGCAATGATAAGGGGTGGGCTACTGGAATGAAATGCCAGAGATATGAACTTGGCCAGCCAGATGAATCAGGCAGACAAAGGCCTGTGCCTATAGAAAGTTCCTTCTTTGAATTTGATTGCGACCAGGTTCTCGTAAGCATTGGTGGCCAGGCCAATCCATTGATTACCTCAACAACCCCTGATATGAGAACAAACAAATGGGGATATATAGAAACTGATGATTGGGGGAGGACAAATAAGGAATTTATCTATGCAGGTGGAGATATCGTTACCGGTGCTGCAACAGTTATCTCTGCAATGGGGGCTGGCCGAAGAGCAGCAAAGGCGATACATGAAGATTTAATGAAAGAAAGCGATGAAACACGACGGTCACTTGCTGGAGAATAAAATAGTTCAATCGCGAGATGACCAGGAGATGAAATGAACAATAAACGAACGATACTTGTCTGTCAGGGTACAGGGTGTGTATCCTCAGGCTCATCTCAGATACAGAGAGAATTTGAACGTGAGATTGCAACCAATCAATTAGATGTGGCGGTAAAATTGACAGGATGCCGTGGTTTCTGTCAGATAGGACCCAGTGTGATAGTGGAGCCTGATGAAATTCTGTACTGTCTGTTGAAACCTACTGATGTTAAAGAGATTGTTAACTCCCATCTTATAAATGGGACCCCTGTAAGTAGGCTTCACTATCATGATCCCACCACAGGAAATCCCATTCCAAAATGGATAGATATTCCTTTTTATAACAAACAACAGAAAGCGATTACAGCCCATTGGGGATTGATAAACCCTGAAAATATAGAAGAATATCTGGCAATTGGAGGGTACAGGGCCGCCCGACAAGCAATTTTGGCCATGACACCTGAGGAAATAATTGAGGAGGTTAAATCTTCTCAATTACGTGGACGTGGTGGAGCTGGCTTTCTTACTGGTGTTAAATGGGATTTTGCACGGCGCAGTAATGCAGATCAAAAATACGTCGTCTGCAATGCAGATGAAGGTGATCCAGGAGCATTCATGGATAGGAGTCTCCTTGAGGCAAATCCTCATAGTATGATAGAAGGCATGATTATCGGGGCATTTGCCATCGGGGCATCACAAGGGTTTATCTATGCACGAGCGGAATATCCTTTGGCTGTTAATAGACTTGAAGTTGCTATTTCACAGGCGAGGATGAAAGGATTTCTTGGATCGAACATATTTGGTTCCGATTTTGATTTTGATCTAAAGATCAATCAAGGTGCAGGTGCATTCGTTTGTGGTGAAGAAACTGCATTAATGGAATCTATTATGGGGAAACGAGGAACTCCACGCCCACGCCCGCCTTATCCTGCATCAGAGGGCCTTTGGGGAAAACCCACGAATATTAATAATGTCAAGACATGGGCATATATCCCTCTTGTAATCAAAAATGGAGCAAAATGGTTTACTGATATGGGTTCTGGGCAATCTAAGGGCACAGTTGTTTTTTCTCTTACAGGAAAAATTAACAACTCGGGGCTGGTGGAGGTACCTATGGGGACAAAGCTCCGTCAAATAATTTATGATATTGGAGGTGGAATACCTAAGGGAAAGAAATTCAAGGCTGTCCAGACTGGTGGACCCTCAGGGGGATGTCTCCCGGAAAGTTACCTTGATAAAGAGGTAACATATGAGTCATTGCAGGCTGCTGGATCGATACTGGGATCGGGGGGCATGATTGTCCTTGATGAAGATGTATGTATGGTGGACATAGCCAAATATTTTATTAATTTTACCCGGGAAGAAAGCTGCGGAAAGTGTTCACCATGCCGTATAGGAACAGAAAGGATGTATAACATATTAGAAAAAATAACAAACGGTAAAGGTGAATATGAGGATTTGGAATCACTGGAAGAACTTGGAGAAATAGTAAAAAATGGTTCTCTTTGTGGGTTGGGCCAGACGGCCCCAAATCCTGTTCTTACCACTATTAAATACTTTAGGGATGAATATATAGCCCATATTATTGATAAAAGGTGCCCTGCCAAGGTTTGTAAGGCGTTAATTGAATACGATATAGATGAAACTCAATGTACAGGTTGTTTACTCTGTTTAAGAAGTTGTCCAGCACATGCAATTACTGAGCACAAACGTGAACGAAAGGAAACAGAAGCCGAAAAATCAGACAGGGCACCATCAAAGGGGAAGGGAAAAAAGACAAATACCGTGTGTGTTATTAACACTGATAGGTGTGTAAAATGTGGTATTTGCTTTGCGAATTGCCCTGCTGGTGCTGTATTTAAAAAACATAAGCCATTAGACAGTAAACAGTACGCAGTAAACAGTACGCAGTAGGCAGAACTAAAGGGGTTTTAGTGCTTACTGCATACTGAATACATTTTAACTTTAGGCACATAATATGTTCTCATCAACACGATCAAAACTCATAGCAAGTTTTTTAGGAGTGTCCTTTCTGGTTGGTGTTGTTTCTCTCTTTATCGGAAGCCAGCTCCTGTATAAATCTGTGCTCAGCGAGGCAACAAACCGTGTCAGGTTAGATCTGAATGCTGCCCGTGAGATATACCTGAGCCGAATAAAGGCGATTCAATGCCCTCTTACTATTACCTCGCTGGAACCGGTATTTCGTGCTGCCCTTAAAAAGAGAGAGGTTTCTGAACTTATTCCTCGGTTAGAGACGGTAGCACGACGTGCTGAGCTGGACTTTGTCGGTATCGTGAGAAAAGAAGGTGAAACACTCTGCGGTGTTGGAAAGAGTTCCCTCAGGTGTAAGGCGGTGGAAATTATGAACCCCATTGCAGAATTGGTATTTGATCGGAAAGTTCCTGTATCAGGCACGGTTATTTTGAGCAAGGAATTTCTCTCTGCTGAAAGCCCTGAACTTGCCGATCGCGCACGAATCGGACTGCTGCCCACACCACGGGCAGCCCCGAGAGCCGAGGAGGAGGAAACCTCCGGAATGGCTATTGCGGTTGCTATTCCGGTATTTGAAGAAGGTGAGTTAATTGGCGTTATCTATGGAGGGCTTCTGCTCAACCGAAATCAAACGATCGTTGATACCGTGAGAGACACGGTCTTTCAGCATGAGATATACAAAGGCCGCAATATAGGAACAGCCACCATCTTTTTTAATGACCTTCGTATCTCAACAAATGTTATGACGCCAGACGGAAAGCGGGCAATTGGAACACGGGTCTCAAAAGAGGTGAAAGAGCATGTCCTCACAAAAGGGAAGCGATGGACAGACCGGGCCTTTGTGGTAAATGACTGGTATATAACCGCATATGAACCAATCGAAGACATCTTTGGTGAAAGGGTCGGAATGCTCTATGTCGGGGTATTGGAGGCAAAGTATGCTGATATGCGAAGGAAGGCACTATTTATCCTCATAAGTATCATTGTGGCTGGTATGGCATTGGCAGTAGGACTGGGATACCTCCTGGCAAACAAGATCATGAACCCGGTGCATCAACTGATAAAGGCGAGCCAAGAGGTTTCAGAGGGTAGCCTCACACCAGAGATTGGACCCCTATCAAAAGATGAAGAAATGCGTGTGTTGCAGAATACCTTTAAGGATATGGTTGCATCAATGGTACGCAGGCGAGCAGAGGCTGAAAATCGTCTCATTCAGTCTGAAAAGCAGGCCAGCGTTGGAAGGCTTGCTGCAGGCGTTGCCCATGAGATCAATAATCCTCTAACCGGTGTCTTAACATATACTCATATGCTTCTGCGAAGAAAAGATATAGGGAATGATATTCGCTCGGACCTTCAAACCATAGCTGAGTCAACAGAACGGGTCAGAAAGATTGTCAAGGGCCTCCTTGATTTCTCCAGACAGATAAAGCTTGATAAAGAGCCAACAGAGGTAAATCGGCTTGTTGGTTCTGCTATCTCGCTGATGGATAACCAGGCACTGGTAAAGGGTGTAACTATAAAATTCAATTCAGGGGAAAACTTACCCATGCTCACCCTGGACCGTAACCAGTTCCAAAGCGTGTTATTAAATATGATTATAAATGCTCTCGATGCTACTGAACCGGGTGGCACTATCAATATATATACAGCTACTGGTTTATCTGCAAGTGATACTGGCCATAAGGGTGTTGAAATTACTATTGCTGATACTGGGTGCGGTATACCAGCGGATAACCTTGATAAATTGTTTGATCCCTTTTTTAGCACGAAAGAGGTGGGCCAGGGTACCGGGCTTGGTCTGTCAGTTTCCTATGGCATCGTTCAGAGACATGGGGGAACCATCAGAGTTCAGAGTGAACTCGGAAAAGGAAGTACCTTTTTTATATGGATTCCAATAGAGGAGAATTTCTAAATACCATGAAAATATTGATTGTAGATGACGAGCCGATCGTTCTCGATAGCTGCCGTAAGGTGCTTGAGGAAGATGGTTTCGACGTTCATCTTGTTCCAAGTGCGGATGAGGCATTGAAGGCATTAAAAGATGAGGAATTTGACCTTCTCCTCGTCGATGTAAAAATGCCCAAGCACGATGGTATGTATCTTATGCAAAAGGTTAAGGAACAATGGCCTGATATACCCATTATAGTTATGAGCGGCTATACTACCCCTGCTACAATCACCGATGGCGCTAAAATGGGTGCAGCCGCCTTTATTGCCAAGCCGTTTACGCCTGACGAGCTCATTAAAGAGCTTCGCCAGGTTATTCAGAAGGAGAAGCAACATGAAAAAACAGAAAGCCCTTGTAATTGATGACGAGCAGGTTGTCTTAGATAGTGTCAGCAAGATACTCACCGATGAAAACTACGAGGTTGATGTTTCACTCAGTGGACGTGAAGGACTTAATCGGGCAATTCAAAAAGAATACGACATTGTTCTAACGGATATTCGAATGCCAGACATAGGGGGTATGAGAGTCTTACGGGATATTAAGAGGGCCAACCCATCCCTCCCTGTGGTTATGATCACTGGTTACGCCTCAGTCCAGTCATCGGTACAGGCTATGAAACTTGGTGCAGCAGACTACATTGAAAAGCCATTTACCCCTGATCAACTTATCAATGCAGTAGCCTCGGCGCTTGATGTGGCTGCTACCAAGCCTCCGGAGGAACAGGCCCTGATACACAAGGAGGTGATGATTACAATCCTTGAGAGGGCAGCATCCGATAGTGAATTCATTGCTCAATTGCTCTATAAAGGAGCAGACGCTCTTGAAGAGTATAATTTGACAGGGCCTGAGAAACTTGCGTTGCTCACAGGTGATATTGAATGGATAGAGAAAAACATTGGACCGCTCAAGCCAAACCAGAAGCTTTGGCTTGAACAGAGACTAAGTGCAGAAATTTGGTAAACATAAGGAGGTAGGTTAATGACTGAAAGAATGCTTATTATTGACGACGAAGAGGTGGTGTTGGAGTCCTGCCGAAAGATATTTGCAGCCGAAGGGTTCGATGTAGTTATCACTACGAGCCCTCAAGAAGGGCTCAAGCTTGCCTCAGATTCATCCTTTGACGTTATCTTGTGTGACTGGAAGATGCCAGGCTTTGACGGAATGGATGTGGTAGAGGAGTTGGACCGGCGTTCACCGGATTCAGCGGTGGTAATGATTAGTGGATATCCCTCTGTGGGCCGAGCAGCTGAGGCCATGAAACGGGGAGCAATGGACTATGTTTCCAAACCATTCACCCCTGATGAGATCACAGATACGGTAAAAAAGGCAGTGAAGAGGAAGGTTACAGAAGAGAGAAAGGCCATGGGAAGATTTGAGAAAATTATACAATCTGTACAGTTTCCCACCCCCCCAGTTGAGGACAAGCCACCAAAGACAATAGCAGAGACCGTCGCATCAACTGTGGGTGTAGGTAAGGCAACCTCGCCATGGGTAAGCGTGTTTGTCTTGGGTATTCTCGCTGGATCATACATTGGTTTCGGAGGTCTTCTTTCGACATGCGTGACCTTTGACCTGGCTAATATAATGGGCATTGGTTTTAAGAAATTCATGGCTGGTACAGCCTTTAGTGTCGGTTTGATACTCGTTGTAATAGCAGGGGCGGAGTTGTTCACTGGTAACAACCTGATGATATCAAGTGCCATGACTAAAAAAATCACATTCAGAACTATGTCAGCGAGATGGGCCGTGGTGTGGTTTGCCAATCTCATCGGCTCATTGATTTTGGCGCTGATATTGTATTTCTCAGGCCTGTGGAAGGCTGGCAACGGAGCGTTGGGTACCTCTGCAGTTGCTATAGCCTATATGAAAGTCAACCTTAGTTTTGTTGAAGCCCTTGTCCGTGCCATTGGCTGTAACTGGCTGGTGTGCCTGGCTGTCTGGATGGCCCTGGCTGCTCGGCAGACCGTGGGCAAGATATTCGCCATCTACTTCCCTATCATGGCATTCGTTGCCATCGGCTTTGAGCACGTCGTCGCCAACATGTACTTTATTCCCGCTGGAATATTCGTGCACAGGTGGGCAGGGATTCCTGCTCCAGCGGCCTTTGATCCCGCGTCCCTCAATTGGATTAGTTTCCTATGGAAGAACATGGTGCCGGTGACGATCGGCAACATAATTGGTGGTGCGGTATTTGTGGGTATGAGTTATTGGGGCGCCTACCTTAGACCGGCTTCTGGGAATAAAGTTCGTGCCACGTAGAAGTTGAGTATTTTATAAAAGAGTAGAAATATAAAATGAGGCATGAAGATGAGGCTAACCCTTTACTATTAACTAACAATTTATCACAATACAGTGATAAAAGCAGACCTCAATTCTAAAAAAGCTTAATAGTAAAGGTTGGCTTGAGTTTGTGCCTCATATCGTTTTTCCTGCCACAATCACCTCTTTGTTTATCGCTTACACCTTTTATCAATTATAAGCCTGACATTTTCATGATAGTCTTATAATGTAAAAACTTTAGATGATTTTCCAAAAAAATTTGTATGAAACAAATTGAAAAGAAAGAATTTTTTAGATAAAGAGTGTAGCATTGGAAAGAAGGGGTATGGCAATGCTGGAGAAAGGGTTTTATAAATCCGATTCACTCTTGATGCTTACTGCTATCATTTGGGGCAGTGCGTTTGTTGCGCAGCGAGTGGGAATGAGTTATGTGGGACCACTTACGTTTAATGGAGTGCGCTTTGCCTTAGGCACTATAGTGCTGCTGCCATTCGTACGGTGGCGGAATCAGCACCAAAAGATCACAAGCAGCCTACAGCGAACAAGATTAGCATGGCAGGGTCTTTGGGGAGGTGGTCTTGTTGGACTGCTGCTGTTTTCGGGTGCAAGCCTTCAACAGATTGGCCTGGTGTACACTACTGCAGGGAAGGCTGGTTTTATCACTGGGCTCTACGTGATCATTGTTCCCCTGATGGGATTATTCTTAGGTCAATGGCCAGGATGGGGAGGATGGGTAGGTGCTTGTTGCGCTACTATTGGCCTCTACCTGTTAAGCATGACAGAGGCTTTAACTTTTGCCCCAGGCGATTTATGGATACTGTTTGGTGCCTTTTTTTGGGCTGCACACGTTTTAGCACTAAGTTGGCTTTCTCCACGAATGGAGAGGCTTAAATTGGCCTGTACACAATATGCAGTGTGCTCATCTTTGAGCCTTCTTGGTGCTTATTTTACCGAAACCATTACTCTCGACGGTATAAAGGGTGCAATCATTCCTATTCTTTATGGTGGCATTCTATCCGTCGGCATTGCATATACCTTACAGGTAGTAGCACAAAGGCATGCCCCCCCTATTCACGCCGCTATCATTCTTAGTTTAGAGGCCGTATTCGCTGCACTGGCAGGTTGGCTCATCCTGGGAGAAATGCTATCTCTACGGGGTTTGATCGGTTGTGCGCTTATGTTTACGGGGATGCTGAGCGCCTTATTGTGGTCGTAGTTCCATTGTAAATATAATGTCAGATCGTTATAAAACAGCCTTGAGGAAAATCATTTGGCCCAAGTGAAATTCATGTGTTTTTCATGATGCAACCATATAATAAGCCATCAAAATGAAAAATAAGTAGTAAAAAAAGCTTTTTTAATGATTTTTATGTTGAAATATCTGATTAATCATATTAGTTAGAATAGAATTAGTTAACTACTTTACCATTTAGGAGAAAGGGGGAAAGAGCATGAACAAGGGAGATTTAGTTGAAGAGGTAGCAAAGGTAGTCAGCACTAAGAAGCAGGCCCAGGCAGCGGTGGATTGTGTTTTTTCAGCCATTACCACGGCATTACAAAAGAATGATCCGGTTACACTTGTTGGGTTCGGGACCTTTAAGGTAGGACAAAGGAAGGCCAGGACAGGAAGGAACCCGCAGACCGGGGCAGAGATCAAAATTGGTGCAAAAAAAGTAGCCAAATTCGTAGCAGGGAAAGCATTAAAGGATGCTGTGAAGTAAATTTGCATTACTATTATGCCTAAAAGCCCGCATTAGGATTCAATTCCTAATGTGGGCTTTTTTAATTGATGGGTTTGTATGAAGAGGTCAATTGAAATGCCATCTCTCAGATGGGTTTATTGTGTTACATTTTTCATTAATTTTAATTGTATCTAGGCGTGTAAAATGTAAAGATACAATACTATGCTGGTCATTATTTTTTATAGGGCACTATGGTGAAAATATGACAGAAGAATTTACTATCAAGAGAATTGGCAAATGCACCATTAATTCTCCTCTGGACTCGGGAGTCTTTATTGATGATAGCCAAGGCATTCTCATAGATGCAACAGTTTCAGACCTTCAAAAAAGTCAATGGACACCATACGTTCTTGAAAAGGCAGGCCCAAGAGAGAAAATATTTTTTAATCCAGCGATAAGCAGGGCTGCTTTAGTCACATGTGGTGGGCTTTGTCCTGGTTTGAACGATGTTATCAGAGCTCTTGTTATGGTTTCGTGGTATCGCTACGGGGTCAAGGAGATAGTTGGGTACCGATATGGATATGAGGGGATAATTCCCTCATTCAATCATAAACCTATCATTCTCACGCCAGAGGTGGTTGAAGATATTCACAAGGATGGAGGAACGATCCTTGGCACATCGAGAGGGCCTCAGGACCCAGCCTTAATGGTAGACCTCCTATCGAAAAGAAAAATAAATATGCTCTTTACTATCGGTGGTGATGGAACCCAAAGGGGTGCACTGGCAATAAATAGGGAAATCGAAAAAAGAGGCCTTGCTATTTCTGTTATTGGTATTCCCAAGACAATCGATAACGACATGTCCTTCACGGAAAGGACATTTGGCTTTGAAACCGCTGTTGCTATGAGTCAGGCTCCCATAAATGGGGCTCACATGGAGGCAAAAGGGGTAAAGAACGGGATAGGGATAGTAAAACTTATGGGACGAGAATCAGGATTTATCGCTGCATATGCCACCCTTGCCTCAAGTGATGTAAACCTGGTACTTATACCAGAGATGCGTTTTTCCATAAAAAAGGTTTGTTCCTATCTTGAAAAGCGGATGAGGAAAAAGAGACATGCAGTCATTGTTGTTGCAGAAGGTGCTGGGCAGGAATATGTTCCTCATAAGGGCACTGATGCATCGGGAAACAAAAAACTTGGTGATATTGGACTTTTTTTAACGACTGAAATTATCAATCATTTTAAAAATCGAGCGATTCCTGTATCGGTGAAATATATCGATCCATCATACACAATACGCAGTGCACCTGCAACTCCAGATGATTCAGTGCTTTGCTTTCAGCTCTCTGAGAATGCAGTACATGCGGCAATGTCCGGAAGAACTGGTATGGTTGTGGGGATTTGGAATGGTCATTTTGTCCATATACCAATGAAGATATCTGTCAAGGGGCGGAAGCAGATAGACACATCAGATCTGCTGTGGCAGAGTGTTTTGGATAATACAGGACAGCCAAGGAATCTTGCTTGAAAAGAGCAGGGAAGGTAACGTGATGCATGGAGGGATACCAAATGCAGGGCCAGAAGAAGGTACTGGAAGATATATTTCAGGCTGGAGTTAGGGCTGTAGATCCAGAAAGGGCAGTTCGAAAATATGTTCACCGTAAAGGAAACCAGTTAATTGTAGGGGACAGCTCGTATATTCTTGATCGATACAAAAGGATTGTTCTGGTTGGAGCGGGAAAAGGTGCAGCCCCCATGGCAAAGGCCCTGGAAGATATCCTTGAAGAACGCCTGACAGATGGGCTGATCATTGTTAAATATGGGCATGGAATTCCGTTAGAAAAGACGCAGATCTTAGAAGCAGGTCACCCCATTCCTGATGAAGCAGGCCTCGGTGCTACTGCAGAACTTTTGAAGCGGGTCCAGGAATGTACAGAGGAGGATTTAATTTTGTGCGCGTTTACCGGTGGTGGAAGCGCACTTCTGCCAGCTCCTTCCCCCCCCATAACCCTTGACCAAAAGCAAGTAACCACTCGTCTTCTTCTTGAATGTGGCGCAACCATAAATGAGATCAACGCAATCAGAAAGCACCTCTCGCGTAGCAAGGGTGGGTGGCTTGCCAAGGAAGCCTATCCAGCTACCATAGTCTCTTTACTTTTGTCGGATGTGATTGGCGATAGATTGGACGTTATCGCTTCTGGTCCCACGATTCCAGATGAAAGCACCTATGGCGATTGCATCAATATAATTGACCGGTATGAACTCAGTGAAAGATTACCAAGCGCAGTGGTGGACTATTTTTACAAGGGCTCGGCAGGTAGGTTACCTGAAACGCCGAAGGCCGGCGACCCTGTATTCGCACGCGTTCAAACCCTTATTGTGGGAAACAATAGAGAATGCCTTTTAGCTGCTAAAGAGAGGGCACTATCACTCGGATATAATACCATCATTTTATCATCTCAAATAGAGGGAGAAGCACGAGAAGTTGCTCAGGTCTTTGCTGCAATAGGAAAAGAAATTTCCCAGGCCAACCTCCCTGTAGCACCTCCTGCCTGTGTAATAGCTGGAGGAGAAACAACAGTAACGATTCAAGGCGATGGTAGAGGGGGAAGGAACCAGGAGTTGGCCCTGGCATGTGCCATTACTATAGATGGCTGGGAAGGGATTTCTCTGCTCAGTGCCGGAACAGATGGAACCGATGGTCCGACAGATGCAGCAGGTGCTATCGTAAATGGCACTACATGCAAGAGAGCTCGGCAAACGAATTTGAATCCCCGTGAATTTCTTTTAGCTAACGATTCATACGCATTTTTTGAATCCTTGGGAGATCTGCTAAAAACAGGCCCCACTCGCACGAATGTCATGGATATCATATGCATGCTCGTAGATGATGGAAGATAGTAACGAGTGTCCATTATTAATTGATAGATATCCATTGTGGTCTATAAGATAGTTCTTCCGCCGATATTGAATACTTACTAACAATCAACTGTGTGAAATCTGGTAGGGCAAGCTACGCCTGATCCTGGCAAGCATCTTGAAAACCTTATGGGGTTCATCCTTTTCTATTACAATTTGTCCACCACCGTGCTACCTCATGACCGAATTTGGCTGGATGTTCCATCATCGGCACATGACCACAGTTATCAAGAAAAACGAGTGCCGAATTAGAAATACTGCGATGAAACTCTGAGGCCACTTCACGGTGCGTTATCTGATCCTGTTTTCCCCAAATAAGGAGTGTTGGACAGATTATTTGGGTAAGTTTTTCAGCGATATTGTCCCGCTTTGCCGACTTGGCAAGCTGAATGAGGATTCTTGCTTTGCGTCGGTTATAGATAACCTCCTGGACACTTTGGATTAGCGCATCAGTAACATGGCATGAGTCAAAGAATACCTCACAGCATTTGTCGTATATCCATTCGCGATGTGGGCGAGTTCCCGGTATCTTAGTGAACCCTCGCTCAAATAATCCACTCGAGCCAGTTAGTATAAGGCCCCGTACTTGCTTTGTTATGTTTACTGCCAGCAGAGCAGCAATATGGCCACCTAAGCTGTTACCCATTAACAGGACATGATCGCTGTCAATGTTATTACAATAACTCTGGACATAATCAAAGACAGCAGAGATACTATTAAGGGATATCTCATCATCAAAGAATGGTATTCTTGGTATAAAAGGGTACCAATTTCTGGGAAGATGCGGAATTAAGGCACTCCAGTTTTCTGGACCGCCAAACATGCCATGCAACATCACTATTGGTGTTGATTTTTGTGGTATTGAGAGTGCGCTAACCATGTATATGACAACGTGTGAATTGATGATAAATTATTTGATTTATCATGATAGTCATACTATAGAGCCGTTGAGTAAATACCTTCACTATTTTAATCAAAAACAAGGTATTCAAATAGCTGTGGACATATATTGACATTGTAGTACATGAAAAATTCATAACGCAAGAGAAAATGGCCAATTTTATATCGACACAGCAGAACGATTGAAATAAACTAAAATGAGGCTTTATAACAAAATCAGCATGAAAGCAAAAAAGATAATGATACAGGCAACTGGCTGTTGGCTACGCAGTAAAAAAAGGGGGAGGACGTATCGTCAAACAGAATAGCTATAGGCTTTTGGAATAATTTACTTATTTATTTATGCCTCATTTCAGTTTTAAACAAAAAAAGGAGAATATCAGTATGATGAGATATATAGGTTTGTCTCTTGTGGCGGTGTTTTTCTTTGTTGCTGGCTGTGCTTTTGTTTCCATTCCTTTATTTCCCTCTGTGCAGCCTCTGGAAGAGAAGGTGCTGGAAGGAAAAGGACAGGCAAAGATTCTGCTTCTGGATATTTCAGGCATCATCTCAGAGAAGAAAGAGTCAAAAGGCGTTGGATTGTCACAGAAGATATCCTTGGTGGCTCGAGTGAAGGAGGAGCTCCAGAAAGCCGAAGGAGACAGCTCTATAGCTGGCATGATCATTAAGATCAATTCTCCTGGCGGCTCTGTTACTGCGACTGACATTATCTATCATGAATTGATGCAATACAAAAAGCAGGCAGGTGTTAGGATTGTTGCATGTTTGACTGGCACAGCTACATCCGGTGGGTATTATGTTGCCTCAGCTGCTGATGAGATTATCGCCCATCCTACCTCTGTTACTGGTAGCATTGGGGTAATTGCCATGAAATTTAATGTAGAAAAATTTCTCTCAAAGATAGGGATTCAGGAGGAAACGATAAAATCAGGTGAAAAAAAAGATATATGGTCTCCATTTAGGCCAACTACCCCTGAAGAAAAAGATATCATCCAGACGATAATCAATACATTGCATGAGAGGTTTGTAAACGTGGTGCTTGCTGGGAGAAAGACTTTGTTAAGCAAGGAGGAGATAGAAAAACTTGCGGATGGCAGAATCTTTACGGCAGATCAGGCATTGGAGGTGAAGCTTATTGACCGGGTCGGCTATTTAGATGAAGCAGTAGAGGAAATGAAGGATTCACTTAATCTTAAAGAGGCTCGCCTTATTATGTATAATCGACCTGGCAGTTATAGAGAAACTATTTACTCTGGTTTACCTGATATTTCCCGCAAGGAAATCAATCTTGTAGCGATAAATGGAGATGGCCTTTCCTTTTTATCCGGAGTCCAATTTATGTACCTGTGGAGGCCATAACGCATGTGCAAGGAGGGTTTAAGAAATCTTTAAAATCGAATTTGGCTGTGGCGATTTATCTCTATAGCCCTAAAAAGGCCTTTTTCACAATATCTGTTTCTAAAAGTTCCTCTCCTGTTCCCTTGTAAATGGTCCGGCCTGTCTGCAATACATATCCCCTGTCTGCCATTACCAATGCCTCTCTGACATTCTGTTCAACAAGCAAGATAGTTTTGCCTTCTCCTTTCAATTTAGCGACTGCTTCTAGCATCTCATCCACCAGTTTGGGCATAAGCCCCAGAGAGGGTTCATCAAGCATCAATAGTTTAGGGCTTGACATCAAGCCTCTCCCAATGGCAAGCATCTGCTGTTCACCACCGCTAAGAGTTTCCCCCAATTGTTTCCTCCTGGCCTTTAAAATGGGAAAAAGATTGTACACATAATCCAGGTTTTTTTCTATCTCCTCCCTGTCATTTACGATGTATGCACCCAATTTCAGATTCTCCTCTACGGAAAGAGGGCCGAAGATGCGCCTCTCCTCGGGGACATAGGTGATTCCCTTCCTCACGATCTCGACTGTAGAACTTCTGCTGATATCCTCATTCTCGAATTCGATGCAGCCTTTTGCAGGGTGGAGGGTTCCGGCTACGGTCTTCAGTAATGTTGTTTTACCCGAACCATTGGCACCGACAATCGAGATCAATTCTCCTTCATTAACGTGAAAGGAAACATCGTGAATTATTGGTACGTTGCTATATCGAACCTCAATTTTTTCGACCTTTAACATACTTATCACCTAAATAGGCCTTAATCACCCGTTCATTGTTGGCGATATCTTGGGGTATTCCCTCTGCGATTTTTTGGCCCCCATCCAAAACAACGATGCGCTGGGAAATAGGCATTACCACTTCCATCACATGTTCTGTTAGGAAAAGGGTTAGATCCTTCGCCTTATGAATTTTTTTGAGAAGGGCTACCATTTCCTCTGTTTCCTTAGGATTTAATCCTGAGGCAACCTCATCAAGCATCAGGAGCTCTGGCTTGGTAGCAAGGGCCATTGCAAGGCCAACTCGCTTCTGAGTTGCTACAGGCAATTCAGTCAAATAAGCTTCACTGTCTTCCTCTAATTCCAAAAGATTCAGTATTTCGAAGGCCTCTTTCTTTGCAATTTGCCTGTCGGACTCTTTACAAAAAGATCCTATCATGACATTCTCCAAGACAGTAAGGTCTCCAGAAATACTCATAATTTGAAAGGTCCTGCCAATTCCTTCACGATTCGTCTGAAAGGGTTTGAATCCGGTGATATTTTTGTCCTTGAATCGTATCGTACCCTGGTCTGGCCTGTGATACCCAACAATGCAATTAAACAGGGTGGTCTTACCCGCACCGTTCGGACCTATCAGCCCGATGATCTTCCCCTTTCCAATCTCAAGGGAGATATGGCTGTTGGCAGCTACACCGCCAAAATCTTTTGTTAAATCTATTACTTCCAATAATGCCATGGCGCCTCTGCCTAACTCTTCCTCCGAGCTTTCTCAATTATACCCCAGATCCCTTTGGGTTCATAGGCTGATATTATCATTACCATCATAGCGTAAATCATGAAGTCCACCCCGATAATTCCTCTTCCTCCAAGCCATGCACCTAAGTAACGATCAAGGGGAATGAGGATCATTGCACCAATTATTGGACCCCACATGGAGCCCGCGCCGCCTATCATAGTCATTAATGCGATCATAATGGACAGCTCTAAATGCATCACTGAGAAGGGGTCTATATAGCTGTAGTACACGGTGTAGAAGGCTCCCCCCATACCTGCAAAGACACCAGTAATGCAGTAGGCCTTGACCTTCACCCAATGGGCATTGATCCCTAAACTTTCTGAAACATCTTCGCTTGAAGTTATGGCCCGCAATTGATAGCCCAGCCTGGATTTCCTGAACCAGTTCATATAGAAAATGGCTCCCATCACAAGCAAGAAGGCAAAGTAATGATAGTATATGGGAGAGCTAAACTGCATATAAAGGAAGTTCGGGGTTTCCTTTAGAGGTAACTCTATACCCCGGGCTCCCCCTACAAAATTCCAATTGATAAATAATTGCTGCCAAACAAGTGAGACAGCAATTGTGGCAATAGCAAAGTAGTGGCCTCTAAGCCTGAATAGGAAAGAGCCGAGAATGAAGGACTCGACAGTTGCTACTATCACACCCATTGGGGTAGATACCCAAAATGGAATATCCCACCGAACCATGAGCAAGGCCACAGTGTAAGCAGACATTCCAACATTTTTCGCCTGTCCCAGGGCTACCTGCCCTCCATATCCTCCGATGAGATTCCACCCCAGCCCATATAAGCAGAAAATAAGAAATTGGATCATAACCGCCTGAGCAAAGCCTCCCTTGGTGATCCAGGGAAAGATAAGGCAGAAGATAATAAAGAGGATGAATCCAATCCTCTCCCAGACAGGTAAATCTCTGAACGATAGCGCATCTTTCAGCGTTTTAATTGGCATTACCACCCGAAAAGTCCTTTAGGCCTTACCACTACTACTAGAAAGAAGGTAAGATAAATAAGGGCAAATTTATATTGAGGGCCGATATATGTCCCTCCGAGATCTATGATCAGCCCCATAATCAACCCGGCAAGAAAAGCCCCTTTAATTGATCCGAAACCACCCAGCGCCACCGTTGCAAAGGCGATCATGCAGAAGAGAATTCCTATAGTTGGGAAGACATAGTAGAAATTCATCAGCAGGGCCCCGGCAATTCCCACGGTGGCCCCTCCAAGGCCCCATGCAAGACCTCTCATCTTTTCAGTGTCTATACCCATATAACTTGCTGCCTCTACGTCTAATGCCGTTGCCTTTAATGCCTTTCCAAGACGGGTGTAGTCCATCAGCCAGTATATGATTCCAAAGGCAATCAAACTGAGTATGGCAGCCCCTAGTCGAGGATAACTGAGCACCACAGGCCCCCACTTAATGCTTTTACCAATGAGCAGTCCGTGTTCGAGGGTCATGTAATCAGGGCCAAAAATAAACATGGCCAGATATCTCAGAAAAATCATCAACCCAAAGGTACCCAAGAGTTGAGCGAGCATAGGCCCTTTTAGCAGATATCTGACGAGCAGGTAATATGAGGCTATGCCCAATAAAAAGCCAATCATGGCGGCTATTGGCAGTGTCAAGAGTGGTTCCATTGATAGGACTGTTGCGGCAAGAAACGCAGTATACATTCCAACCATAAGGAACTCCCCGTGGGCAAAATTTACTATATTCATCACTCCGAATATAATAGCAAGCCCTAAAGCAACGAGAGCAAAAAGCATCCCCATAAGCAATGCAGATATGATTGTTTGTAATAGCATTTCCATACGATGTTCCTCTGCATAAATGTATTCAGAGATTGAAAAGAAGTTTAGCCATCCCTATGAATGGCTAAACTTCTTTGTAACGGTACAATGCCTTATTTCAACCCAGGCCATGGATAGATAAACTTGGCTGTGGCTACATCGAGTGGATAGATAATCTCGGGAAGTTGAGCCTGGTACTGTACAATCAACCCACTGGACCAGGTATTCTGGTTTGTCTCTCCACCCACATTCTCGAACTTGATCCCTTTCCATGGTACGATCAAGTCTCTGCCGGGTATTTCGATTGTTTCGGCTGCTTTTCGAATGGCTTCCGGGTTTATAGATCCTGCTTTATTGAGGACATAAGCCCATGCCTGCATACCGGTGAATGCCCTGGCAGAAGTCCCCATGAAATCTACTCCGGCCCTCTTTTTAAATTCCACGTTTATATTCTTTGCAACAGGCTTTACGGCAAAAAGCTTCTTGGAAAACACAGTCCGGTTAAGGATTCCTTCAGTGGCTGAGCCAAAGGTCTCCATATATTTTGGTTGGTAAAAACCGACGTCTTGTGACCAGAAAATATTCGCTTTTGCCTTAAATTCTTTCATGGTCTTGGTTAAAAGGATGGCATCTGAGATATAGGAAGCGAACATCAGAGTTTCTGGTTTAGGTGCCAGAAGCCTTCGAACCTCGGCGGTCAAATCGGGTGATTCGTGGGGATATGTTACATCTGATACTATCTTATAGCCATACTTTTTGGCAAATTCCTTGATCACATCTCTGGTTCCTGCCCCCCACTCTGTGTTTTCAGTACAGGCACCAATTTCATCTATCTCACTTTTGGGGACAGCTTTAACACCAGGCACCTTACCCTGAGTCAAAAGCTCGAGGAACTCGAAAAAGTCTCTTACGAAAATTCTGTCGTGTGGCGTCGCCCTAAAAAACCATTTGTAGCCTCTCTTGGTCAAAACAGGAGAGGTAGATTCCGGGTTTATCATGGGTATTTTGGATCTCTCGCAAACAGTACTGACTGTCTTGGTTACTGAACTGTGGTAGCATCCACAAATGCCCGCGACCTTTTCGTCTAAGATAAACTTTTTCGCTAGATCTGCTCCCCTGTCTGGCTCTCCTCTGTGGTCTCCAAAGATTAGTTTTATTTTTGCTCCGTTTAGGCTTGGAATTCCTTCCCAGTTTCCGATGGGAATTGGCAGGTTAGGCCATTTATTGTTAACATAGTCCGCACACAGGGAGACAGCATCCTTGGACATCTTCCCTGCATGTGCAACCGGTCCTGAAAGGGGATAGATAACACCTATCTTTACCTCTTTGGGTTGAGCTATAGCCATTCCAAATCCGGTATACAATGCTACACCGAGGATAAGCAATACAATAGTCACTTTCAGAAGATGGTGACTGGTTATTTTTCTTTTTGTATCCATTTTGGCCTCCTCCTAATTTACAGGTTTGTTTTTGCGTCGTCCCTGTTTTTTAAATGTGATCACCCCCTTTTGCTTTTAATGAAACGGTTGCTTTGTGTGAGTTCCCCACAATACAGGATCGCAGCTCAATTGGCTAATGAAATTCTTTTGGTCGATATTTAGCCGGTGATCCCGCTATTCTTTTTACAGTGTATCACCTCCTTTCCCTTGCTCATCTATTAGTGGCTATGCTCATTATTTAAATCAGTTATGACCTCAACCAATCTTGCAACCAGGTGCTCGTGCAACCGCTTTCCCTTTTCGGCATTTGCCAGGCTCGGCCTTCCAGAGACTCCCCCTGATTTCTTAGCTGTTTGCTCCAAATCTCTGGCTGTGCCCGGCACATAACATAATGTATCTTTGGGTATTCTCGGGTCAACATGATAGAGCTTTTTTTCAAGCGAAGGTGAATCTTTGGCTTTATCCATCCGGACCAAGTGCGGCATGATATGCAACATATGGGAGGTCTCTATTTCTTCAGCATGGCCAACTTTACCAAAACCAATTTGATCCACAATCTCTTTTGACATATATGCTGGGTCAAAAATAGCAACCGTTACATTCAGCTCTCGCTGGGCTTTCTCCGCTGAGATTTGAATCCAGGGAATATTCACGATCCTGTGACCATTGACAATGATAAATCGATCAAAGCCATGGTTGGCCAGAGAACTCAGGACGTCAAACAGCAATTCGGTTAGAATTTGGGGCCGTATGGAAATCGAGCCTGGTAATGCCAGATGGTGAGGGCTCCAGCCAAACCAAAGGGGAGACGTCACAATAGCATTTGTTCGCTTGGCTGCATCTTCAGCGAGTCTGATGGCCACCATACTATCAGTTCCTAAGGGGAGATGGAAACCATGTTGCTCCACACTTCCTACCGGTACTATGGCAAGGCGTCCCCCATTATCAAGGAATTGCTGGATCTCCTGCCATCTCCTTTCCTGGAGCCATACCTTCAGCCCTAGTTTCTGTTTTAAAACCATTTCAGTCCCTTTGCTGAAGTTGGAATAAATCTATCTTGACCCTAAAGCACAAAAACTATCTCCTGAGTGATCTCTTTATTGTCTCTATCTTTTCCTCTTCCTCTTTTAAGATTTGGTGAGCTTTATCGATCTCTACCTGTCGGAAATGGATTCGATCACCCGGTTTTGCCTGCCCCACTTTACCTATATCAGATGAGATAATTGTTGCAATTTTGGTGTATCCCCCAACCGTTTGCTCGACTAAAAGTATAATGGGTTGGCCATCAGGGGGAACCTGGATACCTCCGGGCACACTTGGCTCAGAAATGATGCTCTTTACGATCCCCTTTTTATGCATAATAGAATTCCCTTCAAGTCGATATCCCATCCGGTCAGCTTTAGTGCTTACCTTGAATGTTGAGGTAAAGAATGTATCAATCCCCTCTGAGAAATAATCATATTGGGGGCCTAAAATAACACGAAGCTCTATATCATCCGAATAGAGAGGAATAAGGTTAGAAGGAACCCGATTTCCAGCTTTTCCATCTCCTTCCCCTTTATTCAGCCTATCTCCTGCCATCAGAGGGCGGCCATTAATTCCCCCAATCTTTCCCGCTACATATGTGGACCGGCTTCCCATAACGGAGGGGACATCTATTCCACCTGCCACGGCTATGTAAGCCCGGCATCCGCTTTTTATCCCCTTGAATTGAAGCATGTCATCTGGATGAATAGCAACAGATTCCCATATGGGTAGAGCTACATTATTGATAAGCGGTGTAAGGTTTCCACCAGTAACAGCAATCAATCCCTGGTTTAATACCTTCAGGGTAGGTCCAAAGATTGTTGCCTCCAAGACCGCCTGATCCTGAAAATTACCAACCAGCGCATTTGCCACTCGGTAGGCAAATGAATCCACTACTCCACATACAGGAACACCGAATTGTTGATAGTTAAATCGAC
>Ga0315534_1000837_pt1 | contig 21624 bp, 12 predicted proteins | sample SalMarSW160240MG_FD_203094 | JGI IMG/M metagenome (GOLD analysis project Ga0315534, IMG submission 203094) | Salt marsh sediment microbial communities from the Plum Island Ecosystem LTER, Massachusetts, United States - Salt Marsh Sediment SW1602-40 ... | reverse complement strand
CTACAGCATCCGTGACAGCGCTCACTAAGCTCTTCCGGACCACCACTTTTCGCCTCTCGCTGACTTATCTTGCGCTGTTCAGCACTGCTGCGATCATCGCCATCGCCTATATCTATTGGAACACGACAGTCCTGCTGTCGCGGCAGCTCAATCAAACCATCGACGCCGAGCTCAAAGGCCTTGCCGAGCAATATCGGGCAGGGGGCTTGCATCAGCTCGTCCGTATTGTGGCCCAGCGCAGCGAGACTCCGGGCAACAGCCTTTATCTTGTGGCCGACGGCAAGGGTCACCGGCTTGCCGGCAATCTCAGCGCCGTCTCGCCGGAGCTGTGGAATAGCCTCGGTCCCGTCGAGTTCTATTATCGCCGTCCGGCCCCAGGCGGCCTCGAACGAAGGCTCGCATTCGCCAATGTGTTCCGTCTGCCGAACGATTACCGCCTGATCGTCGGCCGCGACGTCGAGGATCGGCACGAGCTCGCGCGGGTGGTCCGGTCGGCCATGTTATGGGGACTTGGGGTGATGGCCCTGTTTGGCATCGGGGGCGGCTATTGGGTGAGCCGTAAACTGCTTGCCCGCATCGACACGTTGGCTGCCACCACGCGCACGATCATGACGGGCGATCTCGGCGGACGCCTGCCTGTCACTGGATCCGGCGACGAGCTCGACCGTCTGTCGGAAAGCCTCAATCTCATGCTGGCGCGTATCGAGCAGCTGATGGCGGGTTTGCGCGAGGTTTCCGACAATATCGCTCATGACCTTAAGACGCCGCTGAGCCGCCTGCGCAATCGCGTCGAGGCGGCGTTGAGCGAACCCTATGGCGAGCCGGTCTATCGCGAGGCGCTTGAACGGACCATCGAGGAAGCCGATGACCTGATCAAGACGTTCAATGCGTTGCTGTCGATCGCGCGAATCGAAGCCGGTGCCAGCAGCGACAATCGCGAGCGGCTCGATGTCTCGGCGCTGTTGTGCGACGTGGCCGAACTCTACGAGCCGGTTGCGGAGGAACGGGGGCTTGTCCTCAAGGCTGAGGCGAAGCAGCCCGCGTTTGTCCGCGCCGACCGTCAGCTTCTCGGCCAGGCCATCGCTAATCTGATCGACAACGCAATCAAATATGGGACGGCGAAGGAGCCCGAGGTCGAGGTTACGGCGACGGAGAAGGGCAAGACGGTAGAGATCGTCGTCAGCGATCATGGCCCCGGTGTACCGGCCTCCGAACGCGAGCGCGTGCTCGACCGCTTCGTCCGGCTCGAAGCGAGCCGGTCGGAGCCGGGCAGCGGATTGGGATTAAGCCTTGTCGCGGCGGTGGCGCAGTTGCATGGTGGAAGTCTGAGGCTTGAGGACAACGCTCCCGGTCTCAAAGTGATCCTCTCCTTGCCGAGCGCAGGGGAGGCGATTTCAAACGGGGTGCCGGCTCACGAGCAGGCGGGATTAGAGACCAAGTCAGCGTGACGGCGTTCGTCGAGCGCATCACCGAGGTTCCATGCGTTTATGACGCATCACGGGGGGCCGAAATCCTCGAAAGCCTGACCAAGGCCTTTCGCGGTGCGGCGGAGTTTGCCCCGGCCGCTGAAATTCTCGCCGGTTCGGCAAAGGCGCAAGATCTTTTCAAAGCTTCGTTCTCGGCGTCTCCCTATCTCGCCTCGCTCGCGCTCCGCAATCCAGCCGACCTCGCCGCATGTTTGGTCCAGAGTCCTGAGGCCTATCTGGCTGAAGCGCGCACCGCGCTCTCTACCGAGATGGCCCAAGCGCAGTCCTCACAGCAGGTCTCAAGGCTGCTGCGGCACTTCAAGCGGCGCATGGCCTTGCTCACCGGCCTCGCCGATCTGGGCGGTGTATGGTCAACCGAGGAAACACTGACAGCATTGAGCGGCACGGCCGATGCCGCCTTGCAAAATGCCACGGCCTTTCTGTTCCGCAAGGCACGCGAGGCCGGGCACATCGTGTCCGGTGCGGACGTCGGATGCCCAGGTTATTTCATCATCGCCATGGGCAAGCTCGGCGCTTTCGAGCTGAACTATTCGAGCGATATCGACCTCATCGTCTTCTATGACGCCGAGCGCGCGGGACTTAAGCCCGAAACCGAACCCTCGACCTTCTTTGTGCGGCTCACGCGCGAACTGGTCCGTCTGCTCCAGGAGCAAACCGCGGACGGCTATGTCTATCGCACTGACCTCAGGCTTCGCCCTGATCCGGGCGCGACCCAGATCGCGCTCTCGGTCGACGCGGGGCTCACCTATTACGAAAGCTTCGGCCAGAATTGGGAGCGGGCGGCTCTGATCAAGGCGCGCGTGGTGGCCGGCGATCTTGAGGCGGGCGAGGAGTTTTTGGACCAGCTCGCGCCTTTCATCTGGCGGAAATATCTGGATTTCGCGGCGATCGCCGACATCCATGCCATGAAGCGGCGGGTCTATGCCTTCAAGGGGCACGGCGCCGTAGCCGTGGAAGGGCATGATATCAAACTTGGGCGCGGCGGGATCCGCGACATCGAGTTTTTTGTCCAGACCCAGCAGTTGATTGCCGGAGGCCGTCAGCCTGAGTTGAGAACCAGGGGGACGATCGCAACCCTCGAACGCTTGGCCGAGGGTGGTTGGATCGCGCCAGAGACCGCGAGCGAACTCACAAGTGCCTATCTTTTCCTGCGCCGCATCGAAAACCGGCTGCAGATGGTGGAAGACCAGCAGACCCATATTATTCCCGCCGAACGGAAAGACCTCGACCGCATTGCGCGGCTTTCAGGCTTCCCCGAAACCGACGCGTTCGGCGATGCGTTGCTTGCCCGGTTCAAGCAGGTCGAGACGCATTACGGCGCCTTGTTCGAGAAGCTGCCGCCCGTTCCAAACACAGCCCCGAGCCTTGTCAGTGGGGATGAGGCGGAGCCGGCTGTCATTGCCGATCTGGAGCGCCTCGGCTTTCAGAATCCGGAGGCCGCAATCGCCGCTGTCCGCGCCTGGCAGTCGGGCCGCTACGCCGCGACCCGCAGCGCGCGAGCGCGCGAGCGGTTGATCGAGTTTCTGCCCTCGCTGCTTGAGGCTTTCGGCCGTACCACCGAGCCGGATCTTGCCTTGACGACTTTCGACCGGGTGATCGGCGACATGCCGGCCGGGGTTCAGCTTTTTTCGCTGCTCGCCGCTAATCCGAGCCTGCTGCGCTTGGTCGCCGACATCATGGGGACGGCGCCGCGGCTTGCCCGCATCATTGGACGAAGGCCGCGCTTGCTCGACGCCGTGCTCGATCCGGGCTTTTTCGGCACGATCCCGACACCGGAAAAATTGAGAGCGTTGACAAGGGCTGCCCTGGCGGAAGCAAGCGATTATCAGGACGCACTCGATCGCGCGCGCATCGTCGGCCGCGAGCAGGCCTTCCTCATTGGCGTGCGGGTGATTTCAGGCACGATCTCGGCGCGGCAGGCTGGAGCCGCTTACGCCGATCTTGCTGAAGTCTTGATCGAAGTGCTCGCCGAACGGGTCGAAGACGAGCTTGTGCGAGCTCACGGGCGAATCCTAGGCGGGGAGACGGCAGTCTTGGCAATGGGCAAGCTTGGGGGGCGGGAGATGACCGCAGGCTCCGACCTCGATCTTATCGTCGTCTACAGTTATCCGGATGGCGATGCTCAGTCCGACGGCGCCAAGAGTCTTCCCGGTACTCAATACTATACCCGCTTCACGCAGCGGCTGATCGCGGCGCTGTCGGCCGATACCGCCGAGGGCGCGCTCTACGAAGTCGATATGAGGCTTCGGCCTTCCGGCAATCAGGGCCCGGTCGCGACCAAGCTTTCGAGCTTTGCCGCCTATCAGAAAGGTTCGGCCTGGACCTGGGAGCATCTAGCACTGTCCCGCGCACGCGCCATTACCGGCCCCGACTCCTTTCGGCAGGAGATTGCCGAAACGATCAAAGAGGTGCTATCCGCCCCGCGCGATCGTGCTGCGATTGCGGCCGATGTCAGGACCATGCGCGAGAAGATCGCCGGGGAAAAGGGCAGCGGCGATATCTGGAACCTGAAGCAGGTGCGGGGCGGGCTGGTCGACCTTGAATTCATCGCCCAGTTTCTTCAGGTCGTGAGCGCCGCCAAGCATCCTGACGTGCTCGATCAGAATACCGAGGCCGCGCTCACGAAGCTGGCGGAAGCCGGCGTGCTTAACGCCGGCGATGCAGAAATTTTGGTGCCGGCGGCGCGGCTCTGTCACACGCTCACTCAGGTCCTGAGGCTTTGTCTCGATAAGCCGTTCGTGGCGGATGAGGCGCCAAAGGCTCTGAAAGATCTGCTCGCCCGGGCGGCGGACATGCCGGATTTCTCGACCCTCGAAGCGACGCTCAAAGACACGCTCGATGCGGTGCACGGCGCTTTCGTCCGCATCGTTCAGTAAGGCGGGCAGGGGCCTAAGCGGAAGCTGCGAGGTCCGGCGCTTCCTCGGACATAGGAGGCCTCACGGGAAGCGTGCAGGTCACGGTCGTGCCTTGGCCTTCGCGGCTCGTGATGCGCAAGGTTCCGCCGTGCAACTCGACCAGCGCCCGCGAGATGGCGAGCCCCAGCCCGCTTCCCTGGTGACTCTTGGAGAACTGGTTCTCAAGCTGCTCGAACGGCCGGCAGAGCTTGGCGATGTCGGCTTCGGCAATGCCGATACCGGTGTCCCTGATGGCGATTTTCACGTAGCCGCGCGAGTGTGACAGATGCACGTCGACACTGCCGCCTTCGCGGCTGAACTTAACCGCATTGGACAGAAGATTGAGGAAGACCTGCTTGAGCGCGCGCCGGTCGGCCTGAAGCGGAAGATGCGGCGGCCCATGCCGGGTGAGCGCGATATCGCGCTCGGCGGCGGCCTGGCTCACCACTTTCATACTGTCGGCAACAAGATCGGCGAGATCGACACGGCCGACATCGAGTGTCATGCGCCCGGCCTCGATCTTGGACATATCAAGAATGTCGTTGATAACCTCGAGGAGATAGTTACCGCTCGCCAGGATATCGCGGATGTATTCCTGATATTTGGGATCGCCGAGCGGGCCGAACAGCCCCTGTTGCATGACCTCGGAGAAGCCGATCACGGCATTCAGCGGCGTGCGTAACTCGTGGCTGATATTGGCCAGGAACTCGGACTTGGCGCGGTTGGCGGCTTCGGCGCGATTCTTCTCCAGCGCATATTTTTCGGCGAGGTCGACGAGCTGCTGCTTTTGCTGCTCAAGTTCACGGCGCGAGAGCCTGAGCTCGGCGACGCTGGTTCTGAGTTGCTGTTCACTGTCGGCAAGGCGTTGCTGGCTCTGCTTCAAGACGGTGATGTCGGTTCCTACGCTGACATAGCCGCCGTCACGCGTGCGGCGCTCGTTGATGTGCAGCCAGCGGCCGTCCTCGATCTGCGCCTCATAGGTGCGGCTCTCATCGTCGTCCGACCCGGTCACGGCGACGCGTTTGGAGACGATCGGCTCCGACGCCGCGGCAATGACCTCGTCATAGGGGCTGCCAGGCCGGACCAGCTCGTCGGACAGCCCGTGGAACTGCTGATATTTGCTGTTGCACATCACCAGCCGGTTGTCCCTGTCCCACAGCACGAAGGCCTCGGAAATCGTCTCGACGGCGTCGCGCAGCCGCGCATTCTCATCGGCTGAGCCGGGCGTGACGGCATGGTCGGCGATGGCGGCGATGCCGGTCAGCCAAGGCTCCCCATGCGGCTGGCTGCGGGTGATTTGGCCGCGCAGCCTGACCGTCACCCAATGGCCTGCTTCATGGCGCAAGCGGAAGCGTCCGTCGAACAGCGAAGCACCCTCGCGGAGATGCCGGTCCATCTCACCGCGGAGGTCGTCGTCCGGATGCAGCGCTTTGGCGATCACGCCGAAAGCCATCGTTTCGGCCTGGGGCTCCAAGCCGAGCAAGCGGTACATCGGTGCAGACCAATTCACGTGGCCGCGGGCCAGGTTCCAGCGCCAGATGCCGCATCCGGGCAGGGACTCTGTCAGTTCATCGGCAAGCGTGCCGCTCTCGCTGCGGGTCACGCTGGGAGTGAGATACCAAAGGCCGCCAGCCAGCAGCGCCAAAACCAGGCCGGTGAGCACGAGAAGCGTGATTTCGACACGGGCTCGCTGCCGCCAATCGGCAAGCGCCGCGTCGACGGGCTGAATGAAGGCAAGTTGGGCATCGATTTTCGCTACATTGCGCACGGTGACGATGGCGTCGGTCCCGTCGGGCAGCGCAAGACGCAACACGCCGGCATCGGCGCCGAAAGTCGTGAGCGGCTGCTGGGGCCCGAGCGCTTTGATGAGCGTTCCGGAAGGCACGCCGGTTAGCGGCGCACGGGCCTGAATGTCGCCTTCCGCGTCGGCGAGAAGGACCGTCCGTTCGTCGGCGGTGGCGCCCCTCGGCAGGCTGGCTGCCAGAGCATTTTGCCAGCCGTTTCCTCGCGTTTTGTCCTTGAGCTGAGAGGCGGTGCTGTCGGCGATCAGCTCCAGATTGCGCTGGGCTGTGTCGAAGGCGATGCGCTTGCCGTGGCTTAATTGGAGAGCAAAACCGATCGCGACAAGCGCGGCAAAGCCTGCAAGCAAAAGGGGCGCAAGGCGGCGAAGCCGTTCGGTGTCGGAAAGATATCTGCGGACAAGGGCGCGGAGGTCGTGCCAATGCGGTACCGCATAAGCGAATCCGTCATGCGCCGAACGCGCCCGAGCCATTCGGTCCCCCTCTGACGTCCCTCGCGTTGAGCCGGAGACGTGCCGCATCTCCGAATCACCCCGAATCCCATTGGAATCGATCAGGACGTACTCTGTCCAGCCTAAAGCTGTGGAAAATGGGTTAATAAGCCGTTGACGCCGGGACGACTCGTTAGGCGGTGCCCAAGGTTTTCCCGACGATTTCATAAGCGTCGGTCGACAAAGATTCGGCTGCCAGGCCCTCGAGCGCGGACTTGGCCTGGGCTTGCCGGCCCGGTTCGAGGATCCGCCAGCTCTCGAAGGCCCCTAACAGCCGGGCGGCGATTTGCGGGTTGAAGCGGTCGATGGCGAGCGCCTGGGAGGCGAACAGCCGGTATCCGGCACCGTCGGCGCGGTTGAAGCCGGTGGGATTGGCATGGGCAAAGTTTCCGATCAGCGCGCGGACGCGATTGGGGTTCTTCAGCGAAAACTTTGGGTGTGACAGAAGTCCTTGCACGGTCTCGACCGAGTCGGGGCGCGCGGCACGCGCCTGAACCGCGAACCATTTGTCGAGGACGAGGGGCTCGTCTTGCCAGCGCGTGTAAAAATCTTCGAGGGCTTGGCCGCGTGCGAGCCCCGGCACGTGGGACAGGATTGAGAGCGCCATGATTGCGTCGGTCATATTGGTGGCGTCCCGGTAATGGCGTTCGGCGCGGGCCGTCTCGGCGGACGAGCCGGTGGCCACAAGGAGGTCAAGTGCCGCGTTGCGGAGGGCCCTTAACCCTGCGCTTTCCGGATCGGGCGAATAGGGCTCGCTCGGCGTCGAGGTCTCGAAGAGCTCGGCCAAGGTGCCGCCGATCGTCTTGCCGATAGCCGTGCGCAAGGACTCGCGGACCCGGTGTATGGCATCGGTGTCGACATTACGGGCAAGCTCCCGCGCGATATCGGATTCACTCGGAAGCTTCAGAAACTCGGCCCGGTAGGCGGGAAGCAAGGACACATCGCTGGCCGTGACGCCGAGGGCGCGGGCAAGCCGCGCGGCCCCGTCTCCTTGCGCAAGCTCACCGTTGTCGCCATTGCGGGCCGCTTCGGTCAGCAGGTTGGTGGCGTAAGTCTGCGCCGCCTGCCAGCGATTGAATGGGTCAGAGTCATGCATCATCAGGAACTCGATCTTGTCCGGATCGAGATTCGTGGTGACGCGGACCGGCGCCGAGAACCCGCGTAGCAGCGAGGGTGTGGGTGGCGAGGGCACGTCATGGAAGGTGAAAGTCTGCTCGCGATCGGTCACCTCGACCAGGCTGTCGGTCAGCGGTGCACCGTTGAGGTTCAACGGAAGCTCGTCGCCATTGGCGCCGATAAGCCCGAGCTTCAGTGGGATCAGCATCGGGGCCTTCTGCGTTTGGTCGGGCGTGGAGGGCACGACCTGGCTCACCGACAGCCGCGCGGTTTTGGCATGGGCATCATAGTCGAGCGAGCAGGCAAGCTCGGGCGTTCCGCTTTGCGTGTACCAAAGCATGAATTGAGAGAGATCGCGGCCGGTGGCGTCGGCCATGGCCGCAACAAAGTCCTCGACCGTCACGGCTTCGCCGTCATGGCGCTCGAAATAGAGGTCGAGCCCTTTGCGAAAGCCGTCGCGGCCGAGCAAGGTCTGCAACATGCGGCAGACCTCCGCACCCTTCTCGTAGACGGTGGCCGTGTAGAAATTGCCGATCTCGATATAGGACTCCGGACGCACCGGGTGGGCGAGGGGGCCGGCATCCTCGGGGAACTGATGTGTCTTCAGCATACGAATTTCAGCGATGCGCTCGACCGGGCCGGAGCGGGTGTCGGCGGTGAATTCCTGATCGCGGAAAACGGTCAAACCCTCTTTGAGACAGAGCTGGAACCAGTCACGGCAGGTCACGCGGTCTCCGGTCCAATTGTGAAAGTATTCGTGTGCGATCACGCCTTCGATCGAGGCGTAGTCGGCGTCGCTTGCCGTGTCGGGCCGTGCGAGCACGAGCTTGTCATTGAAGATGTTGAGACCCTTGTTCTCCATCGCCCCCATATTGAAGTCGCTCACCGCCACGATATTGAAGACGTCGAGATCGTATTCCCGGCCAAAACGCTCTTCGTCCCAACGCATGGCGCGCTTGAGCGATTCCATCGCCCAAGCGCAACGATCTTCCTTGCCGTGCTCGACATAAATTGCCAGGTCCACCTTGCGCCCGGACGAGGTGACGAAGCTGTCGGGCACGCGTGCGAGATCGCCGCCGACCAAGGCAAAGAGATAAGACGGCTTGGGGAAGGGATCGTGCCAGATGGCGAAATGGCGCCCGGTACCCGGAATATCGCCTTGCGCCAGAGGATTGCCGTTTGACAGGAGCACGGGCGCGGACGCGCGGTCGGCCTCGATGCGAACGGTATAGACCGCAAGCACGTCGGGGCGGTCGATGAAGTAGGTAATCCGGCGGAAGCCCTCAGGCTCGCATTGGGTGCAATAGGTCCCCCGCGAGCGGTAAAGGCCGGACAGCGCGGCATTCGCCTCCGGATTGCAGGTGGTAACGACCTCAAGGATGAAAGGCTCGTCCGGAACCGAGGCAACGGTGAGCTTGGACGCATCGAGCGTGTAGTCCTCCGGTGCAAGACGCTTGCCGTTCAGCGCGAGGCTCTTGAGCGTCAGGTCCTCGCCGTCGAGCACAAGTGGCTTTCTACCCGCCTCTGCCTTGGGATTGGGCCGGAGTTTAAGCTTTGCCGCGACGCGTGTTTCGCTTGGGTCCAGCGCGAAATCGAGGTCCACCGCGTCGATCAGATAATCCGGCGGCGCGTAGTTCGCGAGCAGTTTGGGCGTGCGGCGAGCCTGAGGCATGAAGTGGGCAGGTCCTTTTCAAATATGACGGATTATTCGAGATCGATATTGCGCAAGCGGAGCGCATTCCCGACCACCGAGACGGAGGAGAAGCTCATAGCCGCGGCAGCGATGATCGGCGAGAGCAAAATTCCGAAAGCGGGATAGAGCACGCCGGCCGCGACCGGAACCCCGAGCGCGTTATAGACGAAGGCGAAGAACAGATTCTGCTTGATATTGCGCATGGTGGCGCGGGCGAGATTGACCGCGCGCACGACGCCGCGGAGGTCGCCTTTGAGCAAGGTGAGGCCAGCGCTTTCCATGGCAACGTCGGCACCCGTTCCCATGGCTATGCCGACATCGGCGCGGGCGAGCGCCGGTGCGTCGTTGATGCCGTCGCCGGCCATGGCCACAGCTTGGCCGTCGCCCTGCAAGTTCTCGATAATCGTCAGCTTATCTTCGGGCCTGAGCCCGGCGTGCACTTCGTCGATGCCGAGCCGCGCGGCAACGGATTTGGCCGTGGTCTCGTTGTCGCCGGTCGCCATCACAATCCTCAAGCCGAGGCGATGAAGCTTGGCGACGGCCTCGGCGGCCGTGGCCTTGATCGGATCGGCGACGGCCACGAGGCCTGCAAGCTTGCCGTCAACACCCAAGAACATCACCGTCTCACCATCTTTCCGTCTCGCTTCGGACGAAGCCGCCAGCGCAGCCGGATCGATGCCGGCGCCCTGCACCAGACGCTGATTGCCGAGGAGCAGCTTGCGGTCGCCGATCTCACCTTTCACGCCTTGACCGGTTACCGCATGGAAGCCCTTGACCTTCTCAAGCTTCAGTTCTTGCGCTTCGGCGCCCCGAAGAATGGCTGCCGCAAGCGGATGCTCGCTGCCGGCCTCGAGCGAGGCCGCAAGCCGCAAGACCTCGTCAGGCTTAAAGCCGGGTGCGATTTCCACGCCGGTGAGTTCAGGCTTGCCTTCGGTGAGCGTCCCGGTCTTGTCGACCACCAGCGTATTCACCTTGGCGAGACGTTCCAGTGCGGCGGCGTTGCGCACCAAAACCCCGGCATGGGCGCCGCGTCCGGTCGCCACCATGATGGAGATCGGCGTGGCCAGCCCGAGCGCGCACGGGCAGGCGATGATCAGGACGGCAACGGCGGCGACGAGCGCGTGAGCGAGCTGCGGCGAGGGGCCAAGAAAATACCAGGCGATAAAGGCGATCACCGCCACGGCGATGACGGCCGGAACGAAATAGCCTGCGACCGTGTCGGCAACGGCCTGGATCGGTGCGCGGGAACGCTGCGCCTCGGCGACCATCGCCACCACTTGGGACAGCGTGGTCTCGGCGCCGGTGCGATCGACGCGCATATCGAAACTGCCCGAGCCGTTCAGTGTCCCGCCGGTGACCCGGTCACCGTCGCTCTTCTCCACCGGGATCGGCTCTCCCGTCAGCATCGACTCATCGACCGAGCTTCTTCCTTCGATCACGGTGCCATCGATCGGGATCTTGTCGCCGGGTCTCACCCGCAAAGTGCCGCCGACCTTGACCGAAGCGAGCGGCACGGTCTCGGTCTTGCCGTTCTTCAGCACGCGCAATGCGGTCTTGGGCGCAAGATCGAGCAGCGCGCGAATGGCGCCGCCGGTCTTTTCGCGTGCTCTGAGTTCGAGCACTTGCCCGAGCAGCACGAGCGCCACGATCACCGCGGCTGCCTCGAAATAGACCGGGACCAGGCCGTGCGCATCGCGCATGGATGAGGGGAAGAGCTGGGGCGCCACCGTGGCGACGACGCTGTAAAGGAACGCCGCGCCGGTGCCGAGGGCGATCAACGTAAACATGTTGAGCCAGCCCGAGCGGAGCGAAGCGATCCCGCGCTCGAAGAACGGCCAGCCGCCCCACAGCACCGCCGGAATGGCGAGGATGAGCTTCAGCCATTGTTGGGTCTGCGGCGCCAGGAAGGGGAGAAGATCGACGCCGAACACGTGGGCGCTCATGTCGAGCACAAGCAACGCCAGAGCGAACGGGGCCGCGACCCAAAGCCTCCGGGTAAAATCGATCAGTTCGGGATTTTCGGTGTCCTCCGGCGCAGCACCCATCGGTTCGAGCGCCATGCCGCAGATGGGGCAGGAGCCCGGGCCCTCCTGCACGATTTGCGGATGCATGGGGCAGGTATAGAGCGTGCCCGCCGGCAGCGGCTCTGGCTCCTTGTCCTTGTCGAGGTAACGCCGGGGATCTTTGGCGAATTTGCTGCGGCAGCCCTCCGAGCAGAAAGAATACGTGTCGCCGCCAAAGCTCTCAGTCGGCTTGCCCGCATGCGGGTCCACTGTCATCCCGCAGACGGGATCAGTCGCCATGTGAGCGTTCTCGGAGGCTTTTTCGTTCATGGTTCGGATTAACCGGACAAGCCCGCTTGCGGACGTGCAAGCGAAGCTATCATAGGCCATTACGAATATGGGGTCTGTCGGTCAATCCTGCGACCGGCACGACGGGGCGAGCGCGAAGGCCACGGTAATGTGATCAGAGGTCAGCTTCCTTGCCGCTTCCTCGGATCGATCCTTACTCGCCGGCAAAATCCATAATCAGCTTCACCAGCTCTTCCGGCCGGTCGAACGGCAGGAAGTGTCCGCCCCGCTTGATGGTCTTGACTTCCACGCCCGGTATCAGATTGCCGTCGTGCGCGCGCTCTTCCGGTGTCGCCCAGTCCTGGTCGCCCCAAACGAGCAAAACCGGAATCTCGATACGGCCGTAATCCTTGGTTGCGGCCTCCCAGCTCGCCCCGTTTCGCAGCAATCTGATGAACGCCCGGTAGTGACCGGCGCGATTTCCAACGAGATACATCTCCTTCATGAGGTCGGGCGGAATGCTGTTCGGGTCGGCGACACCGCCGCGGAACACGGATCGCACGACAATAAAGTTCCTGAGACGCGTGATGGTCTCGCCGATGAAAGGAACGAGCGATGTGTAGGTCACCAACCAGGCGGCCAATCCGCCGCGTGCCATGCCGCGGCCCTTGGCGTAGTCGTAAGGATTGATGGCCACCACGCGCGCCACGCGGGCATTGCGCCTTGCGGCGAGGAGAAGCCCGAGCGCGCCGCCGATGGAAACGCCGGCGAGCGTCACGTTGCGAAGGTCGAGTTTGTCGAGGAAGCCTTCGACGGACTTGATGAAAAAGTCGGCGTCGTACCGTCCCTTGGGAATGTCCGAATAGCCGTGGCCGGGATAGTCGACGGCATAAACCGTGAAATGCTTGGAAAGTTCCGGCACGACCTTCTCGAACAGGTCCAATTGCGTTCGCAGCGTGTGCAGGAGGACCAGCGTTGGGCCTTTGCCGGCCTTTATATAACGAAGCTTGTCGCCACCAACGTCGACAGTCTGGATCGGAATGTCGGGCGCCCAGCGCAGCTTTGCCGGAGGCTTCGGCATGGGCCGGAGCGCCTCGACCACAAAGGAGACCAGCCACAGGCCGAGTCCAACTGCGATGAAGATGAGCAAGCCACAAAGGAACGAAGTCATGTCGGCATCCTCCCTGATCTCTGAGGACGGCGGACCCAGTCAGCATCCAATAACTATAATCTAGCAAGTCACTAGTCAATAGCAAATCACTTGATAAAAGAGAGGAAGAGGGTTATTTAGCTGTCATGACAGGCGGATACGGCCAAGAGGATTGCCCGGTTGCGCGGGCACTCGATGTCGTCGGCGAGAAATGGTCGCTTCTCGTACTGCGGGACCTGTTCCGCGAGGGGCCTTTGCGGTTTCAGGAGCTGGAGAAGGGGCTTGGCGGGGTGGCGCCGAACACCCTGTCCGCGCGCCTCAAGGGTCTGGAGCGCGCCGGCGTGGTCGGCACGCGGCTTTATGAAACCCATCCGCCGCGCTACGAATATTTCCTGACAGATAAGGGTAAAGCGCTCGGACCGGTGCTAAAGGCGCTTTACAATTGGGGCCAGCGCTATCGCTGAGCGATAGCCTTCCCGTTCGCAATCCGGATCGTTTCGAGAGCCTAAGTCGTTGAAATCTTATTCACACCGCTTCTGCGTCGCCCCCATGATGGAGTGGACCGACCGCCACTGCCGCTATTTCTTGCGGCTGATTTCGCGGCGGACCTTCCTCTATACCGAAATGGTCACCGCTGAAGCCGTGCTCTACGGCGATCGCGAGCGCGTGCTCGGCTTCTCCGAGGAAGAGCATCCCGTCGGGCTTCAGCTCGGCGGGAGCGAGCCTGCGCGGCTGGCGGAAGCGGCCAAGATCGGTGCCGCCCACGGCTATGACGAGATCAACCTCAATATTGGCTGCCCGTCCGATCGCGTGCAGTCGGGGCGGTTCGGTGCCTGCCTCATGGCCGAGCCCGATCTCGTGGCGCAATGCGTGGCGGCAATGGGCGAGGCGGTTGATCGGCCCATTACCGTGAAATGCCGCATCGGCATCGACGACCAGGATGCCGAACAAAGCCTCGATACGTTCATCGATCGCGTGGCGCAGGGCGGGTGCAAGACCTTCATCGTGCATGCACGCAAAGCCTGGCTCGGCGGCCTAAGCCCGAAAGAGAACCGCGATGTGCCGCCGCTCGATCATGATCGCGTCCATCGGCTGAAAGCGCGCCGGCCCGACCTCGAAATCGTTCTCAACGGTGGAATCGAGTCCTTTGCGGCGGCGTGCGAGCACTTGCCCGGTGTCGACGGCGTGATGCTGGGCCGTGCCGCTTATGCCGATCCTTATCTCCTGGGCGAGGTCGATCGCGCTCTGTTCGGCGACAGCCACGCAGTGCCGTCACGGCTCGACGTGCTCGACCGGTTCGTCCCTTATGTCGAGGCCGGGCTATCGCGCGGTGTGCGGCTCAATGCCATGACCCGCCACATCCTCGGCCTGTTCCATGGCCAGCCGCGCGCGCGCGCCTTCAGGCGGCATCTTGCCGAGAATGCGCATCGCGACGGCGCCGGGATCGAAGTGCTGCTGGCCGCCCGCGACATCGTGGCAGGCACAGGCAAATACGAGCCGAGCACGGTCGCCGCCGAGTAGGGCTCGTCTAGATTTTCTGATTGTAAGCGCCGACTTCAGGCTGCTTGGCAAGCTCGGCGTCGATCTCGGCGAAAATCGCGCGCATGTTGGCTTCGGAGGTCGGGCTTTCGACCACGACCACAAGCTCAGGCTTGTTGGAGGAGGCACGCACCAAGCCCCACGTGCCGTCATCGAGCACGATTCTGATGCCGTTGACGGTATTGAGTTCGCGGATCGCTTGGCCGGCCAGCGTCCCGCCATTGGCGGCGACTTTCTCGAAATGCTTCACGACTCGGTCGACCACCTCGTACTTCACCTCGTCGTCGCAATGCGGTGACATGGTCGGCGACTGCCAAGTCCGCGGCAGAGCATTCTTTAAATCGGCAAGCGACTTGCCGGGATTGCGGTCGAGCATATCGAGCACCGCGAACGCCGCCACTAACCCGTCGTCGTAGCCACGGCCGAGCGGCGGATTGAAAAAGAAATGCCCGGACTTCTCGAACCCGACCAGCGCGCCGGTCTCGTGGCTGTAGCGCTTGATGTAGGAATGGCCGGTCTTCCAGAACTTGGTCGTCGCACCATGCTCTTTGAGCACCGGATCGGTCAGGAACAGTCCGGTCGACTTCACATCGGCAATGAACAGCGCGTCTTTGTTGAGCGCGGCGATATCGCGAGCGAGCATCACGCCGACTTTGTCGGCGAAAATCGCCTCGCCCTCGTTGTCGACCACGCCGCAGCGGTCGCCGTCGCCGTCGAAAACGAGCCCGACATCGGCGCCATGCGCAAGCACCGCATCGCGGGTTGCGTTCAGCATGGCGAGATCTTCCGGATTGGGATTATGGGCCGGGAAGGTGTAGTCGAGGTCGCAATTGAGCGGAATAACTGTTGCCCCGAGCTCTGAGAGGACATGCGGGGCGAAGGCGCCAGCGGTGCCGTTGCCGCAGGAAACCACGACCTTCAATTCGCGCTTGAGTTTCGGCCGCGCCAAAAGGTCGGCCATGTAGCGTTCGGGCAGATCGGGCACGAAGATGTAGCGCCCGGCTTCATTGCGCGGCGAGAATGCCCCCTTCAGCACGATATCCTTGAGCGCGGTCATGTCGTCGGGCGCGAACGTCAGCGGCCGCTCCATGCCCATCTTGATCCCGGTCCAGCCATTGTCGTTGTGGCTTGCCGTGACCATGGCGACGCCTTCCACATCGAGCGCGAATTGGGCGAAATAAGCCATGGGCGAGAGGGCCAGTCCGATATCGTGCACCTCGGCCCCGCCGGCGAGAAGCCCAGTGGTCAGCGCTGCTTTGACCGCGGCCGAATAGGAGCGGTAATCGTGTCCCACCACGAGACGCACCGGCACGCCGCGCTGGTGCATCAAGGTGGCAAGTCCGAGTCCGACCGCCTCAAGCCCGAGCAGGTTGATCTCCTCGGGGTAGAGCCAGCGGGCATCGTATTCGCGAAACCCGGTCGCCTTGATGAAGGGAAGGCGCTCGAATTCGGCCGTGTTGGGGCGAAGATCTTGACGCGGCGTGGGAAACATCGTGGGCCTTGTAGGCTATTTTCGCTCGCGCACCAACGCGGTTCACCCGCGCAGCGTAAGAAAATCGCCGGAAAATTCGTAGGAGCGCAAACGGCTCAGGAAGCTCATGCCGAGCAGGCTTTGGGTTAGCGCGCCGGGCTGGGCGACCAGCGCCTCGACCTTGTTACGGTCAAGCGGTCCGATCGCGACGTGCTTAAGTCGCACGCGCGCGGCAAGGGTCCGGCCATTGGCGGTAATGACCGGCACGCGATAGGTGAGGCTGTCGATGTCGATACCCGCCTTCTTGGCATCCTGTGGCCTGAGCACGATCGAGGAAGCTCCAGTATCGACGATCATTGAGATCGTTTTCCCGTTCACGTCGACATGGGCGGTGAAATGGCCATCGAGGCGCTTTCTGATGCGAACCTCGGTGAGGCCGCCGGAACTCTGCTCCACGGTCATGGCGCTGCCCGGCACCAATTCGCCGACAACGCGCGCCGCAAGCGGCATCAGATCGTCCTTATAGGCATAGAGTGCAACGAGACCGAGACCGAGCGCAAGCCAGGTCACCGCATCGCGCGCCATCGAGGCTGCGCGACCGCGATAGCTTCCAAGCATGCCGCCGCCGACAAAGACGAGGAGTGCAACCAGAAACGCGATATAGCCGAATGTGGTGCTGTCGACGCCGGCGATCATGCCGGAGTCGTCGGCGACAAGCATGACAGCAGCGAACGCCAGGATGAAGAGAGCAAGCCAGGTCGTCACGGGGGTCAGCCTTTTGCAGTCTTGAGGCACTCTATCCGCGCCGGAAGTTCGGCCATGACCGCGCGGCGCTCGGCATCGCTCATTTGCGCCCAATTTGCGATCTCAACCAGGGTCCGCCCGCAGCCGAGACAGGTCCCGGTCGCGGTATCGAGCTCGCATATATTGACGCAAGGAGTCTCCAAGGCTTTCCCCTCAGGCCGATAGACGTTGGAGGAATGTAGGGGCTAGCGCCCGTGCGGGCAAATGGCCCGGATATTCCTAATCGAGGCTCGATCCAGCGCCCGGCACATCGCACAGCATGAACCTAGAGCCAGCACGCCGCGTCAAACCACCGAAGCGCGGCATCAAAAGCTTGGGTGCCGCCATCGAAATTCAAACCCGATGGAGGCGAACATGTTGAGATCATTCGCTAAGACGACGTTTTTCGCTGTGGCCCTCAGTCTCCCGCTTGCCCTGCCGGCAAGCGCCGATTTCATGAAGAAGCTGAGCGTCAGTCCGGCCAGCAATGGAATTGGCGGCCCCGTCATCGAGGTCGAATCCGACGGCCAGTCGTGGACAGGAATTAAGCCGGTCTCCCGGGAGCTCGAAATGCGGGTCGATATCGAGGCCGGTTCGGGGTGGCGCGTCACAAACGCCTATATCGGCGTTCCGAGTGCCGATTTTGGCGGCACCAGCAATCAATCCGAAGGGACTTTCAGGATCGGAGGCGGCGAGGATGTCAAAAGCCTGAAGTTCGTTCAGCCGTTTAGCTTTCACACCGGCAATCTTGCTTTAGATGCGCAGGCCATCGTCAACGCCTGCAACGCGGGCAATCATCCGGCAACACAAGAACGCACGGTATTTTCCGATATCGGCGTGGGGATCAAAGCCTATTTCCGAAAAAGGAGAGAGGCGAAGCGGGATATTGTGGAAGCAGGCCAAGATGATGCTGGCCGCTCGGAGACCGCCTATGCCCGCGCAAACATCACCATTCGCTGTCTCGCGGGTCCAAGCCACGTCGAACTTCCGCCCAAACCGGTGAGCGTCGACATCCGTGTGACCCAGAAGGGCAATAGCTGCCCCAAGGACACCGAGGTTACCGCCTTTATCGATTACGAGAAGCAAATGACCGGGCGCTTCCAGGTCGTCCATAACGGCAAGCCGGGGGAGACGATCGAGATCAAGTCGCACAAGGTCTCTTTCGCCGGCAAGACCTGGTACCGCATCGAGCGGCTCGAGCGTTACAAGCTCGATCCCGGCAAGCACGAGTTTCAGATCAAGGTCGTCAACGGCGGCGAAAGCCCAAAAAAATCGATCGACGTCAAATGCCCGCCCTTCAAGGTCACGAGCGCGTGGCTCAACTATGAGGTGGAGAACAAGGACGTCTGCAAAAAGCAGGTGACCGAGACGGCGACGATCTTTGGTAACGGTCCCGGCGAAGCAGCCTACCGCGTCACGATCCAGGGTGGCCTCGCCGCGACGCAAGGCGTCGCCCAAGTCAAGCGCGAAGGCGACAAATATGTCGCACGCCGTACGCGCAACCTGACCATGGGCGAATTCGACAAGATGATGAAGCTTGAGATCGTCAATAACCCGTCCGTCGGCGATCAGAAGCCGCTCAAGGTCGAATGCCTGGAACCGCTTTCGGGCAAGCTGACCTTGAAGAGCCTTGGGGTGAGCTCTTGCCAGGGCGAAGCTCTCGTCGCCATTCATACCAATGGCGCCGGCGCGCTTCCTTACGAGCTTGAGTGTGGCCCGGGTAAATCCTGGCAGCGACATGTCAATTCCATGGGCAACAAAATCGGCGTCGATAAGGTGAAATTCGACGTAACCAACAAGGAGCAGGTCACGTGTGTTCTACGCACGCGGATCGATGGCAAGCTCAAGCCTCTCGATGGCACGTCGATGACCTTCCAATGTCATAAGACGGCGGGTCTCGGCGGCAGCAAAGATCTTGCCCCCGACACGAAGCCCGATGGGCAAAAGCCCGACAAGCCGGGCAAGCCCGACAAGGTCGTGATTGATCCGCCGCGCAAACCTGACGCGACGACGCCGGACAAGGTCATCGTCGACGAGCCGAAGATCCGTTGCGTCAACGGCACGGTCAAGAATGATGCCTGCACGTGCAAGCGCACCGACAAGAAGGTGAAGGCTGGTAAGAACGCCTGGCGGTGCGTGAAAATCGTAGTCGATCCGAAGCCGGTCAAGCCGACCGTGTCCGAGCCGAAAATCAGTTGTGCAAACGGCAGCGTCAAGAACGGATCTTGCATGTGCGCGCGCACAGACAATAAGGTGAAGGCCGGCAAGAACGCTTGGCGTTGCGTCAGGGTCGTTGCCGATCCGCCGAGAAACAAAAACAGCGGCAGGACGTCCGGCAGCAACAACAAGCGGAAGACCAATGCGACGTTTTCGGCCCCGGCCAAGTCCAAGTCCAAGTCCAAGTCTATGAGGCGGCCGTTGACCCTGGCTCCTCGCTAGTCACGTTCATACCAAAGCGAAGAGAGCGCGCCCCGATCCCGGGGCGCGCTTTTTTTTCGGGGTGAGAAAGTTATCGGAACAGTCCCTGGAACGGCCAAGAGGGCCTGACGCGGGGCCTGGCGCTCTCCTGCGCGCGTCCGCGCGTCGGGATTTGAGTAGCAGCCCAGCGCCCCGGGGGATCCGACCCGGCGACGATGACTTGGGTCCCGCCCATGCCTCTTGCCGCAACGAGCTGATAAAGCGTGGCGGCGTTAGTCAGAGACAGTCGCACGCAGCCATGTGATCGCGGCGTGCCGCGGCCGGGATGGTCGGAGCCGTGGATGGCGTGCCCACGCGAGGTGAAGAAGATCGAATGCGGCATGCCCGCATTGTCCCACTCACGGGAGTAGTGCATCACCTCCATGCGGAAGGGTTTGTAGGAGCCGGCAGGCGTCGAATAACCGGTCGCCCCGGTCGAGACGGGCCAGCGATATTGAACTTTGCCGTCGACCGACACGGTCATCGTCTGGGTTGGCTTGTCGATCCTGATAACAATGTTAGCGAGGGCTTGTGGGCTGGCCGCGCAGGCAAACCCTAAGACAAGCAACAGTGAAGCAAGAAACCGAGGCGTTTTCATTCTTGCCGAGCTCCCTCAACTGCCGTGGCACTGGCGGCAGGGGATAGTCTAATCCCGATTATGGCTGAGACAAGGGCGGTCCAGCCGGGACAAGCGTCCCGCCTGAAGGATTAGGCTTGCGCCCTCACATGCCAAGTTTCGCGCGCAGGCCTGCGGCTCGTCTCGTGAGGCCCGGAAACGCTAGGCAGAGCATCCATGACCCGCTTGGGCGGGATGGCGACCAGCACCTCGGTGCCGTGGCGGGGCCTGCTCTTCAACTCGAACGTGCCATCATGCAACTCGGTCAAGCCCTTGGTGATCGGGAGCCCCAGTCCCGTACCGCCTTCGGCGCTTTCTTGGGCCAGCGAGCCTTGGCCGAAACTCTTCAATACGCGCGGGATCTCGTTCTCGGGGATGCCGGGGCCGGTGTCCTTCACGCTCAAGAATTGGCCTCCGCTTGGCGTCCGTCCGACCTTTAGCGTCACGGTGCCTCCGCTCGGAGTGAACTTGATGGCGTTGGAAAGAAGGTTGAGACAAATCTGGCGGAGCGCGCGCTCATCGGCCCAAAGCTGCGGCAGACCGGTCTCGAACTCTTCGATCAGCTCGAGGTCCTTATCCTCGGCACGCAGACGCATCAGCCGGTGGCAGTCGCCTGCGACCTGGGCGAGATCGAGCGGTGCCTCGCTGAGTTCGTAGCGGCCGGCTTCGATGCGGCTGATATCGAGAATTTCATTGATGAGGTTGAGCAGGTGCTGGCCGCTCTGATGGATGTCGCTAGCATATTCCTTATAAGTCGGATTAGCGTGAGGACCCAGAATCTCGCCGCGCATGATCTCCGAAAAGCCGAGGATGGCGTTGAGCGGTGTCCTCAGTTCGTGGCTCATGGTGGCAAGAAAGCGCGATTTGGCGAGATTGGCTTCCTCGGCTCTGAGACGCGCGTCATCCGAGATCGACTTGGCCTGTTCGAGCTCGGCAATCAGCGCATCCTTTTCGGCGCGATATTCGAGCATGGCGACGACGGTGGAGTTCAGTCCCTTCATCAGCCAGATGAAATAGACATAGATTCCGACCGCCATAGCCGCCATGGCCCAGTAGAACGGATTGTCGAGCAGCAGGAAGCGGAGCACGATCGCCGCCGTCATCGGCAGAGTGCCGGCATAGACAATCGGCATGAGCGTCGAAGCGAACAGCACCCGCATCGAGATGACGGCGAGCAATGTGGCAAAGATGAAGGTGTGTGCGGCTTCGCTTTGCGTGTCTGGGCTGATAAAGGCGACACCGGCCCAGCACACGCCGTAGAGAAACTCTGCCGCCGTGATCTTGGCGCGCCACACCGGCGTCTGTGCGTCATCACGCGGGGCGCGGGCAAATTGCCGGCAGAGGCTGATGAGGATGCCCTTGGCCACAAACACGGTCGCAAGCCAGACCAGCAAATCCCGCGGCGGCGCCCAGAACATGGCGCCCATGGCGACGATGACGGCGAGCAGGGGGGTGGTGACCGCGGCCGACAGCTCGCTGCGCACGAACATCGACAGGAGCTCGTATTGGGAATCTGGCTTCTGCCCCGGCCTGTAGGGGCGTTTTTCCCGGACGCCGCGGAAGATACGCCACTTGCTGGCAGCTCCCGGGGCGCCCCGGCGAGCCTCGGCTGACGCGTGCACTGACATGCTTGAGCGGACCCGCACGAAACTGACTGACAAAAAACGCAATATATCCCAATGGCATAAGCCATTGAGATATCTGCCCGGCCTTTGCAAAAGCCGGTCTAAGAACTATGTGCTGAATTCCCTAACGGTGCGTTTACTCTCGCTCCGCGCTGAGACGCGGTTAAGATTGGAGCAATGCAACTGACCGTCATCGGCTGCGGGGATGCCTT
>Ga0315534_1000836_pt1 | contig 21649 bp, 20 predicted proteins | sample SalMarSW160240MG_FD_203094 | JGI IMG/M metagenome (GOLD analysis project Ga0315534, IMG submission 203094) | Salt marsh sediment microbial communities from the Plum Island Ecosystem LTER, Massachusetts, United States - Salt Marsh Sediment SW1602-40 ... | reverse complement strand
AGGAGCCCTCGCGCCATGCCCATCTCCTGGCTCGATGTCATTCTTATCGCCATCATGCTCATCTCCGGCTTCCTCGCCATGGTGCGCGGGTTCACCCGCGAGGTCTTATCGATCTTTTCCTGGGCAATGGCCGCCGTCGCCGCCCTTTATCTCACGCCGAAATACGCCAGCGTGCTCGAGCCCTATATCAGCAATCCGAGCATTGCTCAGATCGTCTTTGCGGCCGCCGTCTTTATTATCACCCTGATTGTGGTGAGCCTGATCACGTTCCGCGTCTCGGACAGCGTGCTCGATAGCCGGGTGGGCGCGGTCGATCGCACGCTGGGCTTTGTTTTCGGGCTGGCGCGCGGCTTTCTGCTGGTTGCCATTGTCTTCATTCTGTTCACCGCGCTTGCCCGCGACCAGCCAGACTGGGTGCGCAATGCGCGGTCTTTCCCGATTCTCGAAAGTACTCAACGCGCTATCGAATCCATGCTGCCGATGAACCCCGAGCAGTATTTGCCAGGCCGGCCGGACGACCAGGAAGACGAGCAGCCCAAGGCACAGCCAGGGGCTCCGGCCGAAGGAGCTCAACCGGATCAACGGTCTTGAGTTTAGGGTTCACGAAACAAGTTGCGTCGCGTGCCATTGAAGCGTTTTTCGCGGCACTTATTTAATGGGAGGAGGCTTTAGGCCCGTGACGGAACATCTTCTGACCAAGGAGCCCAGCTCCAAGGAGCTTAGCTGGCTCGAAGAGGACCGGCTGCACGAAGAGTGCGGGGTCTTCGGAATCTTCAATCATCCCGACGCGGCGGCGCTCACGGCGCTCGGCCTGCATGCGCTCCAGCACCGCGGCCAGGAAGCGGCCGGCATCGTCACCTTCGACGGGAGTCATTTTCACACCGAACGCCGCGTCGGACTGGTCGGCGACCATTTCACCTCGCGTCCGGTGATCGACCGGCTCAAAGGCGACATGGCCATCGGCCACGTGCGCTACTCGACCTGCGGCGATCCCCTGTTGCGGAATATCCAGCCGCTGTTCGTCGATCTCGATTCGGGCGGCTTCTCGCTCGCGCACAATGGCAATCTCACCAATGCGCTGACTTTGCGCGAATCCCTCATCAAGAAAGGCGCTATCTGCCAATCGACCACCGACACGGAAGTGATTCTTCATCTCGTCGCGCGAAGCGAGAAGCAGCGTTTCGTCGAACAGTTCATCGAGGCGTTGCTCCAGGTCGAAGGCGCCTATGCCCTCGTCGGGCTTACCCATAAGAAACTTATCGGCGCACGCGATCCGTTCGGCATCAGGCCTCTCGTTCTCGGCAAGCTTGGCGAGTCTTGGGTGCTTGCGTCCGAGACGTGCGCACTCGACATTATCGGTGCCGAGTTCGTGCGCGACGTCGAGAACGGCGAAGTGGTGGTGATCACAGAGGATGGGCTGGAGAGCCATCGCTTTGTGCCGAAATATCCCGACCGGCTCTGTATCTTCGAATATATCTATTTCGCCAGGCCGGATTCCATCGTCGGCGGACGCTCGGTCTACGACGTCCGCAAGGAGATGGGACGGCAATTGGCGCTTGAAGCCCCGGCTGAAGCCGACGTGGTCATCCCCATTCCCGACTCTGGCGTGCCGGCCGCGATCGGTTTTTCGCAGGCCTCAGGCATACCCTTCGAATTCGGCATCATCCGCAATCACTATGTCGGCCGGACCTTCATCGAGCCCGAACAGCGGATCAGACAGCTCGGCGTGAAGCTGAAACACAGCGCCAATGAAGCTCAGATCGAAGGCAAGCGCATCGTGCTGATCGACGACAGCGTGGTGCGCGGCACGACTTCGGTCAAGATCGTGCAGATGATGCGCGACGCCGGCGCCAAGGAAGTGCATATGCGGGTTTCTTGTCCGCCGATCACTCACCCTGATTTCTACGGTATCGACACGCCCGATGAGGACAAGCTGTTGGCGGCTCATCGCACCCTGGAGGAGATGCGCGAATTTATCGGTGCCGACTCGCTTCAGTTCCTGTCGGTCGATGGAGTGTATCAGGCCATGGGCTTTGAGGGGCGGGACAACGACAACCCGCAGTTCACCGACCATTGTTTCACTGGCGAATATCCGACCCGGCTTAGAGATCGCGAAGGGCCACCGCAGCAGAAGCAGCTCTCCTTCCTCGCCGAGGTCGGTTGACCACAGGGCTTCTCAAAGACCGTATTGCGCTCATCACCGGCGCCTCGCGCGGTATCGGGCGCGCCGTGGCCGAGAAATTCGCGCAAGAAGGCGCGCACGTGCTGCTGCTCGCACGCGGCCGGAAGGCGCTCGAAGAGGTCGACGATCAGATCAGGGCAGCGGGGTCGAAGGCCACACTCATTCCCCTCGATCTCGCCGACGGCAAAGCCATCGATGCGCTTGGGCCGTCCCTCTACGACCGCTTCGGCCGGCTTGACGTCCTGGTCGGAAACGCCGCCATTCTCAGCCGCCTCTCCCCCCTCACTCATATCCCGTCGGAGCTCTGGGAGCGCAGCTTCGCGATTAATGTCACAGCCAATTGGCGCCTGATCCGCACGCTCGATCCGTTGCTTCGCCGCTCCGATGCCGGCCGGGCGATCTTCGTGACCTCCTCAGGCGTGGCGCACTCGGGTCGCGCTTATTGGGCCCCTTACGCCGTGACCAAGGCCGCGCTGGAATGCCTGGCGAAGATCTATGCCAATGAGACCACCGACAGTGCCGTGAAAGTGAATCTGATCGATCCCGGCGCCACCGCTACGCGCATGCGCGCCGAGGCCTATCCCGGCGAAGATCAATCCAAACTCAGAACGCCGGCCGATGTGGCCGAAGCCTTCGTGCCGCTCGCCATGCCCGATTACACCGAGACCGGAAAAATCGTCGAGGCATAGCTCGTAGAGCCCCTACCCTCCGGTCGTCAGCACCATGCCGTCATAGGCGGGCTCGATCCCGTCGGGAAGTTCCTGACACAATTTTGCATAGTCGAGATCGATATGCATATGCGTGAGCACGGCGCGCTTAGGTTTCATCCGGGCAATCCAGGCGAGCGCCTGTTCCACCGAAAGGTGGCTCGGGTGGGGGGTGTACCGCAGGGCATCGATGACCCACACATCGAGACCTTGCAATGCTTCGAGTGAACCGTCCGGAAGATCGCTCACATCCGGCGAATAAGCCACCCCGCCGAAGCGGAAGCCAAGCGACTCGCCCGAGCCGTGGATCTGCCGGAACGGCACGACCTCGATGATGCCGCCTGCCCCGGCGATGCCGACCTTCTCGCCGGCGCGGAGTTCGTGACCTTCGAGCACCGCCGGATATTCGCTTCCCGGCGGCGAGGCGAAACAATAGGAAAAGCGCTCGCGCAATAGCTTGCCCGTGGCTTCGTCATGATAGACGTCGACTCGGCGTTTGCCGTTATACGCAACCTGTCGAAGATCATCGATGCCGTGGGTGTGGTCGGCATGGTCATGGGTGTAAAGCACGCCGTCGAGCCAAGCCGTGCCGGCATCGAGCAGCTGCTGGCGAAGATCGGGCGTTGTGTCGACCAGCACCGTGGTTTGACCCGACGCGGTTTTGCGTTCAACAAGCAGCGCGCACCGCAAGCGCCGGTTCTTCGGGTCGGCGGGATCGCACGCGCCCCAACGATTGCCGATGCGCGGAACGCCACCCGAGGTGCCGCAGCCGAGAATGGTCAGCGTGAGGCTCATGCAGCGCCCTGAGACACACTCTTGAAACTACGTGGTACCTTGCTGAAAATGTTGAAGAAATTGTCCGTCGTGAGGTCGGCGATGTCCCGCTCGCTCATGTCACGCAAGGCCGCAAGACGCGAGGCGACGTGAGCCACGAAAGCCGGCTCATTGGTCTTTCCCCGCATCGGCTCCGGCGCAAGATAAGGCGCATCGGTCTCGACCAGGAGACGGTCCAGCGGCACTGTGAGCGCGATGTCGCGAAGCGCTTCCGCCTTCTTGAAGGTGATGACACCGGAAAAGGACACGTAACCGCCAAGCGCGAGCCCTCTCCGCGCCAGTTCAGCGCCGCTGGTAAAGCAATGGAGTACGAAAGGAAACGCGCCCTTGGCGCTCTCCTCCTCCAATGCAGAGGCAATATCGGCGTCGGCCTCCCGCGCGTGGATCACGAGCGGTAGGCCCGTCTCGCGCGCCGCAGCAATGTGGGTATGGAAGCTTTTCCGCTGCACATCGCGCGGAGAGTTATCGTAGTGATAGTCGAGGCCGGCCTCCCCGATCGCGACCACTTTGGGATGTTGCGCGATCTCGATGAGGTCCTCGACCGTGACATCGGGCTCCTCGGCGGCATGGTGGGGATGCGTGCCGATCGAACAGAACACGTTCGGGTGGGCCTCGACGATCCCCTTAAGAGCGTCGAAATCGCCGACGCGTGTCGAAATGGTAACGATCGCGCCAACACCGGCTTTTCGCGCACGGTCGAGCACGGCGTCGAGTTCGGCTTGAAGCTGCGGAAATTCGAGATGGCAGTGGCTGTCGATGAGCATCGAGGGAAAGTGAAAGACCGGGTTCTTCAATCTGATACGATAGCCACCTTATGTGCCGCATTTGCCCTAAGGTGACAATAAGGGCCGGCTCACCCTGTAACGCCGCTCTCGCAAGGAAAGGCCGATGAGACCTAGCATTTCCGTGGTTAGGCGCACGCCCCTCATCGCTCTCAGCCTCGCTGCTACGCTGCTTTGTCTCAGCGCGGCTCCCGCCGCCGCCGGATGCAGCAAGCGCGTGGTGCTGTACAACGCCAGTTGGTGTCCCTATTGCCGGCAAGTCAGGGCCATTTTCGCGCGCAACCACATCCCGTACAGCATTCGGGACGCAACCACGGCCAAAGTTCAGGCCGAGATGATCAGACGGTTCGGGGACACCGCCGTGCCCCGCACGCTCATCGGCGGAGTCCTCGTTAACGGGGTCGACGAGGCGCGTATCAAAAAGCTGTGCCGCTAGTCCGCCTTCAGGACGCCGCAGTCTCGCTATCGTCAGCCTCCACATGGCGCGGAAACACTGGTGTCGGGGCAGGCAATGGCGTTCCCGGTTCAAGTCTTCCTTTAGGTCCGAGCGCGGCAAAGTCGCGCCCCTCCGCCGGCACGCCAAGCTGGTCGAGCAGCCTACCGGCGCTCTCAGGCATGGCCGGTTGAACCAAGATCGCAACCTGGCGCGTGACCTCCGCCGTGACGTAAAGGATCGTCTCCATCCGTTCAGGATCGGTCTTCTTAAGCGCCCAGGGCTCTTCGCTGGCGAAATAGCGGTTGGCGTCGGCGATCACGGCCCACACCGCCTCGAGCGCCCGGTGTATGGCAAATTCGTCGATCTCGGCTTCGACCCGTGGCAACAACGACTCGGCCGATGCCAGGATGGTCTTGTCCGCTTCGGTGAACTGGCCGGGCTTCGGCGTCTTGCCACCGCAATTCTTGGCGATCATCGACAGCGAGCGCTGCGCCAGATTACCGAGATCGTTGGCAAGATCGGCGTTGATGCGCTGCGTGATGCCTTCGCGGCTGTAGTTACCATCCTGGCCGAACGGCACCTCACGCAACAGAAAATAGCGGAGCTGATCGGTGCCGAAATCCTCGGCCAGGACGAACGGGTCGACCACGTTGCCGACCGATTTCGACATCTTCTCCCCGCGGTTATAGAGAAAGCCGTGGCCGAATACCTGCTTCGGCACCGCAAGCCCGGCCGACATCAGGAAGGCCGGCCAATAGATCGCGTGAAAGCGAATGATATCCTTGCCGATGATATGCACGTCGGCGGGCCAATAGCGCTTGAATGTCTCCGAATCCTCATTGGGGAAGCCGACGCCGGTGATGTAGTTAGTGAGCGCATCGACCCAAACATACATGATGTGCTTCGGATCGCCGGGCACGGGCACGCCCCAGTCGAAGGTCGTTCGCGAGATCGACAGATCCTGAAGCCCGCCCCGCACGAAGCTCTTCACTTCGTTGGCGCGCGTTTCAGGACCGATAAACTCCGGATGCGCTTCGTAATGGGCGAGAAGCTTGTCCTGATAGGCCGACAGCCGGAAGAAATAGCTCTCCTCCTCGACCCACTCGACCGGCGTTCCTTGCGGCGAGAGCTTGCTCCCGTCGGGCCCTTCGGTCAGCTCGCTTTCGTCGTAATACGCCTCGTCCCGCACCGAGTACCAGCCGGCATATTTGTCGAGATAGATGTCGCCGGCAGCCTGCATGCGCCGCCACAGCTCTTGGCTCGCCAAGGTGTGACGCTCTTCGCGCGTGCTGATGAAATCGTCGTTCGAGCAGTGAAGTGCGCGGACCATGTCGCGGAACTTGGGCGTGTTACGGTCGGCGAGTTCGGCGGCGGTGATGCCTTGCGCCTTTGCCGTCTGCAGCATCTTGATCCCATGCTCGTCGGTGCCGGTGAGAAAGAACACGTCACGGCCCTGCAATCGCCGGAAGCGCGCGAGCGCATCGGTGGCCACGGCCTCATAGGCATGGCCGATGTGAGGCGCGTCGTTCGGGTAAGAGATGGCAGTGGTAATGTAGTAAGGCTGCTTGTCCGCCATGACGGCAGGAATAGCCTCAGCGCCTGCCACGGGCAAGCGCGCGGAAGGCGCCTTCAAGCGGGATGGTCCCGGGCCACCTGCTGGAGGCGGAACCAGCTTTCCAGCAGAAGAAGCCCCCGATCGAGATTGAGCGCCTGCGCCTCGCTTTTGGCCTCGGAAATCGATTCCCAGGCTTTGGCCCAATCGGCAAGATTGGCGGCCGAGAGGAGCCTGCTCGCCAGCTTCTGCTCTTCAGGGGTTCCTCCCGCTCCCGTTGCCGCGACACGGATGAGCCGCTCGATCAGTCCGAGCAGCAGCGCGAGGTAGAGATCGAACCGCTGACTGTCGGCAGCTCCGGCCAGCCGGTCGACGAGACGGTGGAGCTTAGCGCTATCGATCTCGGGCAAGCCGTCGAGGCCACTAAGAATTTCACCATAAAGTTCGATACCCTCGCTGGAGACGAGTTCGAGCGCCCGCCGCACGCTGCCCTCGCTGAGATCGAGCGCCACGGCGAGCGTCTCCTCGTCGATTTCTTGCTCGTCGCGGCGAAGCGCGGCGCGCACCGCCTGTTCGAGCTCCCCCTTGCCCAGAGCGGATACCCGCAATGTCCGGGCCCGCGAGCGAATGGTGACAGGAAGCCGTCCTTCGGCGCTGGAAATAAGCAGGAACAGAGTCTTAGGCGGGGGTTCTTCAAGCGCTTTCAGAAGCGCGTTGGCGGCGTTTTGGTTGAGCTCATCGGCGCGGTCGACAATGACCACGCGCCAGCCTCCCTCGCCCGCCGAATGGCCTAGAAAGGCCCGCAAGCGCCTGACCTCCTCGACGCCGATCCACTGCGAATAGCGCTTCGATTTGTCCACCCAAGATCGCCGGATCAGCAGAAGGTTGGGGTGCGACAGCGCCGCAACTTTGCGGAAGACCGGGTGTTCGGGATCGATGCCGTGCTGTACGTCGCCCCGTTCGCCCTCGGCCAACACCGCGCGGGCCAAGCGATAGGCGAGCGTCGCTTTACCGACGCCCTCCGGACCGACAATCAGCCAGGCATGATGCATCCGGCCGCTCTGCAACGCGTCCTGAAACTCATGAAGCGCCGCCTCATGACCGGACAAGAGATCGACTTCGCGCGGCAACGAGAACCCCTCGAGCCGGTCGGGCTCGACAGACGTTGCGCGCGCTTTCTCGGCGACAACCATCATGGGTTCAGGCGCTGCAGCACGGCCTCCCACACATCCTCGGCCACCATGCCCTCGGGCTGGCTCGCGTCAATGACCACGCAGCGGCCCGGCTCTTCCTCGGCAATGTCGAGATAGGCTTTTCGGATACGCTCGTGCTGCGCCAATTCCTCACTCTCGAAGCGATCCGGAGCGCCGCCATTACGCCGTTCGGCAGCCCGCGCCAGACCCTGTTCGGGTGAGATGTCGAGAATGAAGGTGATGTCGGGGGCGAGCTTTCCGACGGTAAGCCGCTCCAACGCATTGATCAATTCGCGCGGCACTCCGCCGGTAATGCCTTGATAGGCACGCGTGGAATCGAAGAAACGGTCACACACAACCCATTTGCCTTCGCTCAGGGCCTCGCCAATCGCATTTTTGATGTGATCGGCGCGCGCCACCGAAAACATCACCGCCTCGGCAAAGGGACCGAACTGTGAGACATGGCCCGAGAGCAGCGCCTCGCGGATCTCCTCGGCGGCGGGCGAGCCTCCGGGCTCGCGGGTCGCGAATACCTTTTGGCCGGCGCGCGCCAGCCGGTTGGCGAGGATAGCGGCTTGCGTGGACTTACCGGTGCCCTCTCCACCTTCGAATGTAATGAATTTGCCGCGTTCGCTCGCCTCGCGTTGCATGGTCGTGCCGCGCTACAGCAGCCAGCCGAAGGCGAGCACGAGCAAGGAGTCCAACCCGCGCATGGCAAAGTTGCTCTGGCCGATATCCTCGCGGGCATAGAGCGGGATTTCGTTAGTTGCCTGCGACTCGTCTGACGTCACGCGCAGCATGGCCAGTTGGTCGCCCTTCTTGATCGGAGCCTTGATCGGCCCTTGATAGACGACCTCCGCCGTGACGTTGCCGGTCGCATTCACCGGCAGGATGATATCGATATTCCCCTCGCCGACCAGCGGGACGTAATGCTTGGTGCCGCCCCAAACCAGCGCGTCGCTGACCTGCTGGCCGTCGTCGAACAAGCGGAACGGCCGGAAGTTGTTGAAGCCCCAATTGAGCAGTCTGCGCGCCTCCGAGGCCCGCTCCTTGGCCGACTCAAGACCGGTGATGACAAGGATAAGCCGCTGACCGTCGCGTACGGCGCTCGCCACCATCCCGTAACCCGATTCCTTGATGTATCCGGTCTTCAGACCGTCGACGCCAATCTCGGCAAAAACCAGCGGGTTTCGGTTCCGGAAAGTGAACTTGTCGCGGTACCTGAATTCCTTCTGTCCGAAGAAATGATAGTATTCGGGATAGGTATAGATGAGGTGATGGGCGAGCGTTGCCAGGTCGCGCGCGGTCATCAAGTGGCCTTCTGCGGGCAGGCCCGATGCATTGGCGAAAGTCGAATTCTCAAGCCCGATGGTGCGGCCGTAATCGGTCATCAGCCTGGCGAACGCTTCTTCGCTGCCGGCGATCCCCTCCGCCAGGATGATGGCAGCGTCGTTGCCGGACTGGACGGTAATGCCTTGAATGAGGTCGCTCACCGTCACCATTGAATTGAGCGGCGCGAACATGGCCGAGCTGCCCGACGGCGCTCCGCCGGTCCGCCACGCATGTTCGCTGACCTTAAACTCGTCATCGAGCTTGAGCCGCCCGGCTTTGAGCTCGCGAAACACGATGGCGAGCGTCATCAACTTGCTCATGCTCGCCGGCGGAGCCAGAACCTCAGGCTCCTTCTCGAACAGCACGAGATTTTCATCGGCGTCGAGCAAAATGGCGCTTTTCGCCTTGGTCTCGAAGACAGGCTCGTCTGCCGCCTGAAGCTCGCCCGAGACGGCGCAGACGGCAATAATAGCAACGGCAGTTACCGCTGCGATCTTGATCGATTTGCCAAGGCGCAAGGCGAACACGAGTTGGCCGGGGTTGAAAAAGCGTAGGTATTGAACGCTGGCTGGATAGCGCCCGCGGTAAATATCAAGCGCGCTTAGGCAAAAATCAACCCGCCAGCGGCAATAGAACGCTAGTCCACCATGACCACTTTTGCGCCGCGATATCCAGCTTTCGTCACCTTTACGAGCGCCGCTTTGGCCTCGGACCGGTCCACAAACGGCCCGACACGAACGCGGAAATAGAGATCTTTGCGGACCGCAACCGAGCTCACATCGACCGGCGCGATGGACGAAAGTGTGGTGCGCGCACGCTCGACATTATCCTTGTTTTTGAAGGTGCCGGCCTGAATCATGAGGCCCGTGGCCTCCGCCTTCGTCTTGGGGCTGGGTGATATGGATTGCGTGCTTTCGGCGCGTGGGGCGGCTTCGCTCTGTGGCGGAGCCAACCGCTGCGGCTGAGACAGGGTCTCACGATTCGCGACTAAGACCTTTTCTCTCCTAACGAAATTACCCGGGGCAGCCGGCGTCCTTCTCTTCAGCGTGGGGTGTGCCCAGGTTTGCTGGGTTAGATAGCGCTTCTCGTAACTGTCGTCGCCGTTCAAAGGCGCACGGCCGAGATATTTGACGCGGACCGTCGCCGTTCCGTGATTGCGAAAGCCGAGCAAATCGGCCGAGCGCCTCGAAAGATCGATAATGCGGTCACGCTTAAACGGTCCCCGATCATTGACACGCACGACAATGGAACGGCCGTTATTCAGGTTGGTCACGCGCGCATAGGTCGGAAGCGGCAGTGTCGGGTGCGCCGCTGATAAGCGGTCCATGTCGTAGATTTCGCCATTGGCGGTGCGCCGGCCGTGGAACAGCTCCCCGTACCAGGAGGCACTGCCGACGCGGTCGTAAGCGGGATCCTCGCTGGGCTGAAACCACTGTCCGGCCACCTGATAGGGCTTGCCAACCTGGTAATAGCCCCCGCCTTTCGGTACGGGCTGGCCGAGCGGTATGACGCGCTCGCCGAGCGGCTGACCGTTGCCTCCTGCTCCGCAACCCGAAAGACCAAAGCCGAGCGCACTGCCGAGCAGAAGCAGCGCAGCGAAGCCTCGTAAACTTACGCCACCGAACTGCGCGCCCGCATGCGGCGCAGGCTGACCGACCCAACGCAACGTGCCAAACCCCCGACCGGGCACTACGAAGGCGCGTGCACCGCCTCCGAGACCAGCGCGATCGCCACTGGCCGACCCTCGTCTCCCGACTCTCGGGCACAGGGCGTTAGCAAATCGTGAATCTATGAGGCCTGCGGTGCGATCCCGATCCGCTCGAGGCAAGAGGCGGCAACGTCGTCGACCGAACCACGCGCATCGATCACCTCGAAGCTTTGCGGGCCGATCTCGTAACCGAGCTGAATATCGACAATCTCAGCCGTTGCGTCGGATGCATCCCCGATCCTTGCCGTAACGCGGTTGCGCAACAATTCGGCCGGCGCATCGAGCCACAAGCCGGCGAAGGGAACACCCATTTCCGCGGCAAGGGATTCCAGTGCCGCGCGTTCCTCCGGCCTTGCGTGGACAGCATCCACGATCACTGCCTGGCCTCCTTCCAGAGCCATCAGCGCGCGCTTGCGGCACACGGTGTAGACTTCGCGCGTGATCTCAGGCGTGTAGGCATGAGCGGGAAGCCGTTCCAGCGGGCTCGCGCCGAACAGGTGCTTGCGCTCGACGTCGCTGCGCACATGGACCGCCCCGGGAAAGGCGCCAATATGCGGAGCGATTGCGCGAGCGACCGCCGATTTGCCGCTTCCCGACAATCCACCGATGGCAATGAGACAGGGCGCGGACGGCGCAATGAAATTCTTTGCCAAAGCGAAATAGGCACGGGCTTCGTCGCGCGCGGCCTCTGCCTCGCGCCCTTCTGCCAGCCGCGCCCGTAAAGCTTCGACCTTGGCCCGAACCGCAGCCCGCATCGACAGGAACAGCGGCATGGCGGCAAGCCCGATCAGGTTGCCGGTGTCCCCTTCAGCATTGAGATAGGCGTTGAGCACCGCATTAGCGTGACGTCCGAGTCCACGCTTGCCGAGATCCATCAGCAGGAAAGCAAGATCGTAAAGAACGTCGATGGTCGCCAGCCGGTCGTCGAACTCCAGTGCGTCGAACAGAACGGGCGCACCGTCGATCTCTACGATGTTGCGCAAATGGAGGTCGCCGTGACAGTGGCGGACATAGCCTCCCTGCCCGCGCGAGCCAAGCAAAGGCGCAAGTCTCGCGAGGCTCTCATCGCTTTCGGCCGTGAGGCTCCGCACCGTCTCAGGCTCGAAGATTGCGGTGTGGGACGCGAACGTCTCAGCATGGTCCCTGAGCACGCTTTCAAGTGGCGCCACGGCCTGACCGGCTGAAAGCACCCGGTCCGCCGCATCGTGAAAGGCGGCGATGGCCGCGGCAAGGGCCGGCATCAATTCCACGCCGAGGCGCCCCGCCGCCGCCATCCGGTCATAGAGGGCGGCCTGGTCGAACCGGCGCATCTTCACGACCCACTCAACGGCCTCCCCCTCTCCACCGAGGCGAAATTCACCTTTGGCACCGATAGTTACAGGAAGAACCTCAAGGTAAATCTGAGGGGCGGCGTGGGCATTGACGCGAAGCTCGTTGAGACAAGCGGCGTGTCTTGCCTCGAGCGTGGAGAAATCCAGAAAGGGGTAGGTCACCGCGCGCTTGACCTTGTAGACGAACTCACCGGCAAGAAAGACGCTCGAAGCGTGTGTGTCGAGGCGCTCGACGGCCCGGGGCGGCGGCGCGTAGCTGCCGGTGCGGCCCAGAAATTCAAGGACCTTCGCCTGAACGGACTCGGCCTCTCCCATATTTTCCGTCCTTGTCATGCCGCCCGCGACAACCGATATAAGGCGTCCCCCTCCCACTCACTCAGCGTTATATTAGCTTTCGAGACGGTGGTAATGCGTGACCCTAAACATCAGATGTGGGCCGAGGCTTGCGCCCTGCTCAAGCAGGCGGAGCAGCTTCACCGCCAATTCTTCGAGCCGTCGCACGAGAGCGAGCATGCCGCCCGCTGGGAGCCGCCGGTCGATATCTTCGAAACCGAGCAAGAACTTTGGATCATTGCGGCGCTGCCAGGCGTTGCCCCTGAAGCGGTGCGCGTCGAGATCGAGGGCCATGCCCTGCTGATTGCCGGGACCCGCCCTCTGCCATGCAAAGGGGCCGGCTCCCATATAATGAGATTGGAGATCCCTTACGGCCGATTTGAGCGCCGGCTTACCCTCTCCTCCCGCCTGCGGCTTGCCGAACGCGAGCTTCGCGACGGTTGCCTGATCCTGACCTTCACCAAGCTGTAAATCGGGAAGTCCGTCCAAGACGATATGAACGAAAACGAGAACATCACGCCGCAATCCGCTGAAGCGCCTGGGGCCGCATCGGACGCCCAGGTGGCCTCGTCCGAGAAACCCTCGGCCGGGCCGTCGGCGCAAGCAGAGCTTCCCGAAGGCGCGCTGATCATCTTGCCCACGCGCAACGCGGTGCTGTTTCCCGGCGTCGTGGTGCCGCTTGCACTTGGCCGGCCACAATCCATTGCCGGCGCCCAGGCGGCAGCGCAAGGAGACAAGCCCGTAGGGGTGCTCCTGCAAAACGATCCCGAAATCGACCAGCCCGGGCCTGACCATCTCCACCGCGTCGGGACTGTTGCCGAGATCTTGCGCTACGTCACCGCGCCCGACGGCAATCACCATGTGATCGCGCGCGGCGTGCGCCGCTTCCGCGTCCTCGAGTTCCTGCCCGGCTATCCCTACCTCGTGGCCAAGGTCGAAGAGATCGGCGAAGCCGAGGCTTATACGACCGAGATCGCCGCGCGCATGCACCAGCTCAAGGAGCGGGCGCGAGAGATTATCTCGCTTTTGCCTAATGTGCCGCCCGAGCTCGCCGGTGCTGTCGACGAGGCCGAATCCCCTTCGGCGCTCGCCGATTTCATCGCCAATGTCTCCGATCTCAAGCCCGCCGAGAAGCAGGATATGCTTGAGACCTTCGATATCGGCGAGCGTCTCGACAAGCTGCTGCGCTATCTCGCGCAGCAAATCGAGGTGTTGCGCCTGTCAAAGCAGATCGGAGAGCAGACGCAAGAATCGCTCTCCGGGCGCCAGCGCGAGCATATCCTTCGCGAGCAACTCCGCCAGATTCAAAAGGAGCTCGGCGAGGGCGAAGACGGCCAGGCCGAAATCGCCGAGTTGCGCGAAGCGATCGAAAAGGCGGGCATGCCGGAAGAGGCCGAGAAGCAGGCTTCCAAGGAGTTGAAGCGGCTGGAGCGCATGCCCGAAGCGAGCGCCGAGCACGGCATGGTGCGGAGCTATCTCGATTGGCTGATCGAGCTTCCGTGGTCAAAACTGTCTGACGACAGGATCGATATCGGCGAAGCGCGCAAGATCCTCGACGAGGACCATTACGGCCTGCCCAAGGTCAAGCAACGCATCCTCGAATATCTCGCTGTGCGGAAGCTCAATCCGGAAGGCAAAAGCCCGATCCTGTGCTTTGTCGGGCCTCCGGGCGTCGGCAAGACCTCGCTCGGCCAATCCATTGCCCGCGCCATGGGTCGCGAATTCGTGCGGCTCAGTCTCGGCGGCGTGCATGACGAGGCCGAGATCAGAGGCCATCGCCGGACCTATATCGGGGCGCTGCCCGGCAACGTGATCCAGTCGATCCGCAAAGCCGGCACCCGCAATCCCGTCATGATGCTCGACGAGATGGACAAGCTCGGCTCAAGCTTCCATGGCGACCCCTCCGCGGCGCTATTGGAAGTTCTCGACCCGGAGCAAAACAGCACGTTCCGCGACAACTATCTCGGCGTGCCGTTCGATCTGTCACGGGTTATGTTCATCGGCACGGCGAACGTGCTCGATCAGATTCCTGGGCCGTTGCGCGACCGCATGGAGGTCATCGAACTCCCCGGCTACACCGAGGACGAGAAGGTCGAGATCGCCAAGCGCTATCTGGTGAAGCGCCAGCTTGAGGCAAGCGGCCTGACCCCGGAACAATGCGAAATCACGGATGACGCCATCCGGGCGCTCATCAGCGATTACACGCGTGAGGCCGGCGTCCGCAACCTGGAGCGCGATATCGGCGCGCTCTGTCACCACGTCGCCATGCGCATCGCCGAGGGCGACACCGAGCGCTTACGGATCGGCGCCGACCAGCTACACGCGATTCTCGGTGCCCGCCGGTTCGAGAGCGAGGTGGCGATGCGCACCTCCGTGCCCGGTGTGGCCACGGGCCTTGCCTGGACGCCGACCGGCGGCGACATCCTCTTTGTCGAGGCGGCGCGGGTGCCGGGCACTGGCAAACTGATCCTCACCGGCCAGCTCGGGGACGTGATGAAGGAAAGCGCACAAGCGGCGCTCAGCCTGGTCAAGGCGCGCGCCTCGACGCTCGGCATCGACCCGGCCCGGTTCGAGAAGTCCGACATCCACGTGCACGTGCCCGCCGGCGCCATTCCGAAGGACGGACCTAGCGCCGGTGTCGCCATGTTCGTTGCGCTCACCTCGCTGCTCACGGGCCGTACAGCGCGCAGCGATACGGCCATGACCGGCGAGATCTCGCTGCGCGGGCTGGTGTTGCCGATTGGCGGAGTCAAGAACAAGGTGCTGGCGGCGGTGCGTGCCGGCATCGGCACCGTGCTTCTGCCCGAGCGCAACAAGAAGGATTATGAGGACGTGCCCGAAGCCGCACGCGAGGCGGTGCGCTTTGTCTGGCTGTCGACGGTCGACGACGCCATCGAGGCGGCGCTCGAACCTTTGCCCAGCACCGAGACGCCCGATGCCTCTGACGATCAGCGGCGCGCGGCAAGCGGCTAGCCTTTAAGGCGCTTGTTTTAGAAGCAGCCCCGGAAAATGGGAATTGCACGCCATCACGTGGGTAATGGCGGCGCGGTCATATTCATCGCCGGAGCGATAAGTCTCGAAGTAGGCGTTAAGCCGCAAGACGCGATCCAGCATGGCGCCCGCGCCCTGTAACCCGACCGAGACACCGTAATTGGTGAAGGCGAAACGCATTTGCGGCACGTAAGGCTCCCGGCAAAAATATCCGGCTTCGACCCACATTCGATCGAGCATCGCAAGTGAACGGTGTCTTTGCAGCTCGGCCCAAGTTTCTTCAGGAAAGAACTGGGTCATCCACAGCATCATGCCGAGCCCGAGATCCTGAGTGATAACGAGATCATCGCCGGTCATATCGATGATCGCCCGCATCTCGGCGATTTCCTGCGCGAGGGCCTCCTCGTCGAGAAGCCGGTAGGATACGTAACCGTCGAAAGCGTCGAGCGCGCCGAAGCCGTAGCCGGGATAAGGCCCGCTCAGATCTTCCTTCATTTTCCAGATGACACCACGGCCGGGCACGACGAAGGGCCCGTGAATATCGCGCGCCAGAGCAATACCTTTGTCGCGATAGGCCGGCTCGTAGCGACCAAGCACGGAGAGCGCGTAAAGCCACATGGCGAGATAGTGGAAATATTGTCCGTCGCGATCGGGCTCTTCGCCGATGCGAATACCGCGTTTCCGCCCAAGCACACGCTCCACTTCGGCCTCGAGCTGCACCGCTTCGTCGAAGAAGCGCTGCTCCTTTAATTTCTCATAGAGTGATATGAGCAGCACCAGCCCAAAGGCATCGGTCCAGAGATAACGCAAGCCGTTGGGCCAGATCCTTTCGGCGCGCATAAAATCAAGCTTGGCCAGGACATAACCGATGTCCTCAAGCCCGGTCATGGTTCGATCTGGTCGTCTGGAGGATCGTCCTCGAGCGCGCGATAGGCGGCGCCGTCGAGATCCTCGAACTGGCCTGAGCGCAGCGCCCAGAGGAAAGCCGCAAGGCCGAGCCCCCCGAGGATGAAGGCGGCAGGCACGAGCCAGGCAAGCGCGGTCATGGCCGCCCCCTCCCCGCCAGACGCGACGCATTGGCGACAACCAGGATCGATGAGGTCGACATGACGATGGCGGCAATCAGCGGCGTCACCAGGCCGGCCATGGCCAGCGGCACGCAGATGACATTGTAGACGCCGGCAATGGCGAAGTTCTGCAACGCCATCGATCGCGCCCGCCTGCCCGTGGCAAGAGCGTCGAGAACCGGCGCCAGCGTATCGCCTTGAAACACGAAATCGGCCGCACGCTGGCTGATATCGGCCGCGCTCGAGGGCGACATCGAGGCATGCGCCGCCGCGAGCGCCGGCGCATCGTTGAGCCCGTCGCCGACCATCAGTGTGTTACGGCCACGGCGTGCACGATCTTCGAGCCAAGCGATCTTGTCGGCCGGCTTGAGTTCGGCGTGCCAGTCCTCGATGCCCGCTTCGTGCGCGACCCTCTCGACCACCGCCGCGCGGTCTCCCGACAGAAGCGCAAGCCGATAACCTTGACGCTTCAGCGAAGCGGCTACCTCGCGCGCGTCGCTCCGCAAGCGGTCGACGAAACAGAAACGAACCGGCGGCTCCGAACCGCGCCGGTACCAGACTTCGCTTTCCTCCCCCGCACTCTCGACCCCGCACCATGCGGCCGAGCCGAGCCTCTCTTCTCCGCGTGCAGAATTGCGCGCCAGGCCAAGCCCCGGAGTCTCCTCGATGCCGGCGGCCGGCACCACGCGGCCAATCCGCGCCTCGGCCGCGGTCACGATGGCTTTGGCATAGGGATGGCGGCTTGCCGCTGCCAAGCTCGCCGCCGCGGCCAGAACGTCGTCGGAGATCGCGCCGTCGTCGCAAAGCGCCGGCCGTCCGACCGTCAAGGTGCCGGTCTTATCGAACACCACCGTGTCAGTTTCGGCGATGCGTTCAAGCCCGTCTGAGGTCTTGACGATAATCCGTCGGCGGAACAAGCGGCTCGCCGCCGCGATCTGCACTGCCGGAACGGCAAGGGCGAGCGCGCAAGGACAGGTGATGATGAGAACGGCAATCGCGTAAGTGAGCGCCGTTTGCCACGACACACCTGCAATTAGCCAGCCAAGGAAGGTCGCAAGCCCCAAACCGTGCACCGCGGGCGCATAGATCGCCGCCGCACGGTCGGCCAGCTTGCGATAGCGGGCCCTGCCCTGTTCGGCCGCGAGCATGAGCCGGCCAATCTCGGCAAGCAACGTGGCACTGTCCGCGGCATTGACCGCAATCGACAAAGGCTTCGTCAAATTGAGCGTGCCGGCATAGATCTCTTGCCCGGGCGTCACGGTAAGCGGCATTGTTTCGCCGGTGATCAGGCTTTGATCGACTTGCCCCGTTCCGGCAAGCACCACGCCATCGGCAGAGACCCGCTCGCCTGTCGCCACCAAGATATGATCCCCCGGACGCAGCGCATGCGCCGGGATCTGGCGGTGCGAACCGTCAGGTTCGATGAGCGTGGCAATGGCGCTTTGCAAGCCGAGCAGATTTTGCACCTCGCTTCGTGTACGAACACGCAAGCTCTCGTCGAGAAAGCGTCCCACCAGCAAAAGGAACAGCAATGTCACCGCCGCGTCGAAATAGACTTGCTCACTGCCGGCCATGGTCTGGTAGAGGCTCATGGCGGTGGCAAGAAGGATGGCGAGCGAGATCGGCACATCCATGTTGAGACGGCGGCCCCTGAGAGCGGCAAGCGCCGATCTGAAGAATGGCTGACCCGCGTAGGCGACCGTTGGCAGTGCAATCAGAGCCGAAATCCACCGGAACGCGAGCGCGAGCGAAGGGTCCATGTCGCCGCCTTCGCCCGACCACACGGCGATCGAGATCAGCATGATGTTCATGGCGGCAAAACCAGAGACCGCCATGCATCGCAACAGGTATTTCTGCCGCGCGTCGGCGCCGGCGGCTTCGGCTTCGATTGGCGCCGCGGTAAAGCCTGCGCCCTTCAACGCGGCAATGAAATCGGCCGCACTGGCGCGCGCTTCATCGTAGACGACACTGACCCGTTTCGCCGACAAAGACGCGCGCGCCGTCTTCACGCCTGGAACCTTGAGCGCGGCGCGCTCGACGGAACGCAAGCAGCCGCCGCAATGCATGTTCTCTATCGCAAGTGTCAGCAGAGCCCCGCCGGCGGGACGTGCGGTCTCAGCCTCTTTGGCGAGGCGGCCGGCTGGACTTTGCGCGGTCATGGTTCGCCAGGAACAGTCAGGCGCTGTTTGAGACGATAGGCGCTCTCGCCGCCCTCTTTGTCCCAAGCCGAGGCAATTGATATCACCCACTGCCCCGGCGCGAGGTCTAACGTAGCGGCATAAACGCCCGCGCCGGTCTCTTTTAGCTCGACCTTGCGATCCTCTTTATCCGTCGCCGGACGTCCGAGCCTTGCTTCGACCTCAAGACCGGTAATCGGTGCTGCAAACTTGTCGACAATCTGCAGCATCAACCGCCGGGACTCGTTCTCATAGGCAAGCTCGGATTGCCAGCCACGCTCGTCCTGTCGTTTTGCCGCTTCCACTATCTCATTGTAATTAAGGCCTTTTTGGTAGGCATTCGAGGTGTCGCCGCCGCTGAATGTCGAAACGGCCAAGTAAAGGAGGGCCGCGTTGGCGATCAGCATGACGCCGAAAAACACGACGAGCCCGAACAGCACATGGCGCCCCTCGAGCGTGCCGGGGAATCCGGTTCGCAACGTCATCGTCCGGGTCCTTGGAACGTGGTTTCGTGCTCCGCCTCGGTCGTGTCATCGACCCCGGTCACGACAAAGTAAAAATCTTTGCCTGACCCAGGAACTTCAGCGCTTGCTTTCTTGTCGAGAGTGACATGGGCGGTAATCGACTGAAGCTCGTCGGCCGGAACCGTGATGGCGGGAGTGGTGTCTTTCTCGTAGCCGACGATCGTCAACTCGGCTCCAGGCAATCCCTTCACGCCCACCGTAAAATCGCGGGGCTGGTAAGCCTTGTTGAGCAGCTTGATCGTATAGCTATTGCGGACGCTGCCATCGGAGAGCTTGACATAGAGCGGATTGCGATCATGCAGCACGCTCACGTCGAGGTCGGGCCTGAGCATCAGGGCGGTCAGCATGATGGCGCCGACAACGGCGATCGCCGCACTGTAAAGCACGACCCTGGGGCGCAGGAAATTCGGCTTGAATCCTTCCTGACCCGCCGATTCCAGATTGCGTACCGTATCGTAGGCGATAAGCCCGCGCGGCCTGTCCACCTTGTCCATGATCTCGTTGCACGCATCGATGCACAGCGCACATTGAATACATTCGAGTTGCGAGCCGTTGCGAATGTCGATGCCGGTCGGGCAGACCGCGACGCATTGCCGGCAATCAATGCAGTCTCCCCTGCCCTCCCAGCTTTGTCCTGTCTTGTGAGGCCCGCGCGGCTCACCGCGCCAATCTCGGTAGGAAATAAGCAGAGAATCGTGGTCGACCATGCCGCCCTGGATGCGGGGCCATGGGCACATATAGATGCAGACCTGCTCGCGGGCGATGCCGCCGAGCAGATAAGTAGTTGCGGTGAAGATGCCGATGAAAAGATAGGCTGCCATCGGCGCATCGAAAGTCGCGAGCTGACGGGCAAGTGTCGGCGCGTCGGCGAAGTAAAACACCCAGGCGCCGCCGGTCGCGACCGCGATCAGGAGCCAGGTAGAATGGGTGGCAGCTTTGCGCCACAGCGTGTCGAACGCCCACGGTGTCTTGTCGAGCCGCATGCGCTGATTGCGGTCACCTTGAAAGAAACGCTCGACCGCGATCATCAAATCGGTCCACACCGTCTGCGGACAGGTATAGCCGCACCACATGCGGCCCGCGATCGATGTAACCAGGAATAATCCGAGCGCCGCGAGCACCAAGAGGCCGGTGATGTAGTAGAATTCCTGCGGCCAGATCTCGAGAAAGAAAAAGAAGAAGCGGCGCGACGGAAAGTCGACCAGGACGGCTTGATCGGGGAGATGAGGCCCCCGGTCCCAGCGTAACCATGGCACCAAATAGTAGATCGAAAGCGTCACCGCCATGACGATCCACTTGATGTTGCGAAACGTTCCGTGCGCGCGCTTCGGGTAGACCTTGACGCGGGCGGCATAGAGAGACGTCCCGCCGCTATGAACCGTGGGGGCATCGCTCCGCGTTATGCCCGGAGCGGCTTCGGGCGCCGGAACACGTTGAGCTTCCGGCGGCGCGCCCTCAGCTTGGCCTTTCGGAGCTTCCATCAACATCTCTGATCCAGACTCTGTGATCTCAGGCTCGCCTATTCTCCCCCGCCAAAGGAGTGAACGTAGATGGCGAGCTCCTTGATGGTCTCAGGATCGAGACGATCGACCCAAGCCGGCATCACGCCCGCCCGGCCCCCATAGATTGTGGCAATCACCGTTGCCTTGTCATCCCCATATAGCCACAACTCATCGGTGAGGTCTGGAGCGCCGAGCGCTTGATTTCCTTTCCCCTCCGGCCCGTGGCAGGCCACGCAATTATCGGCGAAAATCTTGGCCCCGCGCTCGGCCGCTCGGGCGTCGTCCCCGCGGCCCGAGAGCGACAGGACATACGCCGAGACATCGCCCACTTGCGCCTCGGACAATATGCCTGTCCGGCCGAACCCCGGCATCTCGCCGCCATGCGCTTTCGGGTTGCCGGAACGCACGCCATAGCGGATCGTTTGCTGAATGCCATCGAGCGTCCCGCCCCATAGCCAAGAATCGTCGCGCAAATTTGGATAGCCGGACGCGCCTTGCGCATCGCGCCCATGACAAGGCGCGCAATTGTCGCCGAACGCGGCCGCACCACCGGCAAGCGCAAAGCGCTGTAGCTCTGGATCCTTATTGATCTCTGTAAGCTCGCTGGCGGCGATCTTTTCACGGTACACGGATTTTGCCGCCCTCGCGGCGTCGACCTGTTCGGCGACTTTCTCGCGCTGACTGTAGCCGAGCCAACCTTTGGTATAGCCGGACAGAAGCGGCCAAGACGGCATCAGGATCCAGTATCCGATCGACCATATGACGGTGGCATAGAAGACGTACAGCCACCATTTCGGCAGCGGCTTGTTCAGCTCGTAGATGCCGTCCCACTCATGGCCCGTGGTTTCGGGCTCCTGCACCGTGTCGCGCCTGCTTCTCGCCATAGCTTTTAACCGTCCTTCTCCTCATCGGAGTCCGGATCTTTCTCCAAAGGGAGTCGTGCAGCCTCATCGAAGCGCTTTTTATTTCCCGGCCAGAACACATAGACCAGTACGCCG
>Ga0315534_1000835_pt1 | contig 21650 bp, 17 predicted proteins | sample SalMarSW160240MG_FD_203094 | JGI IMG/M metagenome (GOLD analysis project Ga0315534, IMG submission 203094) | Salt marsh sediment microbial communities from the Plum Island Ecosystem LTER, Massachusetts, United States - Salt Marsh Sediment SW1602-40 ... | reverse complement strand
CAACGAGTGCTACTGCTTTGTATATTATCGCACTGCTTATCGTCCGTTTGAACACCTGGATATCTTCCTTGCCACTAAAAATACTCCTTAAAGACAGGATGAGTATGGCAAATGTTGAGGTTTTTACCCCGCCACCTGTCGAACCGGGTGATGCACCGATGAACATTAATATAATGAGGAACGTGATTGTCACGGTGGAGCACGATGCCACGGGGATCGTGTTGAAACCAGCGGTCCGGGGAGTGACCGCCTGGAATAGGGCGCTCCATATTTTTCCGTTTAGCGGAAGATCGACCAGGGCACCATCAAATTCGATGAAGAATATAGCGAGGAAGGCGCTTATAATGAGGCCTGCTGTAACTACTAAGACCAAACGCGTGTGGGTTGACAGGTGATGGCGGTGGTGCCGGAGCCGGTTTGTGGTTTCATAAATCACGATAAATCCGATACCGCCGATGATGATGAGCAACATGATAACCATATTGATCACTGGGTCGTTTACAAATCCTTCTAACGAATTTGAGAAGAGAGAGAATCCGGCATTACAGAATGCTGATATAGAATGAAAGATGCTCTGGTAGGCGGTTTGACCGATATTTTTAAAATGGAATATCCAGCGCAAAAAAAGTAACGCAGCACCTGCAAGTTCTACAAAGACCGTCATCTTGAAGATATATGTGATCATGGTAAGAACATTTTTTTCTTCGTCCATCATGTCCTGGACGATCTGTCTTTGACCGAGGGAGAACTTACCGAAGATCAATGCGAAGAAGGCCGAGTACATCATTATGCCCAAGCCGCCTAGTTGAATAAGCATCAGTATGATCAGTTGTCCGAATGTCGTGAAGTATTTCGGCGTGTCCTGAACGATCAACCCTGTGACACAGGTTGCTGACGTCGATGTAAAGAGAGCGTCGATGAAAACCGCCCCCTGACCATCTGACGTTGCTGAAGGGAACGTCAAAAGAACAGCACCTAACAGGATTGTTCCCATAAAGCTCAAGGCAACGATCTGTGCTGTATTCAGTCGAACGTTCCGCAACAGGTTCGAGAACTTCCTGGTGCGTGTGAATGCCTGGATCAGTATTACGATATGTCGTATGATGATAAAACCAATCCCGGCGCGGGGGGTTGTGATGGTTAGGATCAGAGGGATGAAAACCAGAACGTCAAGCCAGTACTTTCGAAAGTAGGAGCGTTTGGGAAAGATAAAATAGAAGTTCAAACACGCATCAGCAAGGTAGGACGCAAAGACGATGTAATCGAGCAATATCGCGAATGCGGTTAGCACCGGGGGAAGACGCCAGCGCAGTCCTGACTGAATGATGATAAAAAACAGGGCGACAAATGAAATTATATAGACGGCCTTTTTAAAAGGAGATATCCAGTGAGGTGGCTGCTGTCCTGTTTTCAGGATTCTATAAATGGATTTCCACTGCATGAGATTTTATTTTTATAAACAGCTGCCATAATATATCAACGTGTGCTTTCATTTTTCACGGACAGACTTCTTATTGGAAATAGAGTATCAATGCCCTCTCTTTCATGTCGTTTATCGAGTGCTTTGACTGATTCATGTTTGCCGGGGATTATTTTTTCAAGGATAATAACGATAAAAAGACTTGAGACAATAAAAGTCGCAGCTATAAAAAGATGTGATCTTGTTAAGCATCTAATAAACATGATTTACTCCTTTTATGGTTCGTATGATTATTACGTAATTTCAAGGATTTTCGAATATCTATGGATTATTCTATCCGGTTTCTGCATACGGTCAAGAGATTTCCTGAAACTAATATGTCCTAATTTTGAATGTTTCTTTCTCCTTGACTTGCCATCGATTCTATATATAATATGCAATCATGAACAAGATATTAGCAGAAAAAGATTTTAAAAGACGAATTGAAGAGATAAGCGATCAGAAATTATCTGATTGCTATCAATGTGGTAGATGCACGGCTGGATGCCCGTTTGCCAGATTCATGGACGCACCGCCAAATCAGGTAATACGCTTTATGCAGCTTGGTTTGAAAGACGATGTTCTAAAATCACAGGGGCCATGGTTCTGTGCGGCGTGCCTGGTCTGTCAAACAAGATGTCCGCGTGGGGTCGATATCCCGAGATTAATGGAAGCAGTGAGGACTATTCATTTGCGTGCTAAACAAGGTTTGTTCGATGTCCCTGAAGTCGATAAGGAATTCCTCATGGATGCACCACCGCTTGCATTGATGAGTGCGTTCAGTAAATACACATACTAAATGAAATTACCGTATTATCCAGGATGCACGTTATATACCAAAGCAAAACCCTTGAATACTTCGCTGCATTCATGTTTTGAGATGATCGGCGTGGAACTCGTTGAATTGCCTCATTGGTATTGCTGTGGTACGACTTTTACATTAGCACGGGATAACCGTATGTCATTGATCGCGCCCTTGCGCATACTGGCAAAAGCTCAGCATGAAGGTGAACGAGTTCTTGCACCCTGTTCGATATGCTATAATACATTAAAAAGAGCGAATTTCATATTGAAAGAGGATGAAGAGACGCTTGATATTATTAATGAGCATCTTGAAGAATCGTACGATGGCAATGAAACAGTGCTGCATCCGCTTGAATTCTTTAGAGATAATGCACAATTAGTAAAAAGTAAGGTCAAAAAAAATTTAAAGGAATTAAAAGTAGGCTGCTATTATGGCTGTCTCCTTCTGAGGCCAGATAATGAGATTAAGTTCGATGATCCAGAAAAACCGACGATTTTTGAGACTTTTGTGAGTATGATCGGTGCTACCCCGATTGATTTTCCTCTTAAGGTTGAATGTTGTGGTTCGTACCTCGTTGTTAATTCTCCGGATGCTGCAGTTGAGGCATCCTATAAACTTCTTCGCAATGCTCAGGGCAATGGCGCAGATGTTATCGTTACATCATGTCCGCTTTGTCACTATAATCTTGATGCATTGCAGGGTAAAATTAAAAAAGCACACCCTGAATTCAAAGAGATTCCGGTATTTTATTTTAGCCAGCTATTGGCGATAGCACTGGGTGTGGAAAAACAGAACTTGGGTTTGGAACAAAACAAGGTATCACCGAATGAAATATTGAAGGAGTATGATTTATTATGAAGAGAATCGGCGTTTTTATATGCCATTGCGGTATAAACATAGCAAAGACTGTTGATGTCGAGGCATTAACTGAGGAGATAAAAAAATACCCCGGGGTCGAGTATGCTGAGAACTACAAGTATATGTGTTCTGATCCCGGACAAAATCTCGTGATCAATGCGATCAAGGAGCATAAACTCGATGCGGTTGTTGTTGCTGCATGTTCACCAACACTGCATGAGAATACGTTCCGGAATGCATCTGAAAGAGGTGGCCTCAATCGCTATGTTTGTGAGATGGCGAACATTCGTGAACATTGCTCATGGGTACATGATGATAAAAAAGTTGCTACGAAGAAAGCCGCGCATATTATCAAAAGCATCATTGAAAAAGTAAAATATGATGAGCCTCTAGAACCAATACATGTAAGCGTCACGAAACGAGCGCTCGTGATCGGCGGAGGTATCGCTGGTATACAAGCGGCTTTAGATATTGCCAATGCAGGCGTGGAAACAATATTAGTTGAGAAAGGTCCATCTATTGGGGGCCGTATGGCTCAGCTTTCAGAGACTTTCCCGACTCTGGATTGCTCCCAGTGTATTCTAACGCCTAAAATGGTTGAAGTCTCGCAACACAAAAAGATAAAGCTATTATCCTACTCTGAGATTGAGGAAATTGCTGGCAGTGTCGGCAATTTTAAGGTGAAAATAAAAAGAAAAGCTGCGTATGTCGATCATGCAAAATGCACCGGGTGTGGTATGTGTTATGAGAAGTGTCCAGTTAAAGTTGATTCTGAATTCGAAGAAAACATGGGTAAAAGGAAGGCGATATATACACCATTCCCGCAAGCCGTACCAAATAAACCGATCATTGACAAAGAACACTGTACCTTCTTTTTAAAACCCGGTAAATGCCGGGTATGTCAAATCGTATGTCCTGTACAGGCGGTCGATTTTGAACAGCAGGATGTTATCCTCGAAGAAGAGGTAGGTGCAATAGTAGTTGCCACGGGTTTTGATCTTTATGAACCAGAAAGATTAAAGGAATACGGTTACGGTACTATCCCTGATGTTCTGACATCACTTCAATTTGAGCGCTTATTATCCGCGTCGGGTCCAACTTCTGGTGATGTTAGACGTATTTCTGATGGGAAAGAGCCTAAGCGTATTGTCTTCATACAGTGTGCGGGTTCGCGGGACAAAGAGAATCATCTCGAATATTGTTCTAAGATATGCTGTATGTATACAGCAAAACATGCGCTTTTGTACAAACATCGTGTCCATGATGGTGAACCAATAATCTTCTATATCGATGTGCGGACTGCGGGCAAGGGTTATGAGGAGTTTTATAACCGGGTGACTGATGAAGGGGCGACATATATTCGCGGTAAGGTATCGAAGGTATACCAGGATAATGGTAGGATAGTTGTCCTTGGTGCAGATACACTTTCCGGTAAACAGATCGAGGTAGAAGCAGATATGGTTGTTCTGGCTACGGGGGTCGTTCCGACCCGCAACAATACGGAATTAGTAAGAAGGTTGAAAATACAGTGTGATGCCAATGATTTTTTGACAGAAGCACATCCAAAACTCAGACCAGTCGAGAGCAATACAGCAGGTATATACCTTGCAGGAGCTGCTCAAGGACCCAAAGATATTCCCGAAGTCGTTGCCCAGGCTTCTGGTGCGGCTAGCAAAGCGATCGCTATTCTAACGCAAGATGAGATCACATTTGAGCCGACGATTGCCGGTGTTGATGAAGATCTTTGTTCTGGCTGCAGTATATGCGTTGGGGTATGCCCGTATAACGCTCGAGAGCTTGATAGAGAAAAAATGGTCATCAAGGTTGTAGAAGCATTATGTCAGGGATGCGGCTCTTGCAGTTCAGCGTGCCCATCAGGTGCAGCACAACAGCGAAATCTTATTGATAAGCAGATCGAAGACATGGTTACATCAGTCTTGGAGGAAAAATGAGCGAGAACAATTTCGAACCAAAGATCATCGGGTTTTTCTGCAAGTGGTGCACGTCTGCAGCTGCCGACTTAGCTGGTACGTCCAGGAAAAAATATCCAGCTAATTTAGTCCCTATTAGATTTTTCTGCTCGTCAAGGATAGATCCTCAACACGTGCTGCATGCTTTTAAAAGTGGTGCTGACGGTGTTTTGATTGGTGGATGTCATTTTGGCGATTGTCACTACCAGGATGGTAACTATAAAACTGCTCGTCGCATTGCATTACTTCATAACCTTCTCGATGATATGGGAGTTTCAAAAAAGAGGCTCAGGCTTGAGTGGATATCTGCTGCAGAAGGCGATAGATTTACAAAGGTGGTAAGGGAATTCACCGAAGAGATAAAAAAGCTTGGTCCGTTAAAAGGAAATGGTGTATGAATAAATACGAAGCGATGTTCATTTTCAAACCTGATATCGATGAAGAAAAGTTGGACAAGGAAATAAAGAGTGTCGAGAAGACCATCAAGACACGCGGTAAGGGCGAGGTGAAATTCAGTAATTTAGGGAGAAAGACCATGGCTTATGAGGTTGAGAAGTGTAGAGAGGGCATTTATGTCAACTATTTGTTCACCGCACAACCTTTGAGTATTACAAAGATCAAGGAGGCATTGAAACACAAAGCTGATATTTTACGTTTCATCATCCTTGCTAAGGGAAAATAATAATGAATCAATTACGTCTTGGATATTTGAATAATGTATTTTTGATCGGTAGATTAGTTGCCGATCCTGAACTAAGATACACCCAGAAAGGTGCTCCGGTATGTGATTTTCGCATCGCATGTTCACGTCGATACAAGAACCGCGAAACAGGGGAGTGGCAGGAGGAAACGCTTTTTATAAATATTGTTGCCTGGCGTAGGCAGGCTGAATTGGCAAATGATTATCTTAAAAAAGGTAGTGCAGTGCTTATCGAAGGCAGCTTGAGATCACGACAGTGGGAAACCAATCAGGGTGACAAGCGTTCAGCGACTGAGGTTGTTGCTAGGCGTATTCAATTTCTTGATATGCCGCAAAAAGACATGACACAAGGTGAAGGTGAAGGTTCAATGGGGGTCGAAAACGAAGGCGATATGAAAGAAGATGCCGGCGATATCGATACTCCTTTTTAGTGCACTAACTTGAAATCGCGAGGAATGAACATGAGAAGAAAAAAAGGCAGATGTCGATTTTGCAGAAACAAAGTGGATGAAATAGACTATAAGGATACATCACTACTTAAAGGTTTCATCAATGAGCGCGGGAAGATCCTTAGCTCTAAGATAACAAGGTTATGTTCTTTTCATCAAAGAAGATTGACCCAAGCTATAAAGAGAGCTCGAGAGATTGCTCTTCTTCCTTATGAGATAAGATAATGAAGATAATATTACTTAAGGAAGTTGAAAGACTAGGTAAACCATACGATATAGTTACTGTCAAAGATGGTTATGCAAGAAACTATTTGATACCGAGGAATTTTGCGATTCCTGCAGATAAGTCTAATATAATCGGCCTTGAAAAAAATAAAAAACGATTCTCCAAGACTATCGAGAGATTAAAAAAAGCGAGCATGGGTTTAGCCGAACAGATAGATAATGCCACAGTAAAAACTACAATAAAAATGGGTATTGATGGAAAGTCATTTGGTAGTATCACTTCCCAGAATATCGTTGAATTGTTGCATTCTGAAGGTATTGAAATCGATAAAAAGAACATTGTCCTTGAAGAACCGATTAAGCAACCCGGCGTATATGACATTAAGGTACACCTTGGTGAAAGTATTGATGCAGTCTTCAAATTGGTTGTTTTAGAGGAAGGTGAGTAGATCTTAGAAGTTTTCGTGAATGGCGTTGTAGAAGATCGCCAAAATCTCTCATATGTTGTTTTACTCAAAGAAAAATTTGGAGAACGCACACTCCCTATTTGGATAGGGGAACCCGAGGCGTTGGCTATTGCCAGATCTCTTGAATCTTTACAATATCCAAGACCACTTACTCATGATCTGTTGAAAATAGTGCTCGATACTTTTCAGGCAAAGGTTGTCAAGATAGAGGTCGTTGCCTTAAAGGATGAGACATACTATGCCAAGATATATATTGAAGGCGACAATCGACTTTTTGTGATAGACGCAAGACCATCTGATTCGATCGCGCTAGCGATGCGCACTAAAAGCACGATATTTGTCGACCCGAAAGTTATGGATCAAAATGGGCGGGTGCTTGAGGGTGACACAAATGTATCTCAATTAAAACGTCGTTTAAGAGACACTAAACCTGAACAGTTTGGCGACTTTAATTTCGACAAATAGTATTTTTCAAGATATAGAAACCGTATTATGATACAGAAAAGAACCCTTGATCTAACAAAGATATCGAAAACTGAAAAAAGAATGATCGAAGAGATATTATCTATGAAAAGGCGAACAGTGAATCGAATTATGGTTCCGATCGATGAAGTCGTTGCGTTTCCCTATGACCAAACATTAAGTGAAGTGATCGAACTCTATAAAATCCATCATTATTCTCGCTATCCTGTCTATTTTAAGAACATGGATCAGATTGTCGGTTTGCTTTTCATTAAAGATATTGTTACCTTCTGGGATGAGGCAAAAGACAAACCAGCCGTTGAATTTGTACGTTTTCCGCATTTTGTATATGAAGACCGACCTGCTCTCGATACGTTTCTGGAATTACAGAAACTAAGGCTTTCAGTTGGTGTTGTGATAGATGAATTTGGTGGGGTTTCTGGGATAATCACGCTTGAGGATCTTATTGAGGAGATAGTTGGTGAGATCGAGGATGAATTAGACGAACGACAGAAACCATTTGTTGAGAAGATCTCTGAACACGAGTATATAGTCAATACCCGCATGGAACTCGATGATTTTTCAAAGTATTTTAACATATCGATCGATGAAGATAGTGATGTGACTACAGTGAGCGGTTTGATCCTTGTAAATGCTGATCGCATACCTAAAGTAGGCGAAGTCGTTACCTATAAAAACCTGAAATTCAAAATTTTGGAAGGAACGAAGAGGAAAATCACTAAAGTAAAAGTCATCAAGGAATAAAATCATAGAATAATTAAATGCTTTTGTGTGTTCTAATGATGTAGCGTTTCGTAGATTATTTTTTTGTATTTTTCGCCGATACCAGAAACTTTTGCCAGATCTTCTTCAGATGCCTTTCTCATCGCCTCGACACTGCCAAAATAGGCCAGCAGTGTTAGTTTCTTTTTTTGACCGATGCCATGTATACGATCGAGTATGGATATCGTAATGGTTTTTCTTCTTATTTTTCGATGGTACATAATGGCAAAGCGGTGAGCTTCATCGCGTAATCTTCTTAATAGGATGAGTCCTTTTGAAGTCGCGGACAATCCAATAACATTACCATTGCGGTCAAAAAGCTCTTCATTTCTTTTTGCCAGTGCAAATACCGGAAGATCGATATCGATCGATCTAAGCGCATGGATCGCGGCATTTAACTGTCCCTTTCCACCATCGATAAGCAAAAGGTCGGGTCTTTTTTTCTCTTTCTTCAGATCCTTCACTCGACGACTTACGATTTCATGGATCATGGCAAAATCGTTTTGCCCACCCGTTCTTTTTATTCGATAACGTCGGTATCGTTGTTTGCTTGGTCGCCCGTCGTAAAAAACAACTGAAGCACCGACCGCGAATTTTTCCTTTAAATTAGAAATGTCGAATGCTTCCACCCAGCGTGGTGGTTTTATCAAATGAAGCGTGTTCTGAAGCTCTAGGATAGCCGGATGTACTCGTTTCTTAAGAACACGTTTCGCAAGCTCGCTTGCTGCATTTTTTTGTGCCCAGTTCAACAGATGTTTTGCTTCTCCTCTTTTCCCCGCAGAAATTTTAACTGCGAAACCTCTTTCCTTGAACCATTTTTTCTGTGTTTCCCATTCAATCGGCAATGGTGATATAGTGATCTCATTCGGAATAAATGAAACATGCGTATATATGAGCCTAATGAAAGAACTGGAGATTTCTGCATCATCATTGCTAGGAGTGATCCTGAGATCGAAGAGTTCTTTGGCAGCCAAACGGCTTTCCCTTATTCTGAATAAACATGCGATACAGATCGATCGGCTTCTACTAATACCGATGATATCCCGTGCGGTAATTGAATTTGCAACGACTTGCTGGCGTTGGGATATTTGTCTTATAGCAAGCACCTGATTACGGAGTAAGGCGGCACCTTCAAAATTTTCTTTTTCTGCACACTGCCACATCGCTTTTTCGACTTCCTTTTCCAGTTCGTTCGAATTACCTCTTAAGAATTTTACTGCTTTCTCCACAAATATATGGTATTTTTTCTGTTCTATCTCGCCGGTACAGGGTGCGCTGCATCTGCCGAGATTGAATTCAAGACAGGGACGGGAGTATTTTTTATTTAAATCCTTTGTACATGAAACCAATTTGAATATACGGCACAGTGCATCCCTCGTTTGTCGAAGCGCGCGAGCATTTGTATACGGACCGAAGACCAAGGAACCATCGGGAGTAATTTCGCGTGTGAAGAGGACCCTTGGAAAGGTCTCTTTGACCGTTATCTTTAAATAGGGGAATTTCTTATCGTCTTTTAAACGGACATTGAAACGGGGTTTGTGGAGTTTTATCAGTGATTCTTCAAGGGTCAATGCCTCAGTATCCGAGCTTGTTATTATGATATCGATATTCGTACTGTAAGACAGCAAAACTTCCTGTCTGCTGTTTTCCTTTGTCAGGTAATGGGTGAGTCTCTTATTCAAGTCAGCTGCTTTGCCTATGTAGATAATTGTGTTCTTGGAATTCTTGAACAGATATACACCAGGGGAGTGGGGTGCACTTGAAATTTTCTGTTTCAACGAGCGATTCATAACAAGTGAGTTATCGTGGTCCTTCTATGGCATTATCCTTTCACCACGCCGATGGGTCTCATCCGCGCCACTTTTCGAGATATCCCAGCTTCATGGACTGCATTGACAACCATGTCTATATCTTTATAAGCTTCAGGTATCTCTTGTCTCAGAACTTCGTCGCTTGCCGATAGAACATATATACCCTTTTTAGCGAGTTCCTGGTCGACATGCCTCCCTTTTGTTTGACGCATTGCCGCAGACCGGGACAAAAGCCTGCCCGCACCATGACATGTTGATCCAAATGTTTCATCCATCGCCTGTTGGGTACCCAACAGCAAATAAGAGTGCGTGCCCATATCTCCAGGGATGATTACTGGCTGACCGATGCTCTTATAGATCGCAGGTATGTCACGGTGTCCTGGAGCAAATGCCCGAGTAGCACCCTTGCGGTGGACGCATACATTCTTTATTTCACCGCCGACCACGTGTTTTTCGAATTTAGCTATGTTATGGGCGACGTCATAGACCAAGTTCATGCCGAGATCCTCAGCATTTTTGCCCAGAACATCTTCAAATGCTTCCCTAATCCAATGCATAATACATTGACGGTTCGCCCATGCATAGTTAGCCGCGCACGCCATTTGTTGAAAGTATGATCTACCCTCAGGTGATTCAATCGGCGCGCATGCCAGTTGACGATCGGGAATATCAATTCCATATTTTGATGTGACTTTACCGAGAATTTTTACGTTATCATCACAAATCTGATAACCCAGACCCCTTGAACCAGTATGTATCATGATCGTAACCTGACCGATATTTTCAATACCCATGACTCTCGCTGATTCTATATCATAAATATCGTCAATAACCTGGATCTCCAAAAAATGATTTCCGGCTCCCAACGTACCTAATTGCGGTCGACCGCGTTCTATCGCTTTTCTCGATACTTTGTCTGGATCGGCGCCCGCAAGTGCACCATTTTCCTCAATTCTCTCGATATCGTCTGACCAGCCATAGCCTTTTCTTAGTGCCCATTGTGCACCTTTTTGCAGGACTTCCTTTACCTCGCCCGGTTCAATACGGATTTTTCCTTTTGAACCTACTCCTGATGGAACATTATTAAAGAGAGATTTTACCAGATCTTTTATGCATCCGCTTATATCCTTTTCAGCTAGGTCTGTACGCAGCAGGCGAACACCACAGTTAATATCATATCCAACACCACCAGGTGAGATCACACCTCTGTTCATGTCGAAAGCAGCAACACCGCCGATAGGAAAACCATACCCCCAATGGATATCTGGCATTGCCATTGAATAACCGACAATGCCAGGTAGGGTCGCTACATTGGCAACTTGTTCTGGAGCCTTATCTTTTTCTATGCTAGCAACCATATCTCTCGAAGCAAAGATTAGGCCGTCTGTTTTCATCCCTGGTTTGTAGCTCTTAGGTATCTTGTAGCGATTTTCATCTATTTTTATTAATTTACCGTGCCACTCCATAGAACGTCCTCCTTATAATGATGCCACCATTAATCTACCTTTGATATATTATATAAGAATACGCAGGAATTTCAAGATGCCATGTGCAGCTATACTATATCCAGCAATTCATGCTTGACTTAGCTATACTTCTTGATTATGATTGACCGTGCATACCACCTTATTTTTTGTCCTTTTCACGTTAGCTGAAGGTTTACTGTGAAGTCAAAGAGATATATTTTAACCACGCTTATTCTTCTCATCATATTGGGAGTTTTTATGACGCTTGGGATAATGAACAGCCGTCGTGAAATGATGAATTTGATCAAAGAAGAAGCTCGTTCATTCATCTCGATAGTAGCTTCAACGCAAGAAAATTCCATATTTGCGGAAGGTAAGTATGAGGATGAGATCATTGATAAATTGATAAGTATTTGCGATTACCTTGAAACAACAAACTTGAGCACTACTGCACTGAATAAGATAAGTCAGAGTTTTCAACTGAATTCCATCGCGATTTTCGATCTTGAAACAACCAAGATAATTATAAGCTCAGGTAACCCTCTGCAGATAATGAAGAATGCTTTCAACGCCAAAGAAAAGTTGATCTATGACTATTTCAATGTCGGTTCGAAAAAGAACCTTCGTTTTGTCTACAAAACCCAGCGCAAGCTCTATCAAATTGAGATCTCGGCCGAGGAAATTCAAAGATTCAGGCAAGAATTCGGTATCAATAAAATAATCACGCAATTGACTATGAACCCGATGATCAAATATCTCATCCTTCAGGACAAGAAGGGGATCATCTTTGCTACCCCAAATATCCAGACGATAACAAAGATCGAAGACGACTCAATGCTGGTCAAGGTATATGAAGAACATGCTGAAATAAGCAGAATAACGCAGTTTGATGATTCTGGTATCCTTGAACTGGTACGACCTTTCACGGTGAGTGGGCAGACCTATGGTTTATTTCGGATAGGCATCAGCCTTGATAGTTACTATCGTCATGTCCGCGCTACAGAACGGCAGCTCATTATGCTTTGTATCATTCTCTTCGGTGCCGGGTTCATATTGTTCTATTTCTTCTCTAAATATCAATCTTATATGGACCTTCGAGAGTTGTTTGACAAAACACTTAGCGCGGTGGAAGATGGAGTGCTGATGGTTGACCGTAATGGTACGGTTATCGGCGTCAATGAAGCTTTCAGTCGTTTGTCTGCCTTTGATGAGAAGATACTCATTAATCATGATTATTTTGTTCTATTCAAAGAAGACCCGGTTGATATACGTCAGGTTCTACAAAAAGGAACAAAGGTCATTAATGAAAAACGCATATTCGAAAAGGTTGTTCTATATTCGACATATCCGTTGCTTGATCCTAAGAAAAAGATAAGCGGTGCGATTTCAGTATTGCGTGATGTTACAGAATTGAGAACGTTTGAGAAGGAAATGGAAGAAACTGAGCGTCTAAAGTTTCTTGGCAACCTCGTCGCAAATTTCGCACACGAGATCAGGAATCCATTGAATGGTCTCAGTATCGCTACCCAGAGATTGATAAAGGAATTCAGCCAGGATAACAACGAATACAAAGAGCTGGTTTTTACGATCAAGCAAGAGATCGAAACGCTCAGTAATATCCTCACTGATTTTCTTGGTCTTGCACGACCCAGGATGAAAGAGAATAAGGAATTCAGTCTTTCTGACTTAACAAAAGCCACAGTGAATTTCATTAAGGGACAGACAGAAGATGCTGGTATAGACTTAAAGTATAACATTAAGAAAGACGTTAAAATAATTGGTAATGCGGATGATTTTAGAAGAGCTATTTTGAATATCATGATCAATAGCATAGAGGCATTGAGTCATGTTAAGGATAAAGATAAAGATAAATTAATTACTCTGGACCTTTTCAAAGATAGAAAAAAAATCTACTTGAGAATAACTGATAATGGACCGGGTATGGATGCAGAAGAAAGAAAGAGGATATTTACACCCTATTATACAACCAAGAAAAAAGGCACAGGACTTGGGCTTTATATCGCTCAAAAGATAATTAAGGATCACAATGGTATGATAATGGTTTCCAGTGAACAGAATAGCGGAACGGTATTTGATATTCAAATCAAAACTTAATATTTACGATTTTCAATAAGCAGTATGCCGATATCCAGTGTTCATACGGCAGATATGAGTACGGCCGTCAATTTTTAGTAGCAGCACGTTGTCAGGTACACCGATTATTGACACTCATTAGAATCTAAATAGAATAGATAAATGGCAATTTTTCTTTTCACTGATATTGAAGGGTCGACCAAGAAATGGGAGGAATATCCTGAACTGATGAAAAAGAGTCTAGTAAAACACGATATGATAATTAAAGAGAATGTGACGAAATACGGTGGTAAGATAATTAAACATACTGGTGATGGCGTTTTCGCCGTTTTTGATAATGGTCAGCCACTTGAATGTGCGCTCCGGATTCAGACGTGTTTAGCACATGAAGACTGGGGCAAGATCAATGAGTTGCGAGTACGCATCGGATTGCATGCGGGTCATGCTGATCAACGCGGCAATGATTTTTTTGGGCCGGTCATCAATCGAACTGCCAGGGTGATGAGTGTTGCTTGGGGTGGACAGATAATCATGACTCCAACTGTAAAAAACTCAGTAAAGCTTCCAGAAAATGCAATCCTGGAAGATCTCGGGATACATCTGCTAAAGGATCTTGGTGAACCACAGAATATCTACCAACTTAAACATCCCGACTTGCCGTTGGCTGATTTTCCTCCGCTGCGTTCACTGTCTGCTCGACCACACAATCTGCCTATCCAGAGTACACCTTTTCTCGGTCGGGAAGAAGAACTTGGGGAGATAAGTAAGCTTCTTGATGATCCTTCATGTCGCTTATTGACGCTAATAGGACCAGGCGGTATTGGTAAGACGCGGCTTGCTATTCAATCCGCTGCAGAAAATATTGAGAATTTTGCCCATGGTGTTTATTTTATTACTCTAGAACCATTGACTTCAGTGGATTTTTTGATCTCCACGATAGCCAATGCCCTTAAGTTCTCGTTTTATGCCCAAAAAGATCAAAAGACCCAGGTACTTGACTATCTGCGCGAAAAAGAAGTTCTCTTGATACTCGATAATTTCGAGCATCTTATTGAGGGCGCTGGTATAATAGCTGAAATCCTTAGCGCTGCATCCAAAGTTAAGATCCTTGTGACATCACGTGAGCTGTTAAATCTACGGGGCGAGTGGATCCTTCAAATAACAGGTATGGACGTACCTGAAGGCGAGAGGATCGACGTTGAAGGCTACAGCGCAGTACAATTATTTTTCTATAATGCACGCCGGGTCAATGCCGGGCTTTCGTTTTCTGATGAGGATCGACTTTATGTCGTTCGGATATCACAACTCGTTGGTGGTTTACCATTAGGTATTGAACTTGCGTCAGCATGGTTGCGCACGCTGTCATGCAAGGAGATCGCTCAGGAAATAGAAAAATCAATTGATTTTCTTGTCACGACTTTGCGTGATGTGCCTGAGCGGCATCGAAGTCTCAAAGCAGTTTTTGAATATTCCTGGAAGTTGCTTTCCGATGAAGAGAAAGAAACGCTCAGAAAACTTGCTGTTTTTCACGGCGGGTTTAGCCGACAGGCAGCTGATAAGGTAGCAAGAGTTTCTTTACCGGTTTTATCGTCGCTTGTTGATAAATCTCTGCTGCGTAGAATCTCGTCAGGTCGATATGAAATGCTGGAGGTACTGAGACAGTATGCGACTCAGAAGCTTGCAGAAGCAGGAGAGGAGAAGGCGATCGTTGAGAGACAACATGCTCTCTATTTTTCAGATTTCATGAATGAGCGCGAGGCAAACCTCGTTGATATTAAGCAAGATCTTGTTCTCCATGAAATAACTGAAGATATAAGGAATATTAAAGCAGCATGGTACTACATCATCGAAAATGGTGATATAAAACAACTTGAAAAATTGCTCGTTGCTTTTGTCGCTTATTTTGATATTCAGGGTTGGTATCAAGAAGCGAAGGATGAACTGGAATCGGCACAGGAAATGATTCGTTCAGTAGATCCAGCTTATGAAAAGAGTGTGATCTATAATATCGCTACTGCACGATATGCCGGTATATTCTATCGTTTGGGGTCATTCGATCAGGCACAGGAATATCTTGAAAAGAGTCTTGTAGCTTTTCGAAAATCAGGGATAAAAAACGAAATATCATTTGCCTTGAACTGCTTGGGGAACATAAATAATGTCCTCGGTCGCTATGAGAAAGCAAAAGAGCTGTATGAGGAATGCCTTGAGATAAGTAAAGAATTAGATACCAAAAAAGGGCTCCTTGGCAGTTATAATAATCTGGGTGTGATATATTACAACCAAAAGAAATACGATGAAGCCAGGGAGCATTTTGACGAAAGTCAGAAAATAAGCGAGAGGTACAATTATGATCATGGTATAGCAATGGCTGCTGCGAATAAAGGCCTTATTGCACATGCACTGGGTGATTATGATGAAGCTAAGAGGATGCTTTTAAAAAGTCTTGAAATAGATAGAAAGCTCGGGACAAAGATCGGTACTGCAAATTCGTTGCATAATCTGGGTCTTATCTACAAGTCAGCCGGTGACGATCGTCAAGCAAAGGATTTTTATGAGGAGGCGATGGCTATACGGCGGGAAATAGGTGATCGTATGGGTATTGCTATTTCCCTGAATAATTTGGGGAATCTTTCCCACCACATCGGTGAATATGAAAAAGGCATAGCATATCACGAAGAAAGCCTTGCTTTGAGAAAGGAGATTGGAGATACTATTGGTCAAGCAATGTCTTTTTTGAATCTGTCAAGCTGCTTTATTGAGATGGGCGATCTGAAAAAAGCAAGAGACTACCTGCTCAAGTGCATGCAAATCAACGAAAAGGCTGAAGATACAGAGACTTCACTTCAATCTCTGCTTGGAGTCAGTGAGTACATTATTTTTAAAGGGGATAAAAAGTTGGGTCTTGAAATCCTTACTTTCTTGAGTCAATACAAAACCGATGATAAGGAATTCCAGAGTGAAACAGGGTCTGCTCTTATTAAACTAAAGACCCAGGTTTCTAACGATCTTATAAAGGAAGTAAGGGAACGAGTTAGATCGAAGACACTCAAAGACATGGTCGAAATAGCTGTTTTCTACTTAAAAAAATGACACAGTCAGTAAAGATTGACAGTGTCAATTATAAGTGCTAATTGAGAGGAGTATAATGGTTGGAAAAAAAGAAGCCAGAAGAATTTTAGGGTTGGTTTATGAATACAGTAAAGCTGATCAGGTTGAGGTATCGATATTCAATCACGAACAGTCTTTGACACGTTTTGCTAACAACTATATTCATCAAAATGTCAACGAAGCCAATAGCAGTATTTCGATCCGAGCTATCTTTGGCAGGAAAATAGGTTTTGCTTCGACCAATTCACTTAACCCTAAGAAAATAAAGGATACACTGCGCTGGGCCGAGAAAATAGCCAGCCTACAGCGCGAGAATAAGGATTTTGCGTCCTTGCCTGATATAAGCAGCAGAAAATATCGCACGGTTAAGACTTTTACTAAAAAGACAGCAGCTATTTCAGCAATCGAGCGCGCAGAAGCGGTTGCAGATATCGTCGATGTTGCAGCTAAATACTCTCTAAACAGCTATGGTTCGGTTTCTAATGGTATGTCTGAGATCTGCATCGGAAATTCGTTAGGAACATTCGCTTACGCAACATGCAGTGATATTTTTTGTAATATTGTCATGTCGGGCGACAATTCTACCGGCTATGCCCAAGAGGGGACGCGTGACATAAGAGATATTGATTTTAGAAAGCTTGCCGAAATAGCTGCTCAAAAAGCGGTCCTTTCAGCTAATCCAGTTGAGTTGGCACCTGGTCAATATACGACCATATTTGAACCCCTTGCAGCGCGTGAATTTCTCGATTACCTTTGCTATTATGCATTCAATGGAAAGATGTATAATGAAGGAAGGTCATTTCTTTGTGGAAAGATCGGTAAAAAAATAGTTGATACAAGGATAACCATAATCGATGATCCTTTTCTCGAAAAGGGATTTGCATTTCCTTTTGATTTTGAGGGAGTACCGAAGAAAAGGCTTGTTCTTGTCAAGAATGGCATTGCGAAAAAAGTCGTCCATGATACATTGACTGCTGTTAGAGCAAAAAGTAAGTCGACTGCTCACGCTTTATCAGCACCTAATCCTTTTGGTCCGATTCCAATGCATCTTGTTTTAAAGAGCGGTCAAAAGAGCATGGATAAAATGATTAGGGAGACGAAAAAGGGCATTCTTGTGACGAGATTCCATTATACAAACAGCATTGATCCTTTTCGGTTGATTTTTACCGGTATGACAAGAGATGGAACATTTCTCATTGAAAATGGTCATATGACCAAAGGGATTAAGAATTTCAGATTTACCGAGAATATTATTGACTGTTTCAACCGGCTTGTTGATATCGGTCGTCAAAGCTTTCTTGTCGCTTCGGACCCAGGCTACGGCGGTAGATTTGCAAGCGGCGTGGTGACACCCGCTATAAAGATAAAGAAATTCTCTTTCACCAGCAGCACCGAGTTCTGATGCTAAAATATATAAGACTTCTTCGACCGAGCCAGTGGTCTAAAAACGTCTTTGTTTTTGCGGGTTTGATCTTTAGTAGACAATTCACCAATATCGGCGATGTTCTATCGACAATTTATGCATTTTTTATATTTTCACTATTAGCGAGCGGTATCTATATTCTCAATGACATTCATGACTATGAAGAAGACAAAGTGCATCCGATTAAATCAAAGAGACCGATTGCGAATGGTGAAATAACTCGACCTCGCGCATGGTTTGTTTCGCTTTCAATACTGCTGTTATCCCTAATTGCTGCTTGGTTTTTGAACAGATCATTTCTTGCAGTATGTTGTGTTTATGCTGTTTTGATGGTAATATATTCTTGGAAGATCAAGCAGATAGTCATCCTCGATGTGTTGTTTGTCGCGCTCGGATACGTTCTTCGTGCAGTTGCCGGAGCGGTGGTGATCGGAGTTGAAATATCTTCCTGGTTACTTATATGCACCTTGTTATTGGCATTGTTTTTGGTATTATCAAAGCGACGTACCGAGATCGTTACACTTGGAGAAACAGCTTCTAAACATCGGCGTATCCTCGCTCAGTATCCTGTGACTTTGTTGAATCAAATGATTGCGATTGTTACTTCGGCGTGCATTGTATCGTATTGTCTATATACTTTAGCGCCGGAAACAATTGCTAAATTCAATACGAGGAATCTTATTTTTACCGTTCCCTTTGTAATATACGGTATTTTTCGTTACCTGTTTATTACCTACCAGAAACTAGAAGCAGATATCCCCGAGAAGATAATACTGACTGATTTTCCTTTGCAAGTATGTTTGTTTTTGTGGGCAATATCCTGTATCGTGGTTTTAGCGGTGATCTAATTATTGATCACTATTTTTCTTGTTAATCTTTGTTCGTTTGTCTCGCCAACAATATAGTAGATGCCGTTGGCAAGATCCCTATGTTGGTTATCTTTCCCAAGCCACACTACGGTCGCCGATGATGGACTATCGAAATCCCTGAGCATGCGACCACTAACATCATATACTTTCAAGGATGTAAACCGATTCGGGTTTTCCATATAAATGGTCATCGCATGTCTAGATGGATTGGGAAAGACGTGAATTGCCGGTCGGTTATCTAAGATCATGCTGGTCGATTCTTTTTTACGCAGAAATACATCGAACTTGGTCATGGTATTTGGTCCGACAATAATATCGTGTAGGTATTTTGATTCATAGCCGTCTTTGTGAATCTCGATATCATATGATCCATCATTGAGCATTCTTAAAAAGCGTCCATATAATTTATCGCTCATTCTGGGCGGAAGTGTTGGGTCATAAAAACCATCTATTACTATTTCGGCATGCAGTGGTTCACCGGTGAGTGAATCGTAGACACAGCCAGCTATACCGCTGCCATTGATACGGTCTAATAAATAATAGGCACCGACGATATTTCTCTGGCATACATCATCGACCATTGAGCCGGGTATTATCGTCGTTGTACATACTTCGACACAATAGCAGTAAGTACCACATACACCGTATATCCAGTTACGTGCTCGTCCATCAACGCCAATCCCTGGTAAGGCTACATAATGTCCGTTGCCGACTTCATTAACGATCGTTTTTGAGAGCGTATCTGCTATCTCTCTTATAAACGGATAATCAGGCGAGTAATAGCCAGCTGCGCGCCATGGGTAGTAAACGACTTCACCAAGACCCGTGCGCGCTGAATGATAGGTGATGCAAAACGAGAAATTACGTGAAAGGCATAGATCACGTAATGCACGCACTTCCTTTTCTGACCAGAAATATGGGCCTCGATAATACTCAGAAGATGGGTCAGTACTGCCACCTGATGTCCAATAGAAATCATAGTTTCTGTTCAGGTCAACACCATCATAGGCGACTTCAAAAAAGCCACTGTGATTATTATCTCGTTTATTCTTACGCCAGGTCGTATCAATAGCCTGGGTAACAACAGAGTGACCTTCGGGATTTAACAAGGGAACGAACCAGATCTCACGTTCGTCGATCCATTCGGTTATTCTCGGGTCTAACTGATATCCGGTAATAAGATCATTGATCATATACATACAAATTTCAATGCCCAATACTTCTTCAGCGTGGTGGCAAGCTACATAAAGTATTTCTGGTTCATCTTCATCAATTGCCGGATTGTCAGATATTTTCATTGCAAAGATGGCCATGGAATCATTAGTTGAATAACCTATCGTATCGAGTTTTACAATATGCGAATAATGACTGGCAATGGAATCAAGTTCATAAGCGATATTAGAAAATGTATGATATCTCGGATCCAGCGACAAGAGAAATAATAACAGGATCATTTTATAATCACTGCCTTTCTTACAATTGTCTCGTTTTCTATTTCGCTGCTGATAAAATAAATACCGTTTGCAACGCGTCTTCCATTTTTATCATGACCGTCCCAGGAGACGATCGTAGGGAAGAGAGCATCAGCGATATGAAACGAGAGTTCTTTGACGAGCCGACCGGAAACATCGTATATCCTTATGGTATTTTGCGATTTGGAACTTGGTATTTGGAACTTGATATTTACTGTGCCTTTTGATGGATTTGGGAAGATCTCAAAACAGAAGCTGTTCTTGTTATTCAACGCTTCATACTCTTCGACTCCTGGATAACCATAGATATACAAAGTGAAATAATCATCTTTGTAATATGTCCCGGAGTTAGCTTCAAAGTGGAGTGATAAGCCGATCGTACTATCCGCCGGTGCGGCACTTATGTGTAAACGATAGGGGCTGCCAGAGTTATTTGCCGTGGCGCCGACCATTATATCACCATAGACAAAATTGCTGTCAAGGATCGTTGCATCATTATCGGTTGACCGAAGTATACCATTGACCGCGGCAGCCGTAGTATCACCACGGTTACTGATCGTTACGTAGATATCGATCGTTTCATCGGGTTCTACTATCCCGTTATTATTGCCGCCCGCTGAATCACTCAGTGTATAATCAAGAATGTGTAACCAGGGCGTATTGACCGAGCCGTAAGGTTGTTTGGTTGTGATCAAAATAGCACGGTTTGCAAGTATCGGTTGGGCATTGGGGTCATAATTATCATTGAATACATAGCGCAAACCACGGGTTTCTGTTTCATCTTCGATACCTACTGTAGTACTAGTCGCATCGGCAACATATTGATATTGATAGATGCATTCGCCGTCACCGGTCGGTGTTTGATAATATTGAGGGTCGAGAATTATTACCTGGAATGTCTCTCTTACTGCGGAGTTACCATAATGAGCACATTCGTCGAATTGTACTATCCAGCGGTGGTTATTAGTATCATCATAATAGTAAATATCACCATAAAGGCTGGGGTCAAGGTCATCCCAAAAAGCAGCAAGTGTTCTACGTGGCCCACTCGGTGCTGGTAGCGGGGTGTTATCACCAAAACGGTGCGTTGAGTGGTCCATTTCCAAAAAGCCGTTTGAACACATCCCGATCGACGAATAATCAATATTATAATATTTGAAAGTAAAAGGAAGCAAATACGTTACTGTATCAGCATCCTCATTCGTTATTTCAGTTACCAGCTGACC
>Ga0315534_1000833_pt1 | contig 21667 bp, 18 predicted proteins | sample SalMarSW160240MG_FD_203094 | JGI IMG/M metagenome (GOLD analysis project Ga0315534, IMG submission 203094) | Salt marsh sediment microbial communities from the Plum Island Ecosystem LTER, Massachusetts, United States - Salt Marsh Sediment SW1602-40 ... | reverse complement strand
TCGCTGATCGTTCCCCTTTTTGCTCCCGGAGAACCCGACTCGAACAGCCCCGTCGGTGCCTTCAGCATCCACTGTGCGGCCGATCGCGAACGCAATTTCGAGCAGTCCGAGTGGGATCGCAACGTGCTCAGCATCCTGGGGTATTATGCGACGCTGGCCATACAAAACGCCGCGCATCAAGAAGCCGCCCGTTTGGCGCAGGAACAGCGTACAGTGACGGAGGCATTTGCCGCCATCGGCGATATTGCCTCGAATCTGATGCACCAGTTGAACAACAAGATCGGCGCCATACCGGTGCGCATTGAAGGAATACAGGATAAGTGTGCTCCCAGCCTGGCAGCCGATCCGTACTTGAGTCAAAATTTAACGGAAATCGATAAAAGTGCGGCCACGGCGATTGAAATTCTGAAGGAAAATCTCTTTTACCTGCGCCCGATCCGTTTCTCTTCGGTGGAGATTCAGGAGGCGATCGACACGGCGTTGAGCGCGGCAAGGTTGCCGGACAGCATCAAGATCGTCCGCCAGGATTTACATTTGCTGCCCCCAGCACTTGCTTGCCCCAAGCGCTTGCCCCTGGTGTTTATCAACTTGTTCGATAATGCCGCGCGAGCGATGCAGGGCAAAGGAGAGATTCACATCACCGGCGCTGCGGACGAAGATCGGATACATATCGATATCCGCGACACGGGCCCCGGCATTCCTCCCGAGCTGCATGAGCGCATCTTCGAGTTGAACTACAGTGGCCAACCCTCCGAGTCGCATGAGAATCTGGGATTTGGCCTCTGGTGGGTAAAAACACTGATGACCCGTTTCGGCGGGCTCATTACGGTCGAGAGTGACGGACATTCGGGCACGACCTTCACCCTCGAGCTGCCCTGCGCGGAGGTGGCCGAGTGATGGGGGATCCGATTCTCACCTTGATCGTTGAAGACGATCCCTCCTGGCAGGAAATCCTGACCGACATCCTGACCGATTTTGGCCTCCAAATCGATCTCAGCGACAACCTGAAGGATGCCATCAGCCGCCTTCGCAGTACGCCGTATCGCCTGGCGATCATTGACCTGTCTCTGGAAGGGGATGATCACAGCAATCAAGATGGGTTGGAAGTCTTAAAGGCCATTCAGTGGCACGCGCCTGGCTGCGTAAGCGTCATGTTGACCGGCTATGCGAGTGTCGAATTGGCGGTGGCGGTCATCCAGGAGTACGGCGCCATGACCTGTCTGCGCAAGGAAACTTTCCGGCGCGCAGAGTTCCGCAAGGATATCCGACAGGCCCTGGCTGCATCAAGCGCAAAACGAGACGCTGACGAGAAATCGCTGGCAGACGAAGCGGCGGACCGATCAACATCGCCGGATCAAAACGAATACAAAGAAGCTTTCGCGGGACTTGCGCTGGTCGTAGAGGATGATGCGGGTTGGCGCAGCCTGCTTTCGGAATTGCTCGAGGATGCCGGTTACCGGGTTCATGAGAGCGCCAGCTACGGCGAAGCCCTGGGATTATTGAAGCGCAGACATTATCAAGTCACTGTGGTCGACATTTCGCTGGCCAGCTCGGTCCAGCCCAACCACAACGAAGATGGTCTTCGATTGTTGAGAATAACGCGTCAGGCCGGCATTCCAACGATCATCGTCAGCGGCTCGGCCGATCCGGATTTGATCGACCGCGCCTACACGGAACACAGAATTTTTGCCTACCTCGAAAAGCAATCCTTTGAGCGCAGGACCTTTCTCGACAACGTCGATCAAATCGGCACTCTCACCTCGCTGCCGCAAAGTCTGACGGATCGCGAGAAAGAGGTGTTGTCTCTGGTCGCCCGGGGCCTGAGCAACAAGGAGATCGCCACGGAGCTGGTGATTTCCACAAACACCGTAAAACGGCACGTGAAGTCGATTTTTGCCAAACTCGATGTCAATTCCCGCGCCGCAGCATCCGCACATGCGATCCACATGGGTCTGGGTGCCCAAGCCGATGGGGATTGACGCATTCCGTACCCTCAATTAACCGCGTTGTTTTTCCAGCGCACTGAACATGACCATCGGACGGATGTCGAAGGCATACGCTGCGATCATGCCTCTTTCCGTTTTTTAAGTGCCAGAGCAGTCTTGAGGCCCTTCTCGCGAATGACCTTGATCTTCAGTCCGGTTTCCGTCAGGTGGAAGAAGCGTTTCCCATATTTGCGCAGGAGCCTCTTATCGATCTCGAAGCCCAGGCCGGGCCGGGTGAAGGGCTGCAGCATGGCGTTCTCGTCGGGCAGGATCGGCGCGATGATTCCCTCCCGGTACTGAGGGATCCAGGAGGGCGGCTCGAAGGGATATTCCAGCGGGAGGCTGTTCTCGCGATTGGCGAGGACGAGGTTCCAGTTGACGTAAAAACCGATGCCGTTGGTCCAGGTGTGCGGTGAGAACAAGCGCCGATTACTGTGGCAGGCTTCGATCACCTTCATCACCTGGGCGATGCCGCCGGCGAAGGTCGCATCCGGCTGGTAGATGTCGAAGCAGTCTTTTTCGAACATGATCTTCATTTCGTCCCAACCGTAATTCAGCTCCGCTCCGGCAATCATCACCGATGAAGATTTCTTCAACGCCGAGTTTCCATCGTAGTCGCGCGAATCTAACGGCTCTTCAAGCCACTTGATTCCATTGACCTGGCAGGCGCGGGCGAACTCCTTGGCGCGCGTGAGATCCCAGGCGGGTACGCGATCTACAATAGAGACGAGCCATCCCTGATTGGCGTCCACCCCTAGTTCGAAATCATCTCCCACGCCTTTACGCACGACCTCGATGTGGTGGATGTCGTCCTTCAATTCATGATTCTTCACACGCAGCTTGGCGGTCTTGAAGCCGCGCTGCTGCATGGCGAGCAGCTCGTCGACGCGCTGTTCCGGCGCGTGCATCTCCCCCGTGGAGCAGTACACCGGAATCGGACGCGCCGTCCCACCCAGCAGTTCGTAGACGGGCTTTCCCTGGGCCTTGCCCACGATGTCCCAGCAGGCGGGTTCGATCCAGAAGTTGCGCCATCCCAGGAACCCCGCCTGTTTGAGCAGACTTTGGATGCGGTCGATGTCCGTGGGGTCCGAGCCGAGCAGGTATCCCCCCAGCAGATCTCCCAACCCTTCCCGTTCGACACCCATGGCAGAGCCGGCCGAATACCCCTCGATACCGTCGTCCGTGGTGAGTTTGACGAGCGTGAAGCGGTTGTGGGTTTGCGGATAGCCCGGGATCCAGGTTGGCCAGAAAGTCTCTTTCAACGGAACGGATACGTGGTAGAGTTCGATCTCCGCGATCTTCATTTTCGATATGCCTCTCTTGGGTGTTGCGGGAAAACAGGTCACGCTCATTATTCGACAGGAATGACTGGTTTGTCAATATATGCGGGATAATGTGAAAGGGTTGCATCAGAATGCAGTCCGGATATAGTTATCCTGTCGGATTCGTATAACCGTAATGGTTCAAGGGAAAGGAAGCTTATATGACCAGCGTCGTTTATTACGGCTCCCCGCGGCAGGCGCAGCTCAAGGCGGAGGAAAGCCTGCCCGCCAAACTCGATCTCATCGTCGAAAAATTAAAAATCCGTGAACGGGTGCAGGATGAAACCGTCGCCATCAAATTGCATCTCGGCAACAACGTCGGCTACTCCGTTGTTCACCCGGTATTCGTGCGCAAGATCGTCCAGGCCGTCAAAGACGGCGGCGGGAAACCCTTCGTTTGCGACATCGCCTGGGACACGGCCAGCGCGGCGGAACGCGGCTACACACCCGAGGTTCTGGGATGCCCGATCTTTCCGGCAGGCGGACTTAGTGGTGAGTATTTCTACGCGCACGAGCGAGAATTCAAGAACATCAGCGAGTGGAAAGTGGCCGGTATGGTCCAGGATGCCAGCTTTCTGATCAATTTTGCCCACGCCAAAGGGCACCCCACTTGCGGCTACGGCGGTGTTTTCAAAAACATCGCCCTGGGATGTATGGTTGGTCCCACCCGCTCCGCCATGCACGACAGCTGCCATTACGATCCCTACTGGTTCCGGGAAAAAACCAGCAGCGAGGATGATTATAGGAAGATCATCGACTCCTGCCCGCACAAAGCCATTTCCGAGGACAAAGAAAGTCCGGGAGACCTGCACCTTCACATCGAACCCTGCAACCAGTGCGGGCGTTGCCTGGAGGTCGCACCGCCGGGAAGCTGGAAAATCGACCCGGTTAATTTCCACGCCTTTCAGGAAGCCTGCGCCAACAGTGTGGACATCACGCTTTCCACGTTCGAACCGGGTAAACATGTCCATCTGGTGCTGGCCACCCACATGACCCCCGTGTGTGATTGTTTCGGTTTTACCGGCATGCCGATCTTGCCCGACGTGGGCATTTTCGGCTCGGATGACATCGCCGCCCTGGATCAGGCCGTGTTGGACAAAATCGGCGAGACTCGGCTTATCGAGGAAAACGTCCCCACCAGCATGGAAGTCCACACACGCGAGGGGCATCCCTTTCAGTGGCTGCACGGCCCGCTCAAGGATCCGTACAAAGTCGTGGAGTACGGCGCGGCGCTGGGACTTGGCAGCCGAAAATACAAGCTGGAAGACGTTTATCCGGTCAAAGAAGATGCCTTCGGGTCGATGGGATACATCCCGGCAGAATGACGGTCGACATGATGCGCGTCGAATATCTTGCCGATCATACGTATGTCCTTCCCGAACTCGCAGCACTGCATTGTGAGTTCTTCGGCCACTTCAACCCCGCCATGACGCCCGAGAGTCGTGCGCAAGAGCTTGGAAGGCGCATCGGGAAATCGTCCATTCCCCTGACCTTGGTGGTGCTCGATCGAGAGACGCCCATCGGATCAGCATCGCTCGTCGAACACGACCTGGACAGCCGTCCGGATTTATCACCCTGGGTCGCCTCCGTCGTCGTGCGTTCTGATTACCAGCGTCAAGGTGTTGGCACCGCTTTGATGAGGCGCATCGAGGATGAAGCCGTGAAGCTGGGGATAAAAACGCTGTATCTATTCACGCCCGACATGGAGGTCTTCTATGCCACGCTGGATTGGGTGGTTGTCGGACGAGAGCTGTTCAAAGGCAGGTTTGAAGTGACGCTGATGGAGAAGGCTCTCCGGGCATAGCGTTTTGCAGGCGAGAACTCACGCCGGACGTTTCATCCTACGGAGTAGAATACCTGTCGCCGCTACGATCTTGCGCAGAACCGACTGATTCATCCGCATCGCAGCCTGCTCAAAAAGGATGTTACGCTCAATAAATCCCAAGGCCAGGGCACGAACAGATCGAATTCCTCTGTGTCTATACCCTCTTTGGGAAGTCTGCCGCTGAATGTAACACTGCCGTCCGGATTGACGGTGAAGAGGATCAAGTTGTCCGGCTTGGGATAGAGACAGTCCGTGACGCTCAAGATCACGGAGAGCAGCGATGGATCCGTCGGTTCTTCCAATTGAATCCATAAATTGACCCCGGTATCGTCGATCACGAAATAAAAAGTCGTGTTCCCTTGAGACAGCGGCAGAAATTCACCGTCCAGCATTTCCCGGGCTTCATGCCATGAACAAGCATCGCTTGGTGGCGAGGCCAGGGGTTCGGGGTATTCTTCCCGAAGGTAGCTGACAACGAGGCCAGGGTAAACCGCATTAATGCGGTCATCGGAAGTCTGTGCGCTTTCCGGAACGGGCAGCAGACTGGTCGTGATGTTGGCGGAGAACCAGCCGTGATAATTCTGGTCGACGACAATCGGATTGAAGCCCAAGAATGTTTCGGAGATGCATGGCTCTTGTTCAGATAAATCCGAACCCAGCTGAATGGCTCGGTCGGCAGCCTCGACGGTTTGATCGTAGGCGTCGATGGCCTCCGCTTCGGGATCGATTTCTGGATCGACGTACCAAACGACCAAATTCGTTGAAGCGATTATTTTGTTGTAATTGACTACGAATTCATCGTACGGTATGAGTGTGCGTACCCGATCGACGACATCTTTCAAATTGCAAGCTGGTTCAGGTGTTGGCGTTTCGGTCGGTGATGGTGTGTTCGTGGGCGGGCGTGTTGTTGGGGAGGGTGGAAGCGGCGTTGCTGTTGACGTGGGTGTTAGTTGCTTGCCGCAGGCGGTTAGGAATATCGAAATCGCGAATATGCAGGTAATGGCGAGAGTCCGGGATTTTCTCATGGGGATACCTCCCTCGATGCCAGGCACTTAACGTGGAACAAATATGATCTTCATACACGTGGCGAATACCGTGTAATGTTTACGTTCTCTACCATTATATACGGCGATAGCATCGATTAATGGAGTGTTCCATCACACGCGTCAAGAGAGGCATGACTTTGCCGGGATGGTCGAGAACAGGTCCCTTGCGGAAAGTCGAGCAGGGGAAGATGGCAAGGTGCCTAAATATGAGCAGTTATGGTTTCGGTGACTTCAATATGCGATATCTTTGCAGCGCAATTCGGGAAGGATTCATTTATTCAATATTCGAATCAAGTATCGGTGCGTTCAATATTTTCTAAGCTGGTATCCTTTTCGCTGCCTCCTGAAGCGCGAAACCACATCCAGCCGCACAACCCCAGACCAACCAGGGTCAGGAATAGTCCCAACGGGGCGTCCCAGGGAAGGTAGCGGAATTCGTAAACGTGCCTGCCGGCCGGCGCTTCAACTTGAAGCCATTCGTGGCCGCTCAGTTCCACGCGTTCCCCATCCCGCCACGCCCGCCATCCCGACCAGGTGTTCTCCTGAACCACCAATTCGCCGGGAGCCGCATCATTGCAAGTGACTTGAATGAATCCGCCCGAACCCACGGCTTCGCAGGCTTGCTCGCCCTCGGGACTCCTCACCGCAGCATAATTCACGCCTTCCCGGGCGTAGATTGGAATCCCATCCGTCTCCCCGACCAGCGTTGCCGGTTCTACCGGCGGACCCGCTCGGTTGGCTTCCAATTTAGCCAGAGGAAAGGGCCGCTCTTTCCAATTCCAGGTTCGGATTCCCGGGCTGAGTTTGAGCCCCATGGATATGGCGGCCTCGATGTAGTGGTGTTCACCGAAAGGTGGCTCAACCCACTGCAGCGTCGGCGTGCGAAGTTCCTCGAGTAGATCGTAGACCCCATCTCCGATGTGTGTTGTATAGACCCAGTGTTTGGTGAAATCGTTGCACTGTTTTAAATTCACGATCAAGGGAATCAACAACAACCATTTAACCGAAAGGGATCTACCGTGGGTTGATGCATTTTCGCTGTAGGTCAGGCTGATCGAGGGCCAGGGGTGTTTTAGCAACCGGTCCAGACCATAGGCGGCCAGCCCCAGGATGGGAGGCACTGCCAGGCCTGCGATCTGGGAGGGATGTCGGATTCCTGCCAGCGAGGGAAAAAGTTTTACGCCCCATTTTAATAGAACGGCGCTGCCGATCAGGAATTCAATCATAACTACCGTTGCCAGATATCCATTGCGCGGTCGATCTTCTTTCTTCGCCCATGCGAGGCCAATCACGGCCAGAATTACCGCCGTCCAGCCGATGAACATCGTATAGAGATGACCGTAAGGGTACTTCTGCAAACTGTCGTTCAGGTAAAAATCATGTTCGTCGATGACCAGGTTTAAAGGTAAGAATTGGATAGGTTGGGCTGTAGCGAATTCAGGATCCGCATCCTTCACAAAGTTGGGCAGGAAATGCGCCAGCGGGACGAGATACACCGAGGCCAACAGAGCCGCAAGGCCTGCGGCAATCAAATAAGGCTGCAGTTGGCGGCGCACGGGTTCACCTACGCCAATAAACAAGATGGGGACGGCCAGCATGGATGCGGCCATGCCGATCTGGACGTAACCCTGTCCGGCCAGCAATGCAGAAGCCACGGTTACAGCCAGTAAAACGGCCGCTCGTTTGCCGCCGCCCCGGCTTACCGCTACGACCGCAGAAAATACCAGACTGCACATGGCCATAGACAAGACGACCCCAAAAGCGCCCAACTCCATCTTTCCAGCGAGGTGTCCGCCGGCTACGGCTGCCAGTGCGCTCCACATGCGAGGCAGCCAACCCACATTCATTTCCCTCGCCAACAACCACTGCGCTACACCACCGAAAAAGAAAGCAAGCACGAGTGCCACCTTGGCGCCGTTGACCACGCCCCAGATCACTGTTGTCAGCATGACGATCGGATGCAGCATACTCCCGTGTATATCCACGAGGGCCGGGTTGCCGCCGCGAGTCGATGCATTCCAGACCGCACACCAACCACAATCTCCGACCTGCGTCCAGAGATGATGGGTTTGAATGCCGGAAATAAACTCGCGCCCGGCAGGGATCACCTGGGGGTCGAGATTTAGATACTCCCTCCCGATCCAAACCGCCCAGGCTGCGATCAGCAAGATCTCGAAAACCAGGAGAAGCTTCTCTCGATGCCGCTGGAACATGATGCCTCCTGACCGCTCGTTCAAGTATGTTCATACCTCGATACGAGTCGGGGTGCTATGCGCTGATATTCTAGCCGAGAGGGGAGGGATGCGAAACTGCCCGCTTCCTTCATTCCATTCAACAACTTGTGTTTGTTACATATGAACAGAATAGGAGTCGAAGTAATCCTTTCCGAATATGGATGCAGTATCCAATGGAAGTGGACGAATGTCCTTAATCGAATGTTAATACCTCTTTCCAATAAAATAGATCAATATATGTAAAAGCGGGATTTATTCATTCACATTGGGAGGTGAAAAAGAGATGAATTTATTGAATACCGTATTGCCGTTTACTTCCAGCGTCATCAGCTTTATCTTTGCGTTCTTGATTCTGAAGCGTTTCGTGACCCGGCGAGGCTTGCACCTCTTACTCTGGGGCATCGGGATGATCTTCTACGGCATAGGGGGCTTCTGCGAAGGGTATTACGGCGCCTTCGGCTGGAATGCTCTGGTCTTCCGGCTGTGGTACCTGTTTGGTGCCATACTGGTGGCTGCCTGGTTGGGGCAGGGCACCGTTTACTTGCTGGCGAAGCGAAAGTGGGCGCATGGTTTAATGATCGTGCTTGCCCTCGGCTCGATTTACGGATTGATTCGCGTTTTCGGTGCAGCGCTTGACCCCACACTGATGACGACGAGCTTGCATACCGGCAGCGAGATGAGCGGCCACGCCATCGTCACGCCGGGCGTACGAACGCTGACGCCTTTCTTCAACATTTATGGCACGCTGACATTGGTAGGCGGCGCGGCCTGGTCGGCGTGGATCTTCTGGCGAAAACGGGTGCTGCTGCACCGCACCATTGGCAACATCCTCATCGCCGTTGGTGCGATGCTGCCCGCGTTCGGCGGGACGTTCAGCCGCATGGGGCTGAGTGGTGCGTTGTACCTTAGTGAATTACTGGGCGCAGTTTTGATGTTTGTGGGCTTTCTGCGCGCCATTACGCCGATAGGAGCCGCTGAGCCACAGCCAGCTTCGGCCGGCTAATCCAATTTTCCAAGGAGCTGGGTTGAATCATGCCTTTCAGCTTCGACCGTCAACCCGATGAAAATGAGCTGGAATGTGCTCATTGCGGGGCGTATTTTCATTATGAATTAACTCGCTGTCCCCATTGTGGCGTGAACATCTATGAGCCAGAACTCGATGCGGAAGATGTGGATCGCGAAGGGTTCGAGGATTCCCGGGAAGCTCGAGTTGGTTTGTTTCGCAAGCTCGATGATCTTGTACGCAGAATATTACACAGGCCGTATCGGATTGAGGAAGTCTTCGGAAGTGCGCTCAACCAGGCTGTTTTATACGACGATTTGCTGCAAAAAGTGGGTGGTGACCATTCGGTTGTTGCCAGGCTGCTGGCGTACGAGCGGCAGAGACAGCCCGATGGCACGCGCTTCGATTGGCTGCAGAACGCAATTCAACGCTGGGAACGGGATAATCGATCGTCTGGAAGTAAGAAAGCGTGATATTTCGGACATTGCATTGCTTGCGATGATGAAAATACGGACGCTGTCGTAGGACAACCGACAAAAGTCACCCTCTTCAACGGAGGGCGCCTAAGGCAACGCAATCAATATCTTCTGCGTAAAATCTGTGGATAAATTGTATTTTCTTGTGGATAAAGCCCGTACGTGTGTGGACAACTGCAGATTGTCAAACTACGGCCAGCAGATGCAGGGCTGCCCCCCACAGCAAACCTCCAACGATGATTGCTGCGCCCCAAATTGCATAGGCGAAGGGACGATCTTCGTTGCGGCGATACAGCCAGGTGCCTGTGAGTAAGTCCAAAAACCAGCAGAAAACACCGATCATCGGCAGTAAAAGTAAGCGCCCAGGTGGTGCATAAGGATCGGGATTTCCAAGCGCGTCGAATCCAAAGGGCACACTTGAGGGCAGCGTGCTGGCACGCAGCGCCAGATAGCCGAAGAGTAAAAGGGAAATCGCAATGCCGCTGAGCACCAAGAGGCGTGCTCGATCGTCGCTCCACATGCGCGCGAAAATGAAATCCGGTCGTTGGGAGACGGCCGCAATCGAATCCAAAGAGCCCATCCTCACCGTGTCGACGAAGTATTTCTGGAACTCCTGCGGATTGGGTGGGGATATGGCCAGAACCCGCTCGTCGCATATCAACAAAACAATCCCTTCCGAATTGCGCGTGGCGAAAAATTCGATCGGGGCGCTGTTCTCCGTGTCGAGGTGCCCGACGACGCAGCCCGGCCATCGAAATCCGATCTCGGGAGCGAGATTCTCATGGTTGGCGGATGCCAATTCGACGCTGTGGATCTCGGTGATCGGTATTTGCTCGTAGGCAAATCCCCAGGTCAGGTAGAAGCCCTCCCGATGCAGGCGGTAGCGCGCAGATAAAAGTCCATAGATGCGGTAGCTTACCAGAAACGACAGGGGCACTCCGATGACCGGCAGCAACACCCAGAGGATGATCCACACAGACATCGTGGCCCGTGCGAGTTGGACGACACCCAGCACCGTGGCCGCCAAAAGGAGCAGCAAGAACGCAAATCCAAGGATCAGACCCAGTTTTCGATTCGGTACAAATATCATCGTCTTCTTATCGTATTACGGTGTGGATGGCCGCTGAAATGCGACGGGGTTTCGATGACGGACGTGCATCGTTTGAACGAGAAAACCCCGTGTGCCAGGAATCTTCAATCCCGGTCCATCAGCGGTAGACCGGCTCGTTCCAGTGGCGGTATTTCTCAACTTTGCCATGCACGACGTCGGCGTAAAGCGCTTTAAGCTGCGCCGTGATCGGTCCCATCTTGCCGTCGGCGATTGGATGGTGATCAACCAGGGTGATGGCAGTCACCTGGGCGGCCGTGCCCGTCATGAAAAATTCGTCACAGATGTAGACTTCTGTGCGGTCGATGGGGCGTTCGACCACTTCAATACCCAGTTCCTCGCGCGCCAAGAGGACAATCGAACGGCGCGTGATACCTTCGAGGATGTTCTCCGTTACCGGGGGCGTAATCAGCACACCGTCACGTATCATGAATACGTTTTCCGCACTGCCCTCCGAGACGTGTCCTTCGTTGGTCAACACGAGTGCTTCGTCGAAGCCCGAACGCAAGGCATCGGTCTTTACCAGGGCCGAGTTAACGTATGCGCCGCTGATCTTGCCTCGGGCCGGAATAGCGTTGTCGTCGATGCGGCGCCAGGAAGAGAAGGTCACGTGCGCCCCTTCGTCTTTCTCGACGTAACGACCGAAGGGAACCGAGTAGATACAGAGGTCATCGCGGATACCGTGCAGTTTGACGCCGACAACTTCCTCCGCTTTGTAAATCAGTGGTCGGATGTATACATCCTGCCTGTGTTCTTCCTTCCGCAAAAGCTCGAGTACGATGTCGCGCAATTCTTCGGGTGTCTTGTCGATTTTGGCGATCAGGAGTTTCGCCGAATTCAACAAACGCTTGAAGTGATCGATAGGGCGGAAGACGAAAAGCTGTTCTTGCTCGTCGTTCCAATAGGCCCGAATCCCCGCGAATGCCGCTGTCCCATAGTGCAGCGCATGGGTCATGATACCCACTTTCGCTTCCGAATAAGGCACGATTTTGCCTTCGAAATACGCATAATTGGGGAGAGTCACAATGGTTTCCTCCTGGTATGAACGAGCTCTTTGAACTTCACACGATGAGGGAATTATAGAACGGGTGCAGACCGACTTCAAGCAATCCAATCTACGTCCAACCTACGCTCCGCCTGACCACGATCCTGGACAATAGGGGAGAACCCTCGATGAAACAAAAAAACCGCTCGCCTCTTAAGACGAGCGGTGTACTTCACCTGGGATTCCATTTATGCTTCGCGGAATTCGCCTTCGACAACGTCACCTTCTTCTTCCGATCCGCTGTCGTCCGGAGCCGCTCCGCCCATCGAAGGACTTCCCTCCTGCGCGTAGAGTTGTTGACTGAGGGCGTAGCTCGCTTGCTGTACCTCTTCTGTCAGCTTCTTGATCTTGTCCTTGTCATCGCCCTGCAGCGCTTCATGCAGTTCCTTGACCTTCGCTTCGATCTTCTCCCGGTCTTCTGCAGGGACCTTGTCGCCCAATTCCTTCAAGGCCTTCTCGGCCTGATAGGCCATGGTGTCGCCCATGTTTCGGGCTTCTGCCAGTTCGCGCCGCTTCTGATCATCGGCGGTGTGTTTCTTGGCTTCATCCACCATCCGATCGACGTCCTGTTCATCGAGATTGGTCGACGCCGTAATGGTGACCTTTTGCTGTTTGCCGGTCGCTTTGTCTTTCGCTATCACGTTGAGAATGCCGTTGGCATCGATATCAAAGCCCACCTCGATCTGCGGAAGGCCGCGCGGCGCCGGCGGGATACCGTCCAACCGAAAGCGCCCCAGCGTCATGTTGTCGTTTGCCATCGGGCGTTCCCCCTGCAGAACGTGAATGTCTACCGCCGTTTGATTGTCATCCGCCGTAGAGAACACCTCTTTTTTCTCAATGGGGATCGTGGTGTTTCTTTCGATCAGCGTGGTCATGACACCACCGAGAGTCTCAATTCCCAGAGAGAGAGGGGTGACGTCGAGCAACAAGACGTCTTTGACTTCGCCCGCCAGCACACCTCCCTGGATGGCTGCTCCGACCGAAACCACCTCATCGGGGTTGACGCCTTTATGCGGGTCCTTACCCGTCAGAGATTTCACCAGTTCCTGGATCATGGGCATGCGCGTTGCGCCGCCGACCAGAATCACCTCGTCGACTTTGTCGGCCTGGATTCTGGCATCCTTCAGGACGGCTTGAAACGGTTTCTTGACACGTTCGACCAGGTCTTCGCTCAACTGCTCGAATTTGGCGCGCGTGAGCTTCACCTGCAGGTGTTTCGGACCAGATGCGTCGGCCGTGATGAAGGGCAGGTTGACTTCCGCTTCTGTCACCGTAGACAGCTCAATCTTGGCTTTTTCGGCGGCTTCGCGCAGCCGCTGAAGTGCCTGACGATCTTCGCGCAAGTCGATGCCCTGTTCTTTCTTGAACTCATCCGCAATGTAGTTGAGGATGCGGTGATCCCAGTCGTCTCCACCCAGATGCATGTCGCCGTTCGTCGCTCGAACCTCGACGACTCCATCGCCGACATCCAGGAGACTGACGTCAAACGTACCGCCACCCAGGTCGAAAACCAGGATAGTTTCGTTGCCTTTCTTGTCCATACCGTAGGCCAGCGCAGCCGCCGTCGGTTCGTTGATGATACGCATCACTTCCAAACCTGCGATCTTGCCCGCATCCTTGGTGGCTTGGCGCTGGGAGTCGTTGAAATAAGCCGGAACCGTGATGACGGCTTTCGTGACTTTTTCACCCAGGTATGCTTCCGCATCGTTCTTGAGCTTGGCCAGGATCATGGCCGATATTTCCTGCGGTGTGTATTCTCGACCAGCGGCCGGGATCTTCACGCGCACGTCATCCGCCGGACCTTTGACGACCTCAAAGGAAATCATCTTGCGCTCGGTTTCGACTTCGTCGTAACGTCGGCCCATAAATCGCTTGATCGAGTAAACGGTGTTCTCGGAATTGACAACCGCCTGGCGTTTCGCAGTTTGTCCCACCAGACGTTCTCCGTTGCTTGTGAAGGCCACGACGGAAGGACAAAGTCGTCCGCCCTCGGCGGTGATGATCACTGAAGGATCGCCGCCCTCCATTACGGACACGACGCTGTTTGTTGTCCCCAGGTCAATGCCTATTATCTTCGACATGAATTCCACCTCACAATTTCAAGTATCCTCTCGCTGAAATGATACCCGATTTTCGCAAGAGGAGTATTAACAACATATTGGAGACTCATTTGCGGCGGTTTCCCCGTTGATGATTCTGCCGCGGACCACGTTGCCGGCCATGCCGTTCAGGCTCGCTTGCTTGCGATGACTCCGAAGGCGTCGAGGCGGCGCTGCACTCGGATGAACCCCGCCTCCTTCAGGCGCCGCACCACACCATCCCCTACACCACGACCCGAACGGCTGTTTAAATCGCCCACATAATGGAAAACTTTGCCTCTGGGTTTCAACACTCGCAGCAGCTCTCGATAGAAATCCCGGGAATAGAGATCCCCTGCAAGGCTGAAGGTGGGCGGATCGTGAAGGATCCAATCGAAGGTAGATGCTCCGAAATCCTCGATTGCGTCGTACGAATCACCGATCCTGCGTTCGATCTTCGGATTGTGGAATAATTCGCCAGACCATGGATTGCGGCGCGCTACCTCCACGACCGCCGGATCGAGTTCAAGGGTAACGACATGCTCGACGTACTTGGCAAGTTCGATGGCCGTGTACCCCAAACCAGTGGCCGTATCGAGCGCCTGGCCGCCGCTGGGTTTCAATGCCCTGACCTTCATGCGTGTGTCCTGTGCAGGATCGACGTCCTTGATGCGGTGCATGGGAAAGCCCGCCAGCAGCATCGTTGGCGCACCCTGCGTCGGCATCAGGCTGACGGAACGCTGAGTCACCTGGGAAAAGGTCTGGATTTTGTGGATCTCGTCTTCAAGCAACTGAAAACATCCGGTGTCCGATTTTAAAATTTTGGCCGCCTCCGGCCAGGATAAAACTTGGCCGCCGGGAAAACGAACGCCGTCTTGTTCGATTTGCGCTTCGACCGTCGTCAGGCCGAGATCGGGCGTAACCAAAACACGCGGTTCGTCCGCTTGTTTTGCCTGATAGATAATCTCGACTTGTTGATAGGACAGTACGATCAATCCGCTTATCCTCGGAAGTTATTCCACCGCAAGTGTATCGCAATCGGGTTGGATTCTCGATCTTCTTGACCCATGCAAAGAAAGAATCGCTGCCGGTATTGAGTCTAGGCAAGTAATCGAAGTAAGAATTCCGTTTCACTCGACATCAAGATAGATGAGAGGAGTAACGATGTCTGATCTGCAAACCTTTCGCAAACAAAAGGATGAATACTTCCTCGACAACCCGCACAGTCCGCTAACTGCGGAACATAAAGCTACGTTCGGCGGACTGAAGTACTTTCCTGAGAACGATGCTTTGAATCTCGATGTGGCAATCGAACGCTTTCCCGAAGGAGAGATGATTCAAATCCAGACCAATACGGGTGACGTACAAAGCTACGAGCGCTTTGGCCGTTTCACGTTTGAAATCGACGGTGAGCCTGCGTCCTTGACCGTCTTTGTCAATCAAAACGGGTTTTTCCTGCCCTTCGTCGATTCTTTGGCCGGGAAAGCAACTTACCCGGCCGGGCGCTACTTGGAGCCAGAACCTTTGGCGGATGGGCGTTTCCACGTCGACTTCAACATGGCGTACAACCCCTACTGCGCCTACAGCCCGCATTGGTCCTGCCCCATAACGCCTGCCGAAAATCGATTGAACGTGCCCGTACGCGCAGGCGAGAAGATCTTTGAAGCACATTAGTGGATGAAGCGGCCAACTCGCGGCTGGTTGTCTCGGTAAAATGCTTTTGAATAGCACTTAACGTGTGGCGAATGTGGCACGAGTAGTGCCTTTGTCGCGTAGGGAGTGTCGATCGATCTGCTACCTTGCGCCACGCTGGAGGCGCAGTTTATTAGAGCACTTCCCTTTGTCGAAAATTCTTCCCACACGTGCATACTTCGGATCGCCTGTGGATATTCGAGAGCGCATGCCTGATCGTGACGGATATCGCCAACCCGGCGATCTTTAGCCAATTGATAAGGCTTCGTCGCTGGCTGTAATCTGAACGCAGAACGTAATCATCCCGTTCGATGATGTCCAGAATCGTCTCGAAGCGCGCGCAATACCAGTAGCCCGCGATCTTGCAACGCAAGACCGTTAACTGATCCAAATACAACTTACCATTGGAAAAATAATCCCGCGCCAGCTCGACCCGATTTCGCACCCAGGCTCGGAAAGCCGCATTGCCCACATCTTCGGGATCCAGGTCGTGTTCGTCGATATATTCGAGGGGAACGTTGATGTATCCTTCGGCAATATCGGCACGCATATCGCGCAACATGTGGGTGATATGCGCGGCAGTGGCCGCGTGATATCGATTTTCCGCATCCGGATACGCATGCTCGTTGCAGACAAAATACTGGATGGCATCCGTGACGGCGATTCCCAACCGCGTGGCGTACCATTTGAGTTCTTCTTCTGAGATCGTGCGCCCTTTTCGCTGTGCGTCGAACTCGATGATCGCAAAGAAGTTGTGGATGAAAGACTTTAATCCGCTGTTCTCGCACCTGTCGTTTCGGATGAGCTCTGCAATCATTTCTTCTTCCGGCGACAACCCGTTCACTGGCCGCATGCTATAGAGATCGGCGATCAGTTTCTTCTGCCGGGCAATAAACGCAAGCCGCTCAGATCGGGATGGGGAGAGTATGTCGACCACATCATCAGCCCAGCGAAAATAGGCGTAGGCTTTCAGGCAGTCGTCCACCAAGTCTTTATCCGCCAGAAAGCAAGCCGTGTAATAAGATTGCTTGCTGCTCTCTCGCGTTATCGAACGTGCGAGTTGTGCGGTATCTACCAACATGCCCTTCCTTTCCTGCTCTTCCTCGATATCATGCGATAGCGTAAAGAAGCCCGAACATCGCCATTTTGCTGGTCTTATCCTACCTGCGCTGTCGTGGCAATGTTGTGTTCATCAGAGATGCGCTCAACGACCAGGTCTGCCGACACCAGAACCGTGGACATCCCAGTTCCTGGATGTGTGCTGGCGCCCACGAAATAGAGATTGTCGTATTCGTCGTGTTTGTTGTGCGGACGCATGTAGCCCATCTGGAAAAGATCATGGCTCAAACCGTGCGTCGATCCTTTGGTGAGATTGAGTTGGGTGCGCCAATCTTTGGGCGTCCAAAGCTTTTCGAATTTGATGTGCGTTTGCAGATCGTCGATGCCGATTTTGGCCAGCCGCCGCAGCACGACTTCCCGCATTTCCTCGGCGATGATCTCCCAGTCGAGGGGCGCATCATCACTCAGGTGCGCCAGGGGCAAAGCCACGGATAAGGACTCTTGTCCCTCCGGCGCCATGGACGGATCGATGCGCGAAGGCGCGTGAATGTAAAAGTGCGGATTCTCAGGAACCGTACCAGGAGCAAACATGGCCTCAAAGCCGCCGCGAATGTCTTCGGCGATGAAGAGATTGTGCAGTCCCAGTTGCGGGTAACGTTTATCAACTCCCCAGAAGAAGAGCAACCCCGAACAGCCGTGTTTGCGATTCTCGAGACGCTCCCCGAGGTTTCGATCCGGCAGGAGATGGCGGTAGACATATGGCAGGTCGGCGTTGGCGATGACGATGTCCGCCGGGAGTTCTCTCCCTCCGGACAACGCCACACCGGTAACACTGCGGCAATTAACCTCGATCCTCTCAACGGGCGTGTTGAGCATGAAGCGCACTCCGTGCGCCTCGGCGATCTTCCGTAACGCCTCGACAACGGCGTACATGCCGCCCATGGGATACCAAACGCCCTCGGCAAATTCGGTGTACTGCAGCAAGGAGAAGATCGCCGGTGCTTCGAATGGGCTCAGCCCCATGTATAAGTTTTGAAACGTGAAGGCCAGTTTCAGGCGTGGGTCCTTGAAGTAACGGCCGATGTACGTTTGATGTCGCTTCAATGCCCGCAGCTTTAGCAGCAAGAACAGATTGCGGGGTGTCAGGAACGATCGCCAGTTGGTGAAATTTCGTTTGACCAGGTATTTTTGCGATTGGTAGTGATGGGCGTATGCCTCGGATAAGTAGCGCAAGAATCCGGCAAAGCTTCCCGGCTCGATGGCTTCCAACTGTTTTCGCATGGCCACCAGATCGGAGGTCGGGGTCAGCTCTAGCCCATCTTCAAAGTGGATGTGGTAGCTGGGATCGATGCGCCGCAAGTCCAGGTGATCTTCGATGCGCTCACCCAGGGCGGCGAAGGCGTCTTCATAGAGTTTCGGTATGAGATACAGGGTGGGTCCGGTGTCGAAACGGTGACCGTCTGCTTCGATCGTTCCACAGCGACCGCCCACTCGATCGCATTTTTCCACTACCGTGACCTGACAACCCGCTTGCGCCAAGCGGGCCGCCGTGGCGATGCCGCCAACGCCTGCTCCCACTACCACGATGTTTGCTTTCTTCATTACGGTTGCACTCCGGTTTACTGTTCTCGCAGACTCACTGCCAAAGGGAATCTGCGGGTTCTACGTATCCAAATCGCCGCATCAGGCTTTCGTTATACAACAGACGGACGGACAAGTTTCCGACCTTCCAATTGGCGTTGATCGCTTTTTTAGAGCAGCTATTCAAGCAGTGATAACAGCGAATACAGCGCCCCCCGATCTGCAGATACGGGTCATTGTAATGTTTCCCTGCGGACATTCCATGACGCAACGCTGACATCCATCACAGGCTGTGATGTCAGCTTGGGGTTTGGGCAAAAGCAATCTTATGGATGAGTCGTTGATCACAAGTGCCGCCAGATCGTAAAACCTCAAGCCAAGTCCGGAGGTCTTCTGTCTGTCAATTGTCGCAGCACCGATATTTTCATGTGGCGCATCCAAAACCCGTCTGGCGAATCTGGCAGCTTGCTGTAAATCGTCATCGTTCGGACGTCCAGGAAAGCGCCCATGAACGGTCGGTGGAGGATGGTGGACTTCTCCAAGAGTCAGGAAATCGCCAATGATATATGCACCTCGTTTCCGTAAATCATTGGTCAGATCGGCGAGAACCCTGCCAGGCGCGCCGTCGTATGTGGCAAAGACGAAGACGTGTCTCTGATTTAAATACGGCAAATCGGCCAAAAAGTTTCGCATCGGTGTGGGGGCTTGGCTCGAGAAACAGGGGTAGCCGATCCCAATTATGTCTCCATCCGTGGCGGCACGTGGATCCGCGGACATCATCGCCAGCAATCGGACCGTGTGGCCGGCTTTCCGAAAGGCATCCGCCATGCTCTCGGCCACCCCGAATGTGCTGCCAGAATATCGGTTGGGTTCTAAGTAGAAGTGCCGGCAGTCTGAGGCTTTCTTCGAATGGTTGGACTCGGTGCTTGAAGGTTAATATACGCAGGGATCACTCTGGCAATGGTTCACGCGTGGATCGCTTCGGCAGCATGGCAAGCAGCCCAGATGCGGCAAGCGCAAGAATCGCGCCAAACAGGAAGGGCGCGCCCGCTCCAAATCCGTTCCACTTCCCCACGCCCTGCCACAACACGCCCGCGATGAGGCTCGCTGGAAAGGCCATCAAACCGATGGCGGCGTTGTATAGACCATAGGCAGTGCCGCGCTGCTCGAACGAAACCAGATCGGCCACGAATGCCTTCGCCACGCCTTCCGTCAGACCGTAGTAAATTCCGTATGCGGCCATCAAGATCCATATGTGTAAATTGGCGCTCGTGCGTGCGAAGCCCAGATAAACCAAGGCATAGAAAATCCAGCCGCCAATCAACAATTTTCGACGTCCGATGCGATCCGAAAGTACACCCGCAGGTGTGGATATCAGCGCATAGACAAAATTGAACAGGATCATGACGCCCAGCACTGCACTGACGGATAATCCGGCGTTCTGGGCGCGCAGGATCAGAAAGGCATCCGATGAATTTCCCAGCGTGAAGATTACTGTCACCAGCAGAAAAAAACGGAAGCGGGGGTCGAAATCTCGCAGCCTGATACGCGGGGATTGTTCTTTCGCTTCCTCTTTGGCCGACGTGCTTTTCTGCGGGCGCTTTATGTCCCTGGCACCGAATCCAATCACCAGTACCGCCAGAACAGCAGGTATCATGCTGATCAACACCACCGATTGGAAGGTAGATCTGGAAAGTTGACCGTTATTTCCCTGCGTCAGGAGCACGATCAACAGCGCAAAAGTCAATCCCAGCACCGCCCCTGCCGTGTCTCCGGCGCGGTGCAGCCCAAAAGCCAGGCCGCGTTGGTGTTCTTCGATACTGTCGGCGACCAACGCGTCGCGCGGCGCAGTGCGTATCCCTTTGCCCACACGGTCCGCGAAACGCACGCCCAACACCCAAAACCAGCGGTCGGCGAGATACAGGAACGGCTTGGCGCAGGTGGACAGCGCATAACCCAACACTGCTAGCCGTTTCCGCTCCCCCAGACGGTCCGACAGCCAGCCGGAATAAGCCTTGAGCAAGCTGGCCGTTGCTTCTGCAAATCCCTCGATCACGCCCACGATGGACGTGCGGACTCCCAGCACGTTGAAAAGGAAAAGTGGCATCAGGTTGAGCAACATTTCGGAGGACACGTCGTTTAGAAAGCTGGTGAAAGTCATGACCCAAACGTTGCGCGGCAATCGCCGAGTTGCAGGAGTCGTATTGTTGTTCGATTTGTTCGTCATGGTGAGATCATGGATATTTTCTGATTCGGATTTGGGGGCAGCCTACCTCAATCCTGTTGTCCTTTCAAGCGTATGTGGTCGCCAATTTGATCGCTGTGGATCTCGAATTCTTCCCCGCCGATGCGCATCATGATTCTCCAACCGGGCGTCACGACTTGGTCACACATCTCCCCCTCGTCGGGCAAGCCCAGGCAGGCGTCCGACCAGGATGTGGGGGCGAATTCGGTGACTTCCACGTCTCCGGGATTCACGTCCAATCTTTCCGCCAGAAACCCCACCGCCGCGGCCACGGCGGGCGGAAAAGGCTCATCAACGGGTGGCGATGATTGGGTGATCGGATCGCCAAGTAAGCCGTTGAGAAGCACGATCGTTCCACCGTTCGTGCCGGGGTAAGCCACGATCAAACGGCCGGTCGTCCAAATGTTGATTCGGTCCGGCCACGGCAAGGGCTGCGACTCGAGACTGTTCCCATCGACAGCCAGGCTTGCGGAGACCGCAGTCCGCGCTTCCTCACTCTCGTACTCGTATACGTAAATCATTGCCGCGTTGACTTGGAAGGTTTCCGCCGGCACGTGCAGATCGACTTCCCCTTCGATCATCGTCTCGCGCAAATCAGCCCCGGCGTTCTGCAAGGCTTTGATGAAATCCTGCTTGTCATCGATCCTGACAGCCCGGGGTCCGATTTCCTCGGCACAAGCTGTGAAGAAAAGTACGCCGAGGAACACGAGAAACCATCCCGGCCGAATCCGAATTTCATCCTCGAACAATGCGTCCCCTCTTCCCCGTGGATTGGATAACAAGTGCGATCATCATGCGAAAAAGTTCATGCGGTATTAACCCATGAGTGTACATCACCGAGTATATTAATGCATAGGGAGCCGAAAATTATTTGATATAGTCCAATGAAAATGTCATGTATGAATAGTTCTGTGAAAATGTCACCTTATGGACAAAGAGGTGATATTGACAGTCAAGGAACAGAAGCG
>Ga0315534_1000832_pt1 | contig 21675 bp, 15 predicted proteins | sample SalMarSW160240MG_FD_203094 | JGI IMG/M metagenome (GOLD analysis project Ga0315534, IMG submission 203094) | Salt marsh sediment microbial communities from the Plum Island Ecosystem LTER, Massachusetts, United States - Salt Marsh Sediment SW1602-40 ... | reverse complement strand
GATATTTGTGGTATAAACAATTCTTCTGATTTCCAGGGGATAATCGAAAAATTGAGTCAGGTTATCCCAATTATTTTTCCATGATTTAACAGCATATGCATACTTACTACCCCAAAAGTCAGTTTCAATTAAATTTTAACATACTGTTTACTCCCAATTTTCACGTAGGACACCTTAATAACCTAATAACCTACTAACCCAATAACATTTTTTTACCGAAAACCGCGAACCGAAAACTGAAAACTACTTTTCCCGTATCAGATAGACTGTTCCTCTGTACAATTTCCCTTTGTACTCGATATCGTCCCAACCCACGGCTCGTATTATATAAAAATAGACACCGGGGCTTGCCTCGGCACCTCCATCGATCTTTCCATCCCAACCTTTCCATTCCTGCAATCGGGTTCCCTGACCGGAGAATTCATATACCTTCTTCCCGGTTCTGCTGAAAACCTGAACATAGATGCTTCGGAGCGATTTTGAGGAAACCACGAATCGGTCATTATAGGTATCGTCGTTGGGTGTAAAGACATTGGGGATGTCAAGACTGGAACGTTCCACTACAATGTACTGAACATCAGAGGAGTCTTCGCATCCTTCCAGACTCCAGGCAATTAGTTTTACTTTATAACCATTCACTTCAGGTTCTATAGGCTTGGGAAAATAATACGTATGAATCTCCGGGGTTTCCAGAGTGGAGGTTGAATCATCCCCAAAATGCCACTCATACCTCACCGCATTTATGGATGTATTTGTAAAGCTCACATCCAGGGGGGCCTCTCCCTGAGTCGGATCTGCAGTGAAATCAGGTTTCACATGTATCGAATGGTAAAACAAAGAATCTTCATTCTGACATCCATATGAATCTGTAACTTTTAAATAAAAATCAGTATCTACGAAGGGAGGTGAATTGAGATACGGATCAGGATATGTTGTCGGATTTGGAATCCACATCTCCGGTATTGCTGACCAGACAAAGGAAAGTTCATTTGGTTCGGAATGTTGGGTATGATCTTCCGGATCATAATAGGTAAAAATCTGCGGGGATAATGTATCCGCTACCATAGCAAGATAATCACAAGTAAAATTCTGAATTTTAACATGAACCTTCGGTTTGTTTATGAAAACCCATGCAACCAGTGTTGTATCATTGGATCCACCATTGGTGATCTGTACCTGGTATCCACCTGATTCAAGACCGCTGGCGGAAGATGTTTTTACCTGGATTTCCTGCTTAAATACAGGATCAAATCCGGGAATTGAGGGATTGTATTTCCTCCACTCAAAATCATAATCTGAAACAGCATCTTCCGGGTGGCTTGCCGTCAGCGAACCGGTGATGTCTCCACCGGTATTGGTTACACAATAAATATAGATCGGATCGGTTCGGTCCGGATGATTCGGGTAGTGTGCAGTTCTGCTTGAACTGGCAGAAGGAGCGGTAATTTGAGCAGGAAGGTTTGCACCGGTCAGGCAAAACAAAGATAGAATAACCAGGTATTTCCAACCATTGGAAATCAAAGACAACCGCCAATCCGTAATGTATCTATTCTGTTCCATCAGTGTAAAAACTAAAATATGCCCGGATTATTTTAACCGGCAACATAAAATTCCAGACTTCCTGCATGTTTTTGAAAGGTACAATAATAAAAAAAATAGCTGAAACTCTTCGCCATTGGAATGTGGAATAATCGTAAAGCCTTTTCTCATTGGAGGGCCAGTCTGAACTGTTAATAACTTTCCCAAATATATCTTTTCCCACCCGGATGAATTGGGTAACATGTATTATTTTTGGTGGATCAATAAATACCATTCCGCTAATTGGATTACCTGAAGGAGTTGAATGAAGCACAACGGGAAGCTGTGGTGAACTATCATGGTCCGGCACTTGTTATTGCCGGTGCCGGATCGGGCAAAACGCGTGTATTGACCTACCGGGTAGCTCATCTACTTCAGGAAGGCATTCAAGCCAACTCCATCCTTGCCCTAACTTTTACAAACAAGGCTGCCAGGGAGATGAAGGAGAGGATCATCCGGATCGTTGGGGATGATGTGGCAAGGGCACTCTGGATGGGAACCTTTCATTCCATTTTTGCCAGGATATTGCGGGTTGAGTCGAGCTTGCTGGGATACCCATCAAACTATACCATTTACGATACAATCGACTCGAAAAATGTGGTGAAGGGGATCATCAAAGATATGGATCTGGATGACCAGGTTTACCGGGTTAATGAAGTGGTCGGGAGGATCTCCTATGCAAAGAATAACCTGATAACCGCACAGGCATACTCCAGCAACCAGGCTTTGCTTGAACAGGACAAGAAAACAAGAAGACCAAGGCTGACAGATATTTATATGCAATATGCTGCACGTTGCTATAAGGCTGGAGCAATGGATTTCGATGACCTGCTGCTGAACATGAATATTCTGCTCCGGGATTTTTCCGATGTTCTTCAAAAATACCAGGAGCGGTTCCACTTCATTCTCGTTGATGAATACCAGGATACCAACTTTGCACAATATCTGATCATAAACAAACTGGCTGAAAAACACAAGAATGTATGTGTGGTCGGAGATGATGCTCAAAGTATCTATTCTTTCCGGGGGGCACGGATAGAGAATATTCTCCATTTCAAAAGTGACTATCCGGAATACAAATTATTCAAACTGGAACAGAATTACAGGTCCACTCAAAGCATTGTAAATGCTGCCAACAGTGTGATTAAAAAAAACAAAGGTCAGATTTCAAAAGAAGTGTGGTCCAAACGGGCAGTTGGTGAAAAGATCAAGGTGGTCAGGGTGCTGACCGATGCCGAGGAGGGTTTCCTGATTTCAAATTCCATTCTCGACACCTCCCTGCAGAAGCAACTTCATTACATGGATTTTGCTGTATTGTACAGAACAAATGCCCAATCGAGGATCTTTGAAGAAGCGCTCCGCAAGCGCGATATTCCCTACAGGGTATATGGAAGCATCTCCTTTTACCAGAGGAAAGAGATCAAGGATATGCTCGCCTATTACAGGCTTGTTTGCAACAAACGCGACGACGAAGCACTCCGTCGTATCCTGAACTACCCGGCCCGTGGTATTGGAAAAACAACCCTTGTCCGCCTGGAACAGCTCGCCGATAAACATGACCTGCCGATCTGGGAGATCATCAAAAACCTTGGCAGGTACAAATCAGAGATTAACCAGGGAATTACAAAAAAAATCGAAGCCTTCGCCGATCTTATTGAGGAATTCAGCAACCAGAAAGCCAACCTGGATGCCTATGATCTTGCCCTCCACATTGCAAAGCGTAACGGCATCCTGAAAGAACTGCACAACAGAATTTCTCCGGAAGAATTGAGTAAATATGAAAACCTTCAGGAGTTACTCAATGGTATCCGTGAATTTGTCTCTCAATCGGAACGGGCTGACCGGTTTGTCACTCTCGACGAATACCTGGAAAACGTTACATTACTCACCGATCAGGATGATGAAAAGGACGAGGTGAAGGACAAGGTAACCATCATGACAGTGCACTCTGCCAAAGGTTTGGAGTTTAAATATGTCTATATCGCCGGAATGGAGGAAGACCTGTTCCCTTCTCATCTTTCTGTATCCGATATTAAAGACCTGGAGGAAGAGAGAAGGTTATTTTATGTTGCACTTACCCGGGCAAAAGAGCAGGTAACCATATCGTATGCGCAGACCCGCTTTCGGTGGGGGAATCTGGTAAACTGCCTTCCCAGCCGGTTTATCAAAGAGATCAACGGGGATTATATTGACGGGCTTGAGCAGGAGAACGAAACCGCTACTGCACAATCCTATAATACATCATTCAAACGCTCCTACTCTACCTTTCGGAAAATTCCTTCCTCAAAAACAACTCGCTCTCCGGAAAAATCCTTCTCCGGACGCACTGTTCCGGAGCCTGAGCTGCTCAAACAGAACAGGCAAAAAGGCGCTGATCGGGAAACTCCAAACAGAGAAGGTGATGATCCGAAATCCATCCAAACAGGCATGGTGGTCGAACATCAGCGCTTCGGGAAAGGAAAGGTGATTCACCTTGAGGGAGATTTTCCTGACGTAAAAGCCACAGTTTTCTTTCATAACCACGGGCAAAAACAACTGCTGCTTAAATTTGCCAGATTGAAAATCATTCAATAAAAGAATAATTCTGATCAATTCTTTGATATCTCAACTTAAATCACATAGCTTTGCAGAAATTATACCGGATATGGATTACGATTACAACACATCAAGAAAGAAATTGATATTGCCGGAATATGGGAGGCATATTCAAAAAATGGTTGACCACCTCAAGACCATTGAAGACAGAGACGAGCGAAACAAAGCAGCAAAAGCAATCATATCCATTATGGGGAATATGAATCCCCATCTTCGTGATATCAGCGACTTCAAACACAAGCTATGGGATCACCTGGCACTGATGTCTGATTTTGATCTGGATATTGACTCTCCTTATGAAATGCCTGCAAGGGAGACACTCACCTCAAAACCGAAGCAGGTTCCCTATATTACCGGTGATATCAAATACCGACATTACGGAAGAATCATCCACCAGATGATTGATGTTGCGATTGAAATGGAAGATGGGGAGGATAAGAACCGGTTGATCAAGCTACTGGCAAACCACATGAAAAAATCCTACCTGACCTGGAACAGGAACCAGGTGACAGATGAAGTAATTTTTAACGATATCACTCAACTATCGGGCGGTAAACTTGTAATCCGTGAAGATCTCAAACTTACCGAAACAAAGGACATCCTGGCGAAAAATAAGAAGAAGCATACCCAGAGGAAAAAGTAGGGAATTTCGGATTTCGAAACTGTCCTGACTAAAGCAGTTACGTCAGGATTTCGTATGTTCGGTTTTCGGATACGAAACCCGTATCGTAGGTCGTTTTTCATTAATCGTTAAAAAAAATAAAAATCGACCTGGACGGACAATGCGATTAAACGCAATATAAATCAATTGACCGGCGTAGAGACGAGATTGAATCGCATCTCTATATTGATTTTTTCCGAAGCATTTTCGTTTTTTTGGTATTCAATTAACAGATGTGTTCATTCCTCGTCTGCCTATCTTTTCCACAAAGAACAATTAACCATTAACATTTAACTCTTCACCACTCAGTCCCTTCGTCTCATTGTCTCTTCGTCTTACCTTTTTTCCTATCTTTGCATGCCAATTTGTCGCTTTCAACAGATTGGCAAATAATTTGTAAGCTGGCAACAGAAGTATGCTGAAGTTTGGAATTTTGTAAACCGTTGTAACAATGACCAAGAAAACCAGTAAAAAACCGGAAAGTGATAGCCTGAAGAAGGACGAGAAAAAGACGAAAAAAGATCTGCCCGAAGAAGTTCAGGAGAAGGAAGTATCGGTTGCCGAGGAACCGAAAGAGGTTTCTGAAGAAGAAGAGCTGGAAGAGAAAGAAAAAAGCAGTGAAGAGATAATACAAGAGCTTCAGGATAAATACATCAGACTTTCTGCAGACTTTGACAATTACCGTAAGCGTACTCTTAAGGAAAAAATGGATTTGATAAAGCTTGCCGGTGAAGATATTTTGTTAAAGCTTCTTCCGGTTATGGATGATTTTGACCGGGCATTGCATACGATGAATGAGGCGACTGATTGCAAGGCCATGAAAGAGGGTGTCGATTTGATTCACAATAAGTTTAAAGAGTTTCTATCGTCAAATGGAATAAAGGAGATCAACGCCATGAACGAAGAATTTAATACCGATCTCCATGAAGCGGTTACAAAGGTTCCTTCCTCTTCAAAAAAGATGAAGGGGAAGATAGTGAATGTGATTGAAAAAGGCTACTTCCTGCATGACAAAGTCATCCGTTATTCTAAGGTAGTAATCGGAGAATAGAGCCGGCATACCAGGATCGAAACCCGGACCATCAACATTGGCATCTTGAATTGTAAGGAATAAAAAACAGAGAGTGCACCACGCACAAACTGATGCACCATGGCTAAACGAGATTATTATGAAATCCTGGAAGTTTCAAAAGATGCTTCTCTTGCGGATATTAAAAAAGCATACCGCAAACAGGCTTTGAGGTACCATCCGGACAAAAATCCGGGTGATGCAGCTGCAGAAGAAAAATTCAAAGAAGCGGCAGAAGCCTATGAAGTTTTGAGCAACGAGCAGAAGAGGGCTAGATACGATCAGTTCGGGCATGCGGGAGTCAGTGGTGCCGGTAATGGATTTGGTGCCGGAGGAATGACCATTGAGGATATATTTGCTCATTTTGGTGATATCTTCGGCGGAAGTTTTGGTGGCTTCGGAGGGTTTGGCTCCAGCAGAAGAGGTAGTGGACGAAGGGTAAACAAGGGGTCAAACCTGAGGGTTAAAGTAAAACTTACCCTGGCAGAAATAGTAACGGGTGTAGAAAAAAAGATCAAGGTCACCAAATATGTCACCTGTAAAACCTGCGGGGGAACGGGTGCTGCAGACTCTTCTTCCTACAGTGACTGTTCAACCTGCCGGGGGACAGGCCAGGTAACACGGATATCCAACACATTCCTCGGCCAGGTGCAGACTTCATCAACCTGTCCCTCCTGCGGAGGAGAGGGGAAAGTGATCACAAAAAAATGCAATAACTGTTACGGTGAGGGGATTGTAAAAGACCCGGAAATCATTTCCATTCAGATTCCGGCAGGCGTTGCCGAAGGAATGCAGATGACAGTTAATGGCAAAGGGAATGCCGCCCGCAGGGGTGGAATAAATGGAGACCTGCTTGTGTTGATCAGTGAAGAGGAACATCCTGAACTGCTTCGAGATGGAAATGATCTGTTGTATTCTCTTTACCTCAGCATAACTGAAGCATCGCTGGGAACTCAGGCAGAAATTCCAACCGTTGATGGGAAAGTAAAAATAAAGATTGAACCCGGAACGCAACCTGGTAAGATTCTCCGTCTTAGAGGGAAAGGGTTGCCGGATGTCAATGGATACGGCAAAGGAGACATCCTGGTGAATATCAACGTTTGGATTCCTAAAATCCTTTCCAAAGAGGAAAAACGGATACTTTCCAAACTCAGTGAATCTGAGAATTTTATACCCAAACCCGACAAATCTGACCGCAACTTCTTCGAACGAATGAGAAGTTACTTCGAATAGCACTCATCTGCTGAAGGTGCTATCCCGGGATTCCGGAAAAAGTCATATCGCAATGCTTCACCAAACAATCGATTCCAGGTTGTTTTTAATAAATCAATGCATTCATTGAAAAGCTCTCGTTTCATCCCCTGTAATTCACATCAAAATTTCTATCTTTACAGCTTTGAAATTTAAGAAACAGATCCATCGATGGAAATTTTCAATGCCCTTAATATTGTTAAGCAATTTTCTAACCACCTCGCACTCGACAATGTAAGTATAAATGTGCCCGGGGGAAGTATTTTTGGACTTCTCGGGCCAAATGGTGCCGGAAAAACAACCCTGCTCAGGATCATCAACCAGATCACTGCACCGGATAGCGGAGAATTGTTGTACAGGGGTAAGAAACTTCAACCCAATGCAATCTACGATATTGGCTATCTGCCTGAAGAGCGTGGACTTTACCGGAAGATGAAAGTTGGGGAACAGGCTTTATACCTTGCCCGGTTGAAGGGGCTGTCAAAAAAAGATGCCCTCAAGAAACTGAAACAGTGGTTTGAAAAATTTGAGATCCAGCCATGGTGGGATAAGAAGGTTGAAGAGCTTTCGAAAGGGATGCAACAAAAAGTCCAATTCATTGTCACTGTACTTCATGAACCAAAACTGCTGATTTTCGATGAACCATTCAGCGGTTTTGACCCGATCAATGTCAATCTGCTCAAAAAGGAAATACTTAAAATTAAAGACAAAGGAACAACCATCATCTTTTCAACCCACGATATGGGTTCGGTGGAAGAGTTGTGCAGTCACATCACCCTCATTAACAAGGCAAAAACGATCCTCGAAGGACCGATTGACAAAATCAGGAAAACCTATGCTGCAAATGAATATGAGATTGTGTTTGATGGAGAGATAAACCTCCTGACAGCCACCCTCAGTTCACAATATAAATTCCTGGAACATGCAAAGAAAAACGGACGCAGTATAGTTAGGGCAAAAGTATTGGAAGGATCATCCACCAATGAAATGATGAAAGCCCTTTTGAATGCCGGCACTGTTCTCTCAATGAATGAGATAGTACCCAGCATGAATGATATCTTCATTAACGTGGTAGGCGAATCAAACATCAATGACAAAAACAAAAATGAATAAAGTTTCCATCATCATCAGGCGGGAATATATAACCCGGGTCAGGAAGAAGTCTTTTATCATCATGACACTGATTGCCCCCCTTTTGCTGGCAGCCATGTTTATCATCCCAGTCTGGATCATGACACAAAAAGATACGGAACTGAAAAAAATAGCTGTCGTTGAGGATGGGACCCGGATATTCAAAGGGGTGATTCCCAGCACGAAATACCTTCAATTCGAATACCTTGAAGGGGTAACACTGGACGATTTAAAAAGCAATTTCACCGAGCTGGGGTACTACGCTATCCTCTATATTTCTCCCAAGGTCACCTACATCCCGAATGCGGTTCAGCTGATCTCCACAAAACAACCCCCCCTTGACCTGACAATGCATATATCCGGTGCATTGGAAAACGAGGTCGAACGGTTAAAACTGGAAACGTATGATATCAAGGACCTGGATAAGATACTGAAAGAGGTTGAAACCAGTATCAAGCTACAGACCATAAAGATCAATGATGAAGGCATTGAGAAGGAGACCAGTACAGGCATTGCCATGGGTGTTGCTTACATCTGCGGATTGCTGATTTACATGCTTACCTTCATTTTCGGTGCACAGGTTATGCGGGGTGTGATTGAAGAGAAAACCAGCCGGATCGTAGAAGTGATTATATCCTCTGTTAAACCATTTCAACTGATGATGGGTAAAATCATTGGGATAGCCCTGGTTGGATTAACCCAGTTTTTTTGCTGGATCATCCTGGTGTTTATTATCATTTCGATCGCTCAGTCCCTCCTGTTACCGGACATGGAAACCCTCAGCCAGACACCGCTCCCCGATAACATCATGTCATCATCACCTGTAGTAAAGACACAACCGGCAGATATGCAGGAGCTGAGTGAAGTACAACAGATCTTCAACAACCTGGGTAACCAGAATTGGGGTATTATTATCTTCTCTTTCATCGTTTTTTTCCTGGGTGGTTACCTGCTTTATGCCTCGCTCTTTGCTGCCATTGGCTCTGCCGTGGATAACGAAACGGACACCCAGCAATTCATGATGCCAATCACCATTCCCCTTTTGCTGGCTCTCTTTGTTGCTATGGGAGCGTTTCAAAATCCCGATAGTTCAGTCGCCTTCTGGTTTTCACTCATCCCGCTTACCTCCCCTGTAGTTATGATGGCAAGGATCCCGTTCGGTGTGCCCGGATGGCAGATCGGATTATCTATGATTTTACTGGTGGTTACCTTCATCGGTACCACATGGATGGCAGCCAAGATATACCGCACCGGTATATTGCTTTACGGGAAAAAACCTTCGTATAAGGATATGTGGAAATGGTTGCGGTATAAAATGTAACTTTACAATGGCAATTTCATTATGATTCAATGGATCACATGAAATTAAACGATAGATTCCCGGTCAAACCAAACAACGCAATACGATGCCGAATATCCTGGTGATTGACGACGAAAAAAGTATCCGGAATTCCCTGAAGGAGGTCCTGGAATATGAAAAACATACGGTTGATCTTGCCATGGAAGGGATGGAGGGACTCGAATTATTCAAAAACAACCCGTATGATGTTGTCCTCTGTGATATTAAAATGCCGAAAATGGACGGTATCGAAGTGCTGGAAAAGATCTTTGAGATATCCAGTGAAGTTCCGGTGATCATGATCTCCGGACATGGCAATATTGATACTGCTGTTGAAGCCATAAAAAAGGGAGCCTTTGATTTCATTGAGAAACCACTGGATTTGAACCGGTTGCTGATAACCATCCGAAACGCGATGGATAAGTCCTCGCTCATTACCGAGACAAAAGTGCTGAAGCGTAAAGTTTCAAAAACCTATGAAATGGTGGGTGAATCCAAAGCCATTCAGCAGGTGAAAGAGATGATCGAGCGTGTTGCACCAACCGATGCAAGGGTGCTGATCACTGGCAAAAACGGCACGGGAAAGGAGCTTGTTGCCCGCTGGTTGCATGAGAGGAGTAACCGGTCGACCCAGCCATTCGTTGAGGTAAACTGCGCAGCAATACCCTCTGAACTGATTGAAAGTGAACTTTTCGGTCACGAAAAAGGATCCTTTACTTCTGCCATCAAACAGCGAAAAGGGAAATTTGAGCAGGCGAATGGGGGAACCCTTTTTCTCGATGAGATTGGAGATATGAGCCTTTCCGCACAGGCTAAAGTCCTCAGGGCTCTTCAGGAAAATAGAATTACACGCGTTGGAAGCGATAAGGATATCATTGTCGATGTGCGGATTATCGCTGCAACCAATAAAAACATCAAGGAAGAAATTGAGAAAAACAGGTTCAGAGAAGATCTCTATCACCGGATCAGCGTCATCCTGATTGACATTCCCACCCTGAGTGAACGCAAGGAAGACATTCCCCTGCTGGCAGAGCATTTCAATCAAATCATTTGTGACGAATACGGCATGAGCCCTAAGAGCATTACAGAAGATGCCATCAAGGAATTGCAAAAGATCAGCTGGACAGGCAACATCCGGGAATTCCGGAATGTTCTGGAACGGCTCATCATTTTATGTGAAAAAGAGATAACAGGAAAAGACGTGGTGGCTTTTGCACATCCGATATCTGATAGTCACTAAGAGGAGGTGAATCCACGGATCCGATAACTCTTTTAAAACCAGGTCTGGATAATGACTAAAAAGGCTTCCCCCTGGAACACCCTGGCACGAAGAGGTTACTCATCCCTCCTGTTTGTTATCCTCTTCCTGGCAATTTCCTGGTACTACGATTACCACAAAATCCTCACCTATAAACCGCAATCCATTCATAAATGGCGGCAATCGGACTGTGCCTCCATTACCCTGAATTACTTTCAACACGGAATGAATTTTTTTCAACCCGAGGTACATAACCTGGCGTCCGATAACCGAACCACAGGATATGCTGTCGGAGAATGCCCAATCTTATACTACTTTGTTGCTTCTCTCTATAAAATCTTCGGACACCATGACCTGATCTACCGGCTGGTCAATACCTTCATCTTTTTCATCGGACTGTTTGCACTTTATAAATTACTGGAGCGGTGGCTCAATGATCCATTCTGGGGAATAACGCTATCTCTTTTTGTTTTCACCTCCCCGGTTGTGGTTTATTATGCAAACAACTACCTCACCGATACTACCTCCTTTGCATTTGTGCTCATGGGATGGTGTTTCTTTTTTAATTTTTACGACTCAGGGAAATTCAGGCCTCTCTATTTATCATTCCTGTTCTTCACCATCGCCGGATTACTGAAGATCACATCCGCCATCAATGTTATCGCCCTGATCAGTCTCTATCTCATCAATTCATTCGGTTGGTTCAGGATGAAGCAGAAAAGTAATCAGTTGCCCGTCAATTTAAAAACCCTGCTACCGTTTGTCTTCTACTTCACGGTTATTGTTGCGTGGTATCTATTTGCTATCCATTACAACCGGGTACATCAAACGGAATTCTTCTCCACGCAAATCTGGCCCATCTGGGACCTATCGAAAGAGACAATCCTCTGGATCCGGGATCAGATGAGAGAGCTCTGGTTCAGGGATTATTTCCACATCACAATGCATGTTCTGCTGCTGGTAAGCTTCATTACTATTCTGCTATTGCGGAAAAAGATCCATCCTGTACTTTTTACGCTGACGGTCTTGATGTTTGCCGGAGCAGTGCTGTTCTCCATTTTATGGTTTTATGCATTCGGAAACCACGATTATTACATTATCGGATTGCTGATCTTCCCTGTTTTCATTCTTTTATCACTCGCAGACTCACTAAATCAGACCTATCCACGGATCATGAAATCCACTGTAACAAAGGCGGTGTTTTCACTGTTTCTATTGTTTAATATTTACTATGCCGGGCAGCGTCTTCACTGGCGTTATACCGGTTGGATCAATGATTATCCGGCAAACAGGGATCTCTACGATGTGACTCCCTATCTGCGCTCACTGGGAATCAATCCGGAGGATAAAGTGATCAGTCTTCCTGATCCCACTCCCTGTTATTCACTATACCTAATGAACCAGAGAGGCTGGACGGAACATTACCGGAACAATACCGATAGCCTTAAAATCGAACAATCCATTGGACTGGGAGCAAAATACCTGATACTTACCGGCGATGAAGTAACTAAACGTCCTTATTTACAACATTTTATGAAGCAACCCATCGGGAAATTTAATGATATATTAATTTATTCTCTAAGGAATATTAGCCCGTGAGAAAAATAGTGAATATACCATTTCGAAAAGAATGGCTTGTGGGACTGGTCATCGTTATTTTCGGGATTATTTATTTGGCTGTAGTTGTTTCGAATCATTATTTTTTCAGGACATTCTGCTATGATTATGGAGTGTATAACAATGCATTCTATGATCTTGCCCATTTACATATCAACCAGAATCCTTTGTTTGATCCCCCACTTGAAAGATTCTGTCAGGTCCATATTTCATTCCTTTTAAACATCTTTTCTCCAATTCTTTATTGGACCTTAGGGTTGGCTACCAAAACCTATGCTTTACTTGTTTTCCAGGTCTTGATGATCCTTACAGGCGGTTATTTTACATTCCGTTTAATCGAAGAAAAAACCCATGATTATTGGTTTTCCTTACTGGGATTAATTCATTTTTTCTTTTTATGGGGTCATTTCAGTGCCCTTTCAGCAGATTATATCGATACAACTATCGGAGCAAGCCTTGTCCCGGTTTTTCTTTACTATCACGTAAGAAGGAAATTCCTTCTTACCAGTATTGTGTTTGTCTTTATCCTGATCACAAAAGAAAATTTTCCACTTTGGTTAGTATTTATATCGTTAACCCTTATACTCCTGGAATCTAAAGACAAACTGGTAAGACGGATAAACTTGATATATATTGCAGTAGCTATCCTCTATTTCATCATGATCTTCAAATTGGTTATTCCTGCCATAGAAGATCCTGACCGTCCTTACTGGGGTTTTGCCTACTCTGCAGTTGGTGATTCCCCATCACAGGCCATACTTTTCAGTATTACACATCCATTTGAAACACTGAAATTATTGTTTATAAACCACACTGGGGATCCAACTTATAATGGGATAAAAATGGAGTTTTATTCTGTTTTTCTTATTTCCGGAGGAATTGTGCTGATTGCTAATCCGCGATACCTTATCATGTTTGTACCCATCATTGCCCAAAAAATGTTCAATGATCACTATTTGCGATGGGGTATCAATTCGTTTTATTCAATTGAAGTGGTTTCTATCCTAAGTTTAGCAGTATACCTAACTTTAATGAAGCTTAAAAATAAAAAACTGGCTATTCTATTTGCAATTCTAATATGTTTATCCACCATTACAATTACTATCAATAAGCTTGAAAACAGGAAGTCGCTATTTTATTTGCCGGAAAAAGAGCGGTTTTATGACATGACGATGTACCAATCTGAATTCAACATCCGGAAGATAAATGGTGCTTTAAAAAGGATACCCCCGGATGCAAAAGTCTCCGCTTCCGAAAGGATTGTTCCGCACTTGGCTTTTCGTTCAGGTATTTATTGTTTTCCACAGGTTGGGGATGCAGAATTTATTGTTCTTCTTTTCGGTTCAGGTACCTATCCGGTAACAAAAGAAAAGTTTGATAAAGAAAAGGAGAAGTATTTACAGGATACCAGCTGGCGAACCATTTACGATGAATATCCATTACTTATTTTGAAAAAAGAACCGGTTATTCTTAGATACTCCTCCTTCAATCTCCCGATAAACGTCCAGCGATGATTGCCGGATCAGCAGTTCATCAATGTGCAAGGTCTCTTTTTTCAGTTGCTGATTCCAGATGGTCACTTTCAGTTGATTGCCCGGATCGGTGCTGATCATCGAATATTCCAGCAACGCCCAATCATCATCCAACGACGTGTACAGGTTCCCCAGGTTCCTGTATTCGGCATGAATGAACCGGCCCGTTGAATCGGTTAGTGCAAATTCAATGGTTGACCTCGGAACCAGGTCTTTCCGGGCATCACCAAGCCAGAAAGAGATGACAAAAAGTGAATCGCTCATTGCACCGGGGAGGTTACCGAAATATATCGTATTGTACTCTTTGATGTTACCCGAATATCCTGATTTTCCAAAATAGGATTCACCTGCCGCATCCTCAAATCCATTGTAAAACCAGCTTCCGGAGGAATCGGATACCAGAAATTCTTCTTGCGGAAACAGCTCCCTGGTTTTCAATTCATCGATCACCATCGTCTTCTGCCCGCCGGCCATCTCACTCAGCGTATTAACCTGAATCGAACTGATTGTAAAGAGATCATTATCCGTAATGTAGTCCGCTCTTTCTAACAGTTGTTGTTCAGGCCTGCTCATTTCGTCACATTTGGACGCCAGTACCAGGAAGGGTTTCCGGTTTGGCAAATCTTCCAACACTACCGGTTCCCGGTAGGGTTCCATCACCAGTTCAATGTTACGGAACGACTGGCTGATCGAGGTTCTGCTCAGCATAACACCATTGGTGGGCAAACCGGTCTTTAATGAAGCAATAAAAACATGTTTCATCATTTCACACCGGCTGTCAATCCAGATATTTTCAGATCCGACATGGAAATAGGGGATCGGGATAATTGCCTGGTAATCGGCAGGATCGATCTCTATTATCCATTGATTCTCTGGCAGCCTATTCTCCCTGTCGTCCAGCATGGGAATTCGGTTATTCATATAATACTCCATACTGCGTGCATTAAGCCAGGCATCGTAAAAAATGAATAGCAGTGGCAGCAGAAGAAGGCTCCAGTATACCACCGTACGTTTCTTTTCCTTCAACCAGTTCCAGAGAAGGTAAAATGTCACGACATTTATGACATAAAAAAACAACCAGGAAAACCGGGCAATCCCTCTCATCTGCCGCACAGGTCCAAGGTAATCAAGCCATCCTTCCAAACCCATGATAAAAGGAAGTCCAAAAGAATAGAGCAATGCAGCAAACGATGCCCAGAAAAAAATGTTCAGCAATTTGTTGTCCGTTACACGAAGGATTTCCGAAAAGTTCTTTCTCCAGGTCTTTTTCCCGATTTGTATGATGAGAAAGATAAAACCCACCAATCCAATCAGACCGATGTATGCCCACCCTTCCCAGTCAATATGGTTGAATGTCATGATGCGGTCGAGAAATTTACCATAGGGTTTGCCTACGGGTAAAAAAACGCTTTCAGGGTAGGCACGGTAATAGAGGAAGCCCCAGGGACTGGCAGTCCGGTCGGTTACCGGGTCATTGATGGCTGAGTAGAGGTAAAAACAGGCTACAGGCAAAATGACCTGTATCAGCAGATGAGGAAGAAATACCCGGTAGTTTCCAAATTCTGTCCGTTCGGTGATGATCAAGGTAATCCAGTAGAAGAGAAAGAGAATTCCGAAGAATCCCAGGAAATACATGTGCGTAAAGGCGGCAAGTAATGTTACAATGCCAATGGTGATGCTAACCCAGTAGGATTGGTGCTTGTGAAACCGGATCAACAGGTAGATCATCAGAGGTATGAAAAACAGATAGCTGAGGGAAAAATGTCCCCCCAAACGGCCGATCTGTGGGGAAAGAAAGGCAATAGCCACTCCCAAAACCACCGATACCGGAACAGGAAGTTTAAGTTCCCTCAAAATCAGGTAAATAAAAAGAGCAGCGATGACAATGGAAAAGAGCATCAACAGATTTAAAATACCAATGGTATGTCCGGAAATATCAATGATTTTTTCACTGATAAACTTAATGGTATTGGCGACAACCGGCTGATTATCCGTGAAGAGGATCATCTCGCCATACGGGTAATTCATACCGGTAAACCGGGCATAGGTGGTATCATGGGTAACATGGTAAAGCGTACCATAATAACTCTTTAGTCCGTCTCCACTTCCTGCAAAATAAACGGTGTTTGGAGACCGGAGCAATTCACCAAACAGGAGATACAAAACCAGGGTGGATAACACGATGGTTGCAAGAGAGCCGGGAAAGTTGTATTTGGTAAAATAGTTCTTCATGAATCGCTTTCTATCCCTTTTTAACTGCCATTAGAAACATGATATCAAAAGTATTCATATAAACACGCATCTTTGGAGGAATAATTGAATGAATTTTTTGAACCATTGTCCCTGGATCTTTCCCCAGCATAAAAAGAGAATAAAAAATCTGTCGTAATCCTCTCGTAACCGGCGGGTAAGAAATCCTTTGAACCTCAAATCCCTTTTGGGCTAATAACTGATTCAGGGTTCCGGATGAAAAATAGTGCAGGTGTGTCGGTGGATGGATCATGCGCCATCTCCTTTTCATGATCCGTGGGATCAGGGCATCAATATCACCCGTCGTGATCCACAACCTGCCAGCGGGTTCAAGATCAGTGTGAATTTTTTCCAGGAAACGGTCCGGATATTGAAGGTGTTCTATCACATCCCACATACAGGCATCGGTAAACTGCATGTCTACCGTAGATTCGAGGTAATTGGCTCTAATCACATTCAGGTTCAGATGCTCAGAAGCATATCGTGTTGCTTCCTGCGAAATATCAAATCCCAGATAGGATGCTTCGGGGATCATTGTCCGAACCACCTCTCCAAAAAAACCATATGCACAACCGATATCAAGGATCGATTTTATATTCTCTCTTCCAGCCAATGTCAGGATCTGATTAACTCTCCTCCTGAAATTCTTTTGCAGGATCACCCTGTTCCACTCATACTCCAGATACTCTTCCCCATTAAAATACCCTTTGCCATAGAGTGAATCAATTGCATCAGGATCGGGATCCAGGTTGGCGGTTACAAATCCACAATTCAGGCATTTTCTGAGCAGACCGGAATAGATGGTTTTCATTTCCTGGCTTTTGCACACAAGACATTCCTGAGGATGGATGAATGATCTGTTATCCGGCATATAAATCAGTCAATGGTTTGCATTCCGGCACTACCCCACTTTATCCTTCAGGAAATAGATGGGGCGTGATTTGGATTCGTTATATATCCGGGCAATGTATTCTCCAATGATCCCCAGGCTAAGCAGTTGAAATCCTCCGATCAAAAGGATGATCAATACGGTTGATGTCCACCCTGGGATAGTTAACCCTTTGAAATGATTGATGATAACATAAATGGCATAGGCAACTCCAGCGAGAAAGATCAGGAAGCCTGTATAAAACGATATCCGAAGCGGTTTGGATGAAAACGAGGTTACGCCATCCAAACCGAAGCTCAGCATTTTTCTCATGGTGTATTTTGACCTGCCACGGATCCTTGGGGGTGCTTTGTATTCCACCACATCCTGTTTGAATCCCATCCAGCTGATCAGACCACGGTTAAACCGGTTTTTTTCCTGAAACTGCAGAAACGCTTCAACGGCTCTTCTGTTCATCAACCTGAAATCGGAAGAGGATGCTTCAATTCTGAAGTCGGACAGGAGATTGATCAGTTTATAGTAACACCATGATGAAAAGCGTTTAAAAAACAGGATACCCTCTGTTTGCAACCGTCTTGTGTTAACAATATCATACCCCTCCTGGTATTTCCGGTACAGTGTTTTGATAACTTCCGGGGGATGCTGAAAATCGGCATCCATCATCACAACCACTTCTCCGGATGCATTTTCCAAACCGGCTACCAGGGCAACCTGGTGTCCGAAATTTCTTGAAAGGGAAATTCCTTTTACACGTTCATCCCTCTCATGCAGTCTTTTGATCATTTCGAAGGAGTGATCGGTACTTCCATCATCAACGAACAGTATCTCAAAGGATTTATCCAATGATTCCAGAACAGGAATCAGCTCCCGGCAGAGGTTTTCAAGGTTTTCCCCTTCATTATATGCCGGAATGACAAGGCTGATGTTGGTGGAATTTTTCATAGTCGATCGGCTTATCGAACAAATATACAAATTAGAACTGGAAATAGATGAAAGGCTGGATCTCAGCAGATTTTATCTGATAGATGATGAACACGATAATGAGGATGATCATTATTTTAAGGTAAATGGGCGTTCGGATGAAGAACCCGCGGTATCGCTCTTTAAATGAGGAAGGGAGCCAATGAATCACAAAACCCGCTACAATGACGGAAAAAATGACCTTGTATGACCACACCATTTGCGGTACAAGGTTCAGATCGAAATGAAACAGGATCTGGTTAAACATGTTCCGGACATCCACCATGCTATCAGCACGGAAGAAGATCCACAGGAGGGTTACAAAATGAAAGGTGATAAAGAGGGCAATAAATTTTTGTATACGGGAGGGTCGTTTTTTTGAAGGGAACAATTTCAACCAGATTTTATGAAAAACCAGTCCGATCCCATGCAATCCGCCCCAGATCACAAACCGCAGGTTAGCTCCATGCCATAATCCACCAAGCAGCATGGTTATGAGCAGGTTCATATGGGTCCGTATGGCACCTTTCCGGCTGCCTCCCAGGGGAATATACAGGTAATCACGCAACCAGGAAGAGAGAGATATGTGCCAGCGTTTCCAGAAATTGCTGATGTTTCCAGCTTTATAGGGAGAGTTGAAGTTTACCGGAAGGCGAAAACCCAGCAACAGCCCTATGCCAATGGCTATGTCTGTATAACCGGAAAAATCACAATAGATCTGAAGGGAATAGCCATACACTCCCATGAGGTTCTCAAATCCAGAATAGGCAACGGGATCGGAAAATATCCTGTCCACAAAATTGATCGAGATGTAATCCGATATCATCATTTTTTTTACCAGTCCGCTAAGTATTAAAAAGAGGGCATGTCCCATCTCTCGCACCGTAAGCTTATAATCCCGGTAGAGCTGGGGGACAAAATCGGCAGCCCTGACAATGGGACCGGCAACCAGCTGAGGGAAGAAGGATACATAAAACCCGAAATCAATGATATTCCTTACGGGTTTTACCTTGCCCCTGTAAACATCGATGGTATAACTGATGGTCTGGAAGGTAAAGAAAGATATCCCGACCGGCAGGATGATGCGTGATATATCGAATCCGGTTCCCAGCAGATCGTTGCTCCACCGGGCAAGGATATTGATCGCCTCATGCTGGGTTTGAAAAACCCGGTTAAACATATCCGTCAGAAAATAGGTGTATTTGAAATAGGCAAGCATCCCCAGGTTAACCAGGAGACTGATGGTTACATAGAGTTTCCTCAGAGGTCTCGATTTCGACCGGTAAAGCAGAAGCCCGATGGTATAATCGACGACAGTGGAAATGATGAGCAGGGAAAAAAAGTAACCTCCCGATTTAAAATAAAAATAGAGGCTCATGAAGAACAGGTAAGCATTTCGCAATGCCTTTCTCCTGTAAAGAATAGAATAGACCAGCAGCAGCAAGGTGAAGAAGATCCAGAAATAGACCTGGGTAAAGAGAAGGGGGGTATCCTCCGAATAAGTAAGTATGTCTGTCAGGTTGGTCAATGGTGTTACTGTGTATTGGTTACTACCGATAGACTATCCTTATATCGAGCCATTATTCAACCCCGCAGGGGTTGAATTATGAATATCCACCGGTGCAACCGGTGGTAACAACCGCCAAACAAAACAACCCTGAAGGGGTTGAATAATTAAAAATATCTCTCATCATAATCAATCCCATGTTCCTTTAAAAGCTCCTTATATTCCTCCCGGAATGTTTTTTTTGTGATGTTCAACCTGGTTATTCACGTATTCAATCAACCTCTCCTTTGCATCAATCGAATAGGTAAATGCCCCATAACCATCCTGCCATCCATTGAAATAAGGAAAAATTCTTTCCTTTTTAATCCAATCTGAAGTAGCCAGTTTGATATCTTTCATCAAACCGGATAGCGCTACCGTTGGATGCAAGGACATTATAACGTGTATATGATTCTCAACTCCGCCGATTTTATACAAAAAGCACTTTTTATTCTTTAAAATACCGAAGATATAGTGGTAGAGCTTTTCGAGTTCCTTCATAGCCAGGGTATTCTCATGGCTCCGTGTGCTGAATACTATTTGATAAAGTATTTGTGTGTACGTTGACATAATATGATGTTTTTATATTCAACCCCTTCAGGGTTGGTTTTTTTACTTGTTTCAACCCCGCACTTCGTACGGGGTTACTCATTGTTGTTCTGCTTCGCAGAACTTTTTTAATATACTGTTTTACAATGTCTTAATAATATAAAGAACCAATGCTTTAGTATCCTTCTATTAACCCCGAGAGGGGTTGAACAATGAGTATCCACCGGTGCAACCGGTGGCACTCCGTCAACAATCCAACCAATCCCGTAGGGATTGAACTATGAATATCCGCCGGTGAAACCGGTGGTACCAACCGCCAAACAAAACAACCCTGAAGGGATTGAATTATATAAAATACCTCTCATCATATTCAATCCCCTGTTCCTTTAAAAGCTCCTTATATTCTTCCCTGAACGTTTTTTTCTTATGATGTTCAACCTGGTTATTGACATACTCAATCAACCTCTCTTTAGCATCGATCGAATAGGTAAATGCACCATAACCATCCTGCCATCCGTTGAAATAAGGAAAAATCCTTTCCTTTTTAATCCAATCTGAAGCAGCTAATTTGATATCCTTCATCAAACCGGACAAAGCTACGGTTGGATGCAAAGCCATGATGATATGAATATGATTCTCAACTCCGCCGATTTTATACAAAAAGCACTTCTTATTCTTTAAAATACCGAATATGTAGTGGTAGAGTTTTTCAAGGTCTTTTGTAGTCAATGTATTCTCATGGCTACGTGTACTGAAAACTATTTGATAAAGTATTTGCGTGTAGGTTGACATGATATGATGTTTTTATATTCAACCCTTTCAGGGTTGGTTTACTTTGTTTGTTCTTACCCCGCACTGCGTACGGGGTTATTCATTGTTGTTCTGCTTCGCAGAACTTTTTTAATATACTGTTTTACAATGTCTTAATAATATAAAGAACCAATGCTTTAGTATCCTTCTATTAACCCCGAGAGGGGTTGAACAATGAGTATCCACCGGTGCAACCGGTGGCACTCCGTCAACAATCCAACCAATCCCGTAGGGATTGAACTATGAATATCCGCCGGTGAAACCGGTGGTAACACACAACCATACAATCAACCCCAGAGGGGTTGAATAATTATATAATCCGCCAGCACAGTTTTACTCATCACTATCATCCTTCTGTAAAAATTTCTCGTACTCCTCCATCAATGCATTATGGAACATCTCCCCGATCACCTTAGATCCCAGGTTACTGAAGTGCACAAAATCGGATCTGGCAAGGGGTGGATCTGCAAAAACCCATCCCGGCATCGAGTTTTCACCCCCCATTGCCTCAAAGGTATCCCAGAATCCGCATCCGGCACGAAATGCAGCATTTTTCTGCGCATCCCGGATTGCCATGATGTTGGGATATGATTCATATGCATCATCCACCTTGCGGGACAGATCCGAAATCCCTAACACC
>Ga0315534_1000831_pt1 | contig 21706 bp, 13 predicted proteins | sample SalMarSW160240MG_FD_203094 | JGI IMG/M metagenome (GOLD analysis project Ga0315534, IMG submission 203094) | Salt marsh sediment microbial communities from the Plum Island Ecosystem LTER, Massachusetts, United States - Salt Marsh Sediment SW1602-40 ... | reverse complement strand
TTTTTGTAATATTTTTATCCAGATCTAATTACGCAAAACATCTATTGTATAGTTTTCTACTTTTATCCTTTAAACCATCCACTCCATATTTTTGGTATCGAGTCTTTTACTGGTATCATATCCCTCGTGATATCTTGGATCTAGTACAGATATCAATTACCGTATCTCATGTCCATTCTTTTTCATGAATGAAATTGTATTTTGTTTGTATATCTATTTTCTATACAATTCCTAGCAGAACTAGAAAATGTTATTGATATCAGTAAATGAAATTGTAACCTATGTTAGTGAGTACAACAATTAGTTTCTGCTTTTCACAATCACTTTTATTGGATATTTTGGTTTGGTGAATCCAGCCAAATTTTTTGGTTCAAAAGTTATTCCTTCCTCTTCAGTTGGAAGAATTTTCCATTTTTGAAAAATAGTTGCCAAAGCAAGAATTCCTTCCTGCACTGCAAATGTTTCTCCAATACAAGATCTAATTCCTCCACCAAATGGGAAATATGCAAAACGAGGTAACTTAGATATGAATTCTTTTGTCCATCTATCTGGATTGAATTTATCTGCATCTGAATAGTATTTTGAACTGTTATGCAATGCATATTGACTCATGAAAATAACAGAATTGCTCGGAATTACATACTCTCCGACTCGGTAATTTTCATTTGTCAATCTTGATAATGCCCATACTGATGGTCTTATTCTAAGTGTCTCTTTGAAAATTTTTTCAGTATATTCTAGATTTGGTAAATCATCACCAGTTGGTACTCTTGTTCCACCAAGTACTGCGTCCAATTCTTTGCGTAATTTGTCTTGAATATTTTGATTTATTGCAAGATAAGCTAATGACCATGTTAGAGCAGTTGATGTGGTGTCATGTGCAGCAAATAGAAATATCATTGTTTCATCTCTGATCTGTTTTTCAGGTAAACCAACTCCACCGGTTTCAGGATCTTTTGCCTGCATTAGGTGTGAGATCAGATTTGGTTTATCTGGATTTGTTTTTTTAATATGATCCATCAGAGCATAAATTTTTTGATTTAAATAATCAATAGAATCTTGGAACGTATTTGGTTTTTTATTGTCATATGAAACATGATTTGTTTGTGTTGTTGTTGTTGATCCTGATTCCTGGACTAGAAGAACAGTTTCGACAGGTTCATGTATTAGACGATTCAATATTTCTAGAATATTTGCAAATGCATCACTTATTTTTGAAAATGTATCTCTATCTCTAAAATTAATTCCAAACAAAGATTCAGCCATTACACCCATAGTCAACATAGTCATCTCTTGTAGTACATCTATTGTAGTATTTTCCTGCCAATTATCAGATATGTGTTTTATATTATCAACCATGATATTGCTATATGATTTGATTGATTTAGGTAAGAATAATGGTTGTATAATTTTTCTATGTTGTCTATGTGAATCTCCTTCATTTAACAATAGACCATTACCTAAAAAAGGTCTTAATTCTGCTACTTTAGTTTTGGAAAATAATTTATAATCTCTGGTCAAAATTTGTTCTATATGTTCAGGATTACTTAAAATATAAACATCATCTTGTTGCAATTTCATGTAAATAACATCACCATATTTTTCTATCAAATCCATTAAAAAATTGAAAGGATTTTCATTAACTTTGGTCATAAATTCAGACATAGAAATTTGTGGTCCTGGAGGAAGTTGTTGTCTATTGTTCTTTGTCAATAAAACTTAAAGTCTATGTAACTTTATAAAAATTATCTTTTTTAATTTATCTATATAATAAATAAATAAATAAATAAAAAATTATTAAACTTTATGAAAAAAAATAAAGAAGGTATGTCTGGATTATTGGCTGAACCTAACTACCGCTCATGTTAAGATATAGGAGCTTCGTTGCTAAATTTCTCTGGGATAATGTCTGCCGAAGTAATCGTAACTTGTGATTGGTTAACAGGTGGTGAAGCACTAGCTAATCCTTCATAAAATGCCTGTCCACGAGGAATTACAACACCAACATTTTTTGCGTATTCATTGTATGAGGAAATCAATTTTTGCATAATTTCAGGATTTTTATCTGCTAGATCGACTAGTTCCGTAGGATCATCTACAATATTGTGAAGTTCCCATTTTCCGTCACCTACTGGAGGTTCATGTTTTATGGCTTTCCAATCACCCATGTATACTGCTGTATTGTTAAACATCTCGTCAGCCACTATATCTTCTGGTCCATATACGCTGTCTGCAGTTCCATTAAAGAGTGGTTTTAAAGATTTTCCCATAATAGGGTGGACTGGCATTCCATTATAGGTTGAACCTGGATGCTGAACTCCTGCATATTCTAGAAAAGTAGGAGTAAGATCACTTACATAAGCAAATGCCTTGATAATCTCTGGGTTTGATTCACCGCCAGAAGAAGATGAAGAGTCTGGTGATACTCCTGGATCTTTAAATATAAATGGAACTCTTGTACCTCCTTCATACTCACTTGTCTTGAATCCAGAAAGTGGAGAGTCGGAAGTTGCTGTACCCCATGCAGCATAGTTAAATTCAGAGGTTCCATTGCCAAGGTTTGATAAAGTGTTATTTACATGATTTGTGAAGTTCTGCATTGCTGAACCTGGAGCTGTTGTGAATTTTAAGGAAAGAAATGGTCCTGGCTCACTGGTACCGTTATCTGAAACAAATACGATCAAAGTATTATCGTATTTTCCACTATCTTTAAGATATTGTATTACTTTACCAATATTTTCATCCATATTCTCTATCATTGCAGCTCGTACTCCCAATATTCTGGATGCATAATCTTTTTGTTCTTGTGTTAGTTCTTCCCATGGTTGGTTTGGTGGTATTCTATCAGGGAGTTTCATATCTGCGTTCCAAAATCCTAGCTCTTTTTGCTTTTCAAATCTCTGTTCTCTTATTTTATCCCATCCAATACTATTCATCTCAGTATACTTTGCCACTGACTCTTGTGGAGATTGAAATGGTGAATGGGCAACCTGGAAAGATAGGTAACCAAAGAATGGTTTTCCATCCGTAGAATTCTTGAGGAATTCTAGCATTTTGTCAGCATATAGTTCATTTGAATATAGGGTTTTATTGCCAGGTCTAGGAATTATTTGATCATTTTCCGCAAAAGTTATTTTCTCTAATGGAGTCTCTGGGAAACCATTAAAGTGATTAGCTCCACCATTTAGCAAGGTAAGGCTTTGTTCAAATCCTTTGTCATATGGAAAGGTTCCCTTTGTAAAGTTATTACCAGAAAGATGCCATTTTCCAGATAAATATGTATTATATCCTGCATTTTTCAAGAGTTGAGCAACAGTAACAACTCTATCATTTATGTAAGTTTCATAACCTGGTTTGCCAACTTGATTTGGAGCTATTAATTCATACATTGACCCTATCCCGCCAATGTGATGATCTACACCAGTTAGGACTTCTACTCTTGCAGGAGAACATACAGGAACTGTATGATAATTTGATAAAATTTTTCCGTCTTTTGCCAAATTATCCAAATTAGGTGTTGATATTTCGCCACCAAAAGCTCCTATATCAGAATAACCAAAATCGTCTCCAAGAAACAACATAATATTAGGACGTGTATCTTCTGTGTCTGTAGCTATATCCTGTCCATCACTAGCAGTAGGTTGTGCAAAACTTGTAACAAATGTATTGAAAGAGGGTATAACAGCCAGACTTGATGTAAGCAGCAATAATAAGCTGAAAACAAAATGCTGTTTGTTAATATTCATTAAATATGGATTGTAAATGGTTTTATTTAAATATTGACATATTCAATAACCAAAAGTTTGGACAAATTTTTTGAAATATATTATAAGAATTATAACAAATAATTTACTCTAAAACTGATTTTATTAGAAAAGATCATTTTATCTTGACACAAAAGTCATTAAAAAACAGTATGAAAATCAAAATTCAATTCAATTAATGAAAAAAAATATACGAGATCAAATTGTAGTTATAAATTTGACTGTTTTTAATTAAAATATTTGATATCCGAAAAGTCATCTATTCCTCAATTTCTAGAATTCATAATCAGATATATCAAGAATTTTCTCTGGTAATTTTTGCCAGATTAGCTTTGATATAGATTTTATAATCAAGTGCCTTTTAATTCTATAATCAGGTACAATTATTTATTTTCCTGGTATAATGATTTTTTAATAAGTTTTGAATATTGTCTACAAAATTAAATAATTTTTGGATGTAGTTCTTTTCTCATATAAAGCAGTTCAGATACGATTTTTTTGTGATTGTTTAGATTTAAAACGCATTTCACAAAGTTCTATTAAAAAAAAGGAAAGTTGATTTTTCTTGTTTTGAAAAATATTTGTTTACTTGTTTAATTGATTATGTATGGTCCTGATTTGGTTTCATTCAGAGAAAAGTAACCAGGTGCAAACATATCTGCCAAGCTTATTGTCTGCGTATTATCTGGAGTTATGCCTGGGAAAACATGCTGAGCAGATTCTGCAAATGCTTCACCTCTAGGGATTACAACTCCTACCTCTTGAGCATATTGTTGGTAATCAGCAATCATCTTCTGTAACAACTCTGGATGCTCTGCTGACAAATCTGTATTCTCTCCTAGATCATTTGCTAGGTTGAACAATTCCCATTGTCCTGTCAAACCATCTCCAATCGCTTTCCAGTCTCCCATTCGTGTAGTTGTGAAGTTAAAAAGTTCACCTGATATCGGTTCATCTGCTGCATGTGTTATTTCTGCAGAACCCTCAAGAACTGGCTTGAGAGATTTTCCCATCATTGGATGTACTTCATGTCCCTGGTATGTTGAAGGATGTGACACTCCTGCTAACTCAAGAATTGTGGGAGTTATATCAGTTACGTATGCAAAACTAGTGATAAAATTGGAAGTTACATTATTGCTAGATGATACTGATGTTTCTGGTAACTTTATAACAAATGGAGGTCGGGTACCGCCTTCATAAAAGCTTGTCTTGAAACCTGAAAACGGTGCAACAGCTACATAGGAACCCCATGCGCCATAGTTAAAATCAGAAGTCTTTGTGCCTAGATTTGGAAGGCTGTTATTTATTCCAGCTACAAATTGCTCTGCATGTGACAAGTCTACACCACTAGCATATTTGAAAAGTCTCATTTCAAAGGGTTCGCTACTGGCATTGTCTGATGTAAACATTATAAAAGTATCATCATATTTTCCAGTATCTTTTAGGTATTGTATAACTTTACCGATGTTGTTATCCATGTCTTCTATCATTGCTGAATGGACTGCTAATACCCTTGCAGCATATGCCTTTTGATCATCACTGAGGTTATCCCATTGCTCATTTGGAGGAAGTCGTCCAGGATCTGTCATATTAGAAGCCCAGAAGCCTAGTTCCTTTTGTTTTTCAAATCTTTGATCTCTTATTTTATCCCATCCTTCACTGTATATCTTGTCATATTTGTCAATAAGTTCCTGACTGGGGGCCATAAATGGACTGTGAGCTACCTGGAATGCAAGATATGCAAAGAATGGTTTATTGTCCGACTCGATATTTTTTAAATATTCAAGGAGTTTGTCGGTATAAAGGGAATTCGAAAAGAGTGTACCGTTTCCTGGTCTATCAACTTTTGTTCCATTCTCCATAAATGAAACTGTATATCCAGGTATGTATTCTGCAGAACTGAAATGATTAGATCCGTCCTCAAGAAGGGTGAAAGTATTGGAAAATCCTCTTTCAGATGGGGCGGTTCCAGGCTGATATCCATGTCCAGAAAGATGCCATTTGCCGGACATCAGGGTATTATATCCTGCATCTTTTAGTAACTCTGCAACAGTTACCACATTGTCATTTATATAAGTCTCATAACCTGGTTGTCCTTCCTGATTTGGGGCTATAAGTTCAAACATTGTACCTATGCCTCCAATATGCCAGTCTACTCCTGTAAGTAAGGATACCCTGGCAGGTGAACAAGTGGGTGCGGTATGATAATCCATTAAAATTTTTCCATCATTAGCAAGTGCCTCTAGATTTGGCGTTGATATTTCACTTCCAAATGAACCTATATCAGAATAGCCAAAATCGTCACCTACTATTACTAGAAAATTTGGTTTATTTTCAGAAGTTTGTGCATATATGTTGGAAACCGATCCAACTGCTAACACTGCAATGAAAATTGTTAGCGCTTGAAATGAACACATATATATATTTTTTGTACAAGTACTGAAATCCATTTAGAAACGTGTGAGATACATAGTAGATAAATCTTTCCTATAAGAAATACGTAGAATAGTGATCTTAAATTATAATATATCTTTATTATTACCAATAATAAAAAAAATATATATTACATTTTATAAAATCATTAAAATGATTATTAAGTATAATTTAATATCGACTATTTGTAAATATTGAAAATAACTTTAAGATACACGGTTATCAATAATAAAAATTGATTTATATTGTAGATATTGTTATTTTGAGAATAATAATTAGAAATAATTTTTATTATTTAAACAGACTATTGTCTATCCTAGATAGTTATTAGGATTAATTTTCTCTTGATATTAGATTTTCTTTTGGTCAAATCATCATAAATAAATAATATAATAAAAATAAAGAAACTATATTTTGATACAATACAAAAATCAGAAATACTATTCTTTTCCAAATTGGAATTGAAATAATCTAAAATTAACAGATCTATTTATTAGAAATTATATTACTCGTACTTCAAAACATATTGAATGAATTATCTAAGATAATTAAGAAAAAATAGGAAGTTTTCAATATAATAGCATGTTTTTAAGTACAATTTTGATTTGTAAGTATTGAAATGTAGCCTTATATAGCATTATGTTTTCCTGATAATACACCTGAACCCGATATGTGTCATCCCTGTATCGATCATCTGTGGTTGTCTAGCTGCTGGTCTGTATCGTAAACAATAATTCGGAGCGCAGATATGAGAACCACCTTTCACTACTTTTCTTGGAATCTTAAACTGTGGTTGTCTAGGATCATAACTGTATTCTGGTGATATTACTCTTGGATTTATAGATGGTGTGCAACAAGTTTTGACATTGGTAGCAGATTCATCTAAATGGGGAACATACCAGTCCGATGTCCATTCCCAAACGTTACCGGCCATATCAAATAAACCATAACCATTGGGATTGAAGGAACCAACGGGAGATGTGCCTTCATATTTATCTATCAATAAATTCTGGTATGGAAATTCTCCCTGCCAGGTATTAGCCATGGGTTTGGTAAGTTGTGTATCCTCATTCCCCCACGTAAAATCCATTCCATCTAATCCACCTCTTGCTGCAAACTCCCATTCTGCTTCCGTGGGTAGTTCTTTTCCTGCCCATTTTGCATAGGCTTCTGCGTCTTCATAAGCAATGTGAACTACAGGGTGATCATCTAATCGAATAATGGTATTGCCAGGACCATACGGATGTTTCCAACTGGCTCCTTTCACCCATCGCCACCAATTGGCATAGTTTTTCAGATCGACAGGTTCATTTCTTTTCTCAAAAACCATTGAACCTGGAACAAGATCTTCTTCTGGCACAGCAGGAAATTCAGATGGATTCAATGGTCTTTCTGCAATCGTCATATAATTGGTTTCCATTACAAAGTCATTAAATGCTTTGTTAGTTACCGGATACTTATCCATCCAAAAACTGTCAACTGTAACTTTATGTACAGGCTTTTCTTCTGGGTAAAATCGATCTGAACCCATCATAAAACTGCCACCAGTTATAAAGACCATATTTTCCTGTTTAGGCATATTTTTTTCTTTATTAAATTCTTTTGTGTCTAACATATTGAATTTAGTGTTGTGTTATTATATATCAATGACTTGCAACACCTTCGGTCATTTTTGCTATTGCCTCATCGATTGTAAACGTATTTGGTTTCTGAACAGGTGGGAACTCTTTAAAGGTTTCTGCAAACTTGCCTGCTGCATACTGTGCTAAGTATATGAAATAAGCATGGTGTACCATCCATTCCCAGTAAGAATTCGAAGTGGTATCAGCGAATTCATATGGATCGGTACGTAGGTTGAAAATTTTTGGAATGCGAAGACGTATGAATGGATCAGCCCACACTTGCAGAGTTCCCTTGGTACGTTGTTCCATGAAAACGAACTTCCAATTATCAAAGCGTATGCCAAGCACATCACCATCATCACTGAAATAGAAATAGATATTGCGTGGACTTTCTTTTACTTCACCAGTAAGATATGGTAGCAAGTCAAAACCATCGATATGATTTTTATATGTTCGTCCATTGAATTTATGTCCCTTTTTAAGTTTTTCTACTACTTCTTTATCACCTGCCATGGCTAGAAAGGTCGGCAACCAATCATGGTGCTGAACGATTCCATTTGAAATTGAACCAGCCTTGATCTTACCAGGCCAGCGAACTAACAACGGAACACGGAATGCCCCTTCCCAGTTAGTATTCTTTTCACTACGGAATGGTGTCGTGGCTCCATCTGGCCAAGTATTGCTATGCGGTCCGTTATCAGTGGAATACATGACGAAGGTATCTTCAGCAATTCCAAGCTCGTCGAGCAGATCAAGCAATTCTCCCACATGTTTATCATGGTCGATCATTGTATCATGATATGGAGACTGCCAACGTCCTGCCTGGCCCTTGCTTGAAGGTTTAGGATGGGTTATAAAGTGCATATGAGTCGTATTGAACCATACAAAAAATGGTTTTCCATCTTTATGCTGTTTTTTGATAAAATCTTTGGTTGCTAAAACAAATTCGTCATCGCAGGTTTCCATTCTTTTTGAAGTAAGCGGCCCTGTATCCTCAATTTTTTGCTTGCCAACTTTTCCCCATCGTGACATTTCTGTAGGATCATCAGTATCTGTAGCCCAGGAATGGATAACGCCACGAGGACCGAATGTTTCAAAGAATTTGGGAAATTCTGTTTTAGAAGGATATCCTTCCATCTCAGGTTCCTCCTCTGCATTGAGATGATAGAGATTTCCAAAGAACTCATCAAATCCGTGATTTGTGGGCAACATATGGTTAAGGTCACCTAAATGGTTCTTACCGAATTGGCCAGTAGCATAACCTTGGTCCTTCAGCAAAGTGGCTATAGTTACTATTTTTTCGCTCATTCCTACAGGTGCACCAGGCATACCTACTTTGGATAATCCTGTGCGGTAAACGCTTTGTCCTGTAATAAAAGATGAACGACCAGCTGTACAGGACTGTTCACCATAAGCGTCTGTGAACATCATTCCTTCCTTTGCAATACGGTCAATATTGGGTGTTTGATAACCCATCAATCCATGCGAATAACAACTAAGATTGGTTATTCCAATATCATCACCCCAGATAACAAGAATGTTAGGTTGTTTTTGTTTTGAGTTTTCCATTTTACTCACTCTTTTATCCTTGATAGTTTTACTTAACAATTTCTGATTGGGAAAAACTAGCCTTCTGTTGTAGCAAGGTTGTGGTAGTGATTAGCATAATTCAACAATACCTCACATTTTAATGATGAAAAAATTTATTTTAGGAATTTATTCTTATAGCATAATCATTCTTTCTAATAGATATCATAGATTAGAAATCCATTTTGTCTAGAAGATTGAAATTAGTTTTATTGTCAATATTCTTTATCTGCATATGCTTTCGCAATTAGGTGATACTTTAAGATTTTTTATCAAAGGTACAATATAGATAGCATAAAAAAATAGGAAAAACATATTTGGTTTTAATTGTTTGATGTTTCAAACTAGTTTATCTATGAATTTAGATTTATTTATTTACCAATGGATTTATTTACCATTATTAGGATATATTTGGTTAAAATCATTTTTCATACTAACTACAACCCAATCTCTCTGTTTTGATTCTTCTAATATGTTTTCTGCACCTTTATCATATGCAAATTCTCGTACAGGGTCGTCATGGTGTATCATCATTTCTAGAGATTTTTTAGGTAAATTGTTGTCATCAGTGTATTTGAGCATCTGAAGATCTCCATCTGAATTACCTACCGCTATGATTGGAAACATTCCTATATGTAATGCTATATTGGCTGGTTTTTCATATTTATCATCAAATGAATTAAGAACTGGTTCTTTGAAAATATAGGACTTGTTGTTATTTATATCTGCATTTGTAGAATTTATCTGGTCTATGTATTTGTATTTACTGCTACTTCCGACTATTTGATAATTTGGTATGCCATATACCGAAGAAAGAGATTCTCTTATAAAGTCTATACCACCACCAGAAACGATAAATACCTTAAATTGATTGTCCTTTAGATAATCTATTAGCTCAAGCATTGGTTGATAAACCATATCTACAAACAACATGTTTGTAGCTGGATTACGGGCAGTTTGACTCCAGTTATTTACCAATTTATCAAACTCTATTTCTGACATATTTGAATTAATTTTGACAAGAAGATCCATAGCTTCTTTTTTACTAATACCATGTATTGCAGTCATATTTTTATCTAGGATTTGTTTATAAGGATACTCATCTTTTAGAGATGGATTTTTAGAGACGATATATGGTACCCTATCCATAGAAAAATAAACTTGAAAAGTAATAGGTTTTTCTGCCCATAATGTACCATCGTTATCAAAAACTGCGATTCTATAATCAGATAAAATATAATTATTAGAGTCTAATGGATTAGTTACATTTTCAACAAATTGTATTATGTTCTGTTTTACAGTATTATTGTTCCAGGAAGGCAAAGGATCTGTAGTTAAAAGATCATTACTGGTAATATCTGTTGTTTCAGTATTAGTATCATTAGTTTGAGCAAATATTGGTTGTGATATTGGATTTGATATATTTATATTTAATCCAGGTACTAACAATAAACCCAAAAAAATAGTGGTTGATGTTACTAAAATTAAACTTGTTAAACTCATTTTAGTGTAGATAGATAGAACATACTTATATATTTTCTTTCTGCTATTTGTATCTAGAAAAAATAAAGAAAAATTGATCTAATTAGATTGTAAATAAATAAATAAAAAAATCAATAGATAGTTTTAAAATAAAATTTAATTAAAAACAAGAAAAGAATGAAAAGTCAAGGGAGTTCCTTTTCTGATTAATTGTTCGTGTGTGGTCCAGAGCTGATGTCACCATATTTGTAGTAACCAGGCACTAACATATTGGTAAGATTAATAGTCTGTACATTATCTGGAGTTATTGCTGGCATAAGAGTCTCTGCAGATTCTGCAAAAGCCTCACCTCTAGGAATTACAACTCCTACCTCTTGAGCATATTGTTGGTAGTCAGCAATCATATCCTGTAACAGCTCAGGATGCTCAGCTGATAGATCTGTATTCTCTCCTAGGTCACTTGCCAGATTGAACAATTTCCATTGTCCTGTCAAACCGTCTCCAACTGCTTTCCAGTCTCCCATACGTACACTAGTATTGTTAAACAGTTCACCTGATATAGGTTCGTCTGCAGGATGTGTTATGTTTGCAGTACCCTCAAGTAATGGCTTTAGAGATTTTCCCATCATCGCATGCACTTCATGTCCTTGATATGTTGAAGGATGTGATACTCCTGCTAGGTCAAGAATTGTCGGAGTAACATCAGTTATGTAAGCAAAGCTAGTGATAAGATTGGAACTTGAATTATTGCCAGATGGTACAGATGTTTCTGGTAACTTTACAACAAATGGAATTCTTGTTCCACCTTCATAAAAACTTGTCTTGAATCCTGATAATGGGGTAACAGCTAGATATGGACCCCATGATCCATAGTTAAAATCAGAAGTCTGTGTACCAAGATTTGATAGACTGTTGTTTATTCCTGCTACAAATTGTTTTGCATGTGACACGTCAACACCGCTAGCGTATTTGAAAAGACCTATCTCAAATGGTTCGCTGCTGCCATTGTCTGAGGCAAACATTATAAAAGTATTGTCATATTTTCCTGTATCCTTTAGGTATTGAATCACCTTACCGATGTGGTTATCCATGTCTTCTATCATTGCTGCATGTACTGCTAATGCTCTTGCAGCATAAGCCTTTTGATCATCAGTGAGACTGTCCCATGACTGATTTGGTTGTAATCTTCCAGGATCTGTCATATTGGTAGGCCATAACCCTATCTCTTTCTGTTTTGCAAATCTTTGATCTCTTAATTTATCCCATCCCTCGCTATAGATCTTGTCGTATTTGTCAATAAGTTCCTGGCTTGGTGCCATGAATGGAGTGTGAGCTACCTGGAATGCAAGGTATGCAAAGAATGGTTTATCGTCTTCCTCTATAGTTTTAAACATTTCAAGTAGTTTGTCGGCATAAAGAGAATTTGAAAAGACTGTACCATTTCCTGGTCTGTCAACCTTTGTGCCATTCTCCATGAATGATACTGGCCAACCTGGTATATATTCTGCAGAGCTGAAGTGATTAGCACCATCTTCAAGAAGGGTAAATGAATTAGAAAATCCTCTGTCATGTGGGGATGTACCATTTTGATATCCTTGTCCAGAAAGATGCCACTTGCCTGACAACAAGGTATTATATCCTGCATCTTTTAGTAACTCTGCCACGGTCACCACATTGTTATTTATATAAGTCTGATAACCTGGTTGTCCTACTTGATTGGGGGCTATGAGTTCAAACATTGTTCCTATCCCTGCAACATGCCAGTCAACGCCGGTCAGTAATGATGATCGTGCAGGTGAACAGGTAGGTGCAGTGTGGAAATCCATTAAAATTTTTCCATCGGTAGCAAGTGTATCTAGATTTGGAGTTGATATCTCACCTCCAAATGAACCTATATCAGAATATCCAAAATCGTCACCTACTATTACTAGAAAATTAGGTTTATTTTCAGAAGTTTGTGCATATATGTTGGAAACCGATCCAACCACCAAGACAGCAATGAAAAGTGATATCGCTTTAAATGATTATCGGTACATTGACGTAATAGTATTTAAATCCATGGTATTCTCTGAAAAAATGACGTATATAAGCATTTCATATAAGAAACCAATAGAAGATCATTCTTTAATGAGATTACATTTCTGATTACATTTTTCCACTATTTCGGACTAGATGTAAAAAAATTAATCAAAATATGCATCCTAATTGAGTAGATTTGACTAAAATATAGGAAATTATTAGATTTAGTTAAAAATACTTGCGTATAAAATGTCAATATTAAATTTGTACGATAAATATTGATTAATATCTACAATATTTTAAGTTACTTAATTTTAATTAAAATAATCTTCACATACCTTAACTTCATATATCAGAATTAGATTATTATTCTAATATTACCTGATACAATTATTGTGAAATTTTTTGTATAGTAAATTGATCAATTGCTTTTAAATTCTTAGTACTGTTTGTTGGTTTTGATACTGGCGCACATGTATCATAAACTATTTTCTCTATTCCTTTTTTCTTTGTTATTTCAGTATCACAATTCAAGTTGATATCATAAAATGTTCCATCTAGTCTTTTGCTATCTATATTCAGATCTACAAATCCAAAGCCCTTATTATATTGGGTTGCAATGTAATTCTGTTCTTCTGTTATTCTATGGAGTTTGGCTCCCCCCACTCCAACAACTAAAAATGTAGTTCCATTAGGATCGGTGAATATACTCCTACTATTAGTACTCTTATTACTAATAGTATTCTGATCTACAATAGGTTGAGAAATATCGACTTTATTAAATGATAAGGGTAGAGTCCTACTATAGATGTGATTATGACCTGATATTACCAAATCAACATTGTATTTGTCAAATAATGGTTGATATTTGTCTCTAATAATATATTCTTCGAATTGTTTTGACAGGGGCGAGTACATTGGTTTGTGAAACATAACAAATATCCAATCAATATTTTCTTTTTGACTAGCTTTCATTAGATCATCAAGTACGAATTGATACTGTTTTTCATCTACATCAATGGCTGGTACTTCAGCATTAGATACTCTAATCTTGTCAAGTTGCGGGATCTCTATATCAACTGACTCTTGACTGAATAAATCTTTTATTGGTATAGATGGAAAACGGTTGACAAGTGGCTCGGATACCTTTTTCGATTTATCTTTTCCCTTTTCTCCTGTTGCATATACCTTTGATGTAGATTCAAGTGTATCGACTGAAAGCTCTAATTGTGTATTTAGAACAAGAACATGTACATTTTGATAATCGAAAGAATAATATGATTTATCTAGGTCATAGTGATCCAATAACGATTGTTTTAAACTTTCTCCTATTTCTCCTTCTTCTTCATAAGCATCGTGATTACCTATGGCTATCTTAGTCTTTGAATCCAATGATTTGGTCATATCAAACCAACAATTAGGATTTTTCTTGTAACTAAGATCCCCTACAGCAAGGAATATTTCTGGATCTAATTTCTCTATATTTTTGATGTTTTCTTGAGCTCTTAAAGAACATCCTATATCCGATGTAGCTATTATATTAAAATTATTTCCACGTTTATTGTCATTTTCAACTGAGTATGAATCATTTATCGTATAAAATAAAAAAATAGTCATTGAAAGAAGTATTAGTGACAATGAAATTTTACTAAATATGAACAATATCGTCATATTTTTCATTATCGTTATAATTGTTATATAAGTATTAAGTAATGTTGTTATATGTGTCTTGAAACAATCTTAAGTATTTAGTTAGAGTATGAAATTACTAACTGTATTATATTAATTATTCTCTATAAAAATATTCAATATTTTTGTCCAAATATTTTTTTGTAATCAAATATTTTAAAGAATTTATCTAAGTACCTAGATCGTAATCTAGATGCTAATTTATATTAATATTGCAATAGTTATTTTTTCTATTCGTGTTATTTTAACTAGTATAACATATAGTGTCTACGCTTTAGAAAATAATACCTCAAATCTTACGTCAAAAACTACGAATAATTTTAGTGATAAAACCTTCGTTCAAACCAAAGAAGTAAATCAAAACGAAACAACACAATCATTTAAAGATACCACAGAGTATAAATTTGTAAAAAAATGGGGCGGAGAAGGTGAAGAAGATGGTCAGTTCCTTTGTCCACATGATTTAGACTTTAACAAAGAAGAAACAATTCTATACATTGTAGATAGAGATGGTAGTCTTATACAAGCGTTTGACAAAAACGGCACCTTCCTTTTTAAGTTTGGTGAAGATGGAACGAGCGACGGTCAGATGCATGTTCCATACGAAATTTATATAGATAGCGAAGGTAATATTTGGTTAGCTGATAGAGCAAATAACAGAGTACAAAAATTTGATAGTAAAGGTAACTTCATCTTAAAATTTGGGAGCGAAGATGCAAAACCAAGTGCAGAAGAAGGAAAGTTTGATAATCCTAGACATGTTGCTGTAAGTAAAGATCTAAAATATGTTTATGTAGCAGATTCAAAAAATGATCGTATCTCACAATTTGATATAAATGGTACTTACGCCAAATCTATTGGAACATTAGGTAATAAATCTGGAGAATTTATTCTTCCTACAACGATAGAGATAGATTCAAAAGGTAATTTCTTTATAAATGAAAGAGGAAATGAAAGGATTCAGAAATTTGATAGTAATTGGAATCCTATTCTAATGTGGGGAACGAAAGGTAATGGAAATTCTCAATTCTGTCATCTTGAACATATTGCTTTAGATAACTATGATAATGTTTATGTAACTGATCCACAGTCTGATCCAGGCTGTAGTCAAGAAACAGTAGTTAAAAAATTTGATAGTGAAGGTAACTTTATAACCAAATGGGGCGATGGATTTGGCAAAGAAGATTGTCAGTTTCAAGATCCTGAACATCTAGTTGTAGATTCAGAAGGCAATGTGTATATATCTGATAGGAAAAGGGACGATATTCAGAAATTTGCACCAGTGCAATAATTTACGATAGACGTGATGTATCACTTTGTCATTTACTGAATCAACAACTGAAAATTTCAATTTAGCTAAAATGTCAAAAATAAATAATAATTCATTTTTTTATATTTTTTTCTTACTTTTTACTAGTATCATAGTACTTTTGTTAGCAAATATAAGTACTCCTAAATTTTTGGTTTTCGCTCAATCAAATGATATTTCACTAATTCCACAAGTTTATGATGAAAATCTCAAGGTAGAGTTGGTTTCTAAAGAATTCAAATTTCCAACAACATTTGCATTTATAGGTCCTAATGATTTTTTGATTTTAGAAAAAAATACAGGTGAAGTTAAAAGGGTGGTAAATGACAAAGTTCTTGAAAAACCATTAGTAAAATTAGACGTCAGCACAAATGATGAAAGAGGTCTTCTTGGAGTAGCAATAATTAAAAAAGAAGATGCAAAAATCAATACTACTACCGCTATTAATAATGAAAATATAACACATTATGTCTTTTTATATGATGTTGAATGTGATAAAGGAGATCCACATTGTAAAAATAGAATATATCGATATGAACTAGATAATGAGAATAATCGTCTTATCAATCCTAAACTATTATTAGGAATTCCTTCTTTTCCAGAGAATTCCCATATTGGAGGGATTATCAAAATAGGACTGGATGGTAATCTCTATTTAACAGTAGGAAATTTTCAAAGAACAAATCCTACTACAATATACAAAAGCAAAACTCAAAATTTTGAAGATGGGCATGATTTTGATGGAAGAGGAGGTATTATTTCTATTACACAAGATGGACTAGTTACAGGAAATAGTGTTATTGGAGATGAATTTCCCTTTAGTCTGTATTATGCATATGGTATTAGAAACAGTTTTGGAATAAATTTTGATCCAGTAACAGGAAAGTTGTGGGATACTGAAAATGGTCCATATTTTGGGGACGAAGTAAATATAGTTGAACCAGGATTTAACAGTGGGGCAGATAAAATTTTTGGAATCTGGAAAAATGATGGAGTAGGAAAAAGAGTATTAAATGATTCAAAAATACAACAATTTGAAACTGTAACATCAGATAAACCAAGTGATTTATTGTACATAGGTGATGCATATTATGATAAACCAAAATTTACTTGGGATAAAACTGTGGCACCAACTGCGATTGTTTTCCCAAATTCAACAAAACTAGGAAACCAATATGACAATAAGGTATTTGTTGCTAGTGTAGATGGAGGAAGGATATTTAATTTTGAATTAAACAAAGACAGAGACGGATTTGTATTAAATGGAGTTCTGTCAGACAAGATAGCAAACAATAAAAATGAATATAACGATATTTTGTTCGCAGATGGTTTCAGTTTTATTACTGATATGGCAATTGAACCTGATACTGGATATTTATACCTTGTATCAGGTACAAAAGTATCAAAAACAGAGAAATTTGCAGAAGTATATAGAATAGTTCCACGAGGAGAGTTAGATGTAAGACCTAGCGATAGCCCAGGAGTAGCAGCTCTGAAGATGTTAATGAAAATGGCACCTAAACCTGTAGATGAATCAGCTATTGATAGTAACCAGATAGAAGTTGTAAATCAAACAGCTATTGATAGTAACCAGATAGAAGTTGTAAATCAAACAGCTATTGATAGTAACCAGATAGAAGTTGTAAATCAAACAGATAATGAGAGCCCAGGTGTAACAGCTCTGAAGATGTTAATGAAAATGGCACCTAAACCTGTAGAAAGACAATAAAGACGTAGATGAACTGGATTTCAGTTAAGGGGTGCTTGTAAAGAAAATTGATCTTGTATAAAACAAGACTGCATGTGAGTTCAAAGAATCAGGTCCATGTGAATGTACCCCGCCCAAGATAGAAGTTTGTTATTTTCTGTATTCTCTAGGGTTAAACATACCTTGGAGGGTTTTGTGTCCTATACTGTTGATTTGGATAACGGTTTTTTGGATAATAACATTGTTGAATATAATATTTTAAGACTATCGTAGAATGTTTTGAGAATAGTCATCGTTGTATTAAAAAAGAATAGGAAGATTTGTGATCTATAAGATGGATACTATTTGATTCAATTATTCATTTATTTACATGTATTAGCTGCAAAACAGGTGATAGAATTTCACTGATTACGACAGATATTTCCTTCTACCTCTGTTGGAAAACCCCAACAAAATAAGATATTGATTAGATTTTATGGAATCAATTTGCAGGAATCTAAAAGGGACAAAGTACCAGTTGTAAAGATCATTGTTTGAATCAAAAATATTTGTTAACCGAAAATTTATTATTCCTCACATTTTAAAATTGAATATCAGATGTATCAACAAATTTTAATGTTAATTTTTGTTAGTTTTGCTTTGCTATATCTTGTATCTTCTACAGCATTATTTCCAAGTCTATCTATCGAAAAAGTGTCTGCTCAGATTGAAATGCCAAATCTCCAAAATGGAACTTCAGGAAAAGTATTGCAAAAAATTGAAAATGCTACTTCTGCTGCTGTAGCAAAAACTGAGCAAAAAATTGAAAATGCTACTTCTGCTGCTGTAGCAAAAACTGAGCAAAAAATTGAAAATGCTACTTCTGCTGCTGTAGCAAAAACTGACTTTGGTAATTTAAAAAAATTGCTTTCAACTCCGTTTACAATAATTACAGCTATAAGTGAGGTTCCAGAAATACAAGTAGTTGGAGTAAACTTTGGGGATACTGACTTGACTGTAACCTTGAAACGAGTAAATCAAAGCAATAGTGCTTTAATTAATTCTACCACATCAGTGACTGTTATTGCTCTTAGAGTTCCTGTTAGCGATCTTGAAGATATTCTTTCTCTAGTAAAAGATGCAGATTTAGCTCGTAATGAAGCAGATACCAATGTGTCTGGAACCACTACTGATAAGCGTTTGGCTAGTCTTCTGGGAGAGGCTGGAAAATTATTAGAAGCTCAGAGTCAGTCAGATCCAATTAGCTCAATTAAACCATTTCAATTGTTAAAAGACATTCAGTTGGGAACAGGAAGTCTAGTAGCTGGTGACTGGCAGTATCCACGTACTGTTACAATGGGATTATGGGGTATATCATCTTTTTTTGATACAGACAATAACAAAAATGAGCCTGCTTCTGCACATCTGTTAACCATATTCGTTGTTCCTTATGTGGGAGGTACTAGCCTAGGAAGTATTGCTATGGATTGAGATAAATAAACATTTTAAATGATAACACTTTTCTGACCTCCGGTGGCTTAGATTTATGATCTATATAGTATTTTATTTGGTGTAATTTTGTTTTCTAGCAAACCAAGTCTGTTGCATTGATATTATAAAAAAAATATGGTTAAAGTTTCTTATGATAATAAATTTTCAGAATTTTTTTCAGAATTTTTTTCAGAATTTTTTTTGAATTGTGAATATAGAAATTCTTTGTGAAAAATTAATTAACTTGAATTACTGATTTTAATTGTGAATCAAGGCAGTTTTGTACTACCTGTTAACATAAAGTTATTACTAGTTATTTTTGGATTATCATTTATTTTTATCGGTTTATTACCATCTTTATATGTCTCAATTTATGGTGGTGATGATGCAGGGGTTACAAAACTAAAAAAAGTCAACAAGAAAATTAAAGACCTTGATTTTAATTCTGGTGTTTTCTTTGGAAATGTAGAGACATGCACTGCTGGTGCTGCATGTATTGGAACAAACAAAGATGATATAATTTATGGTGGAGCTGGTAGCTCGGTATTTGCATTAAAAGGTGATGATATGATCTATGGTGGAGCTGATAGTCTTTTATATGGAGGAGACGATGATGATTTGATTCTAGGTGGCCCCGGAAAAGGACTACTTGATGGAGGGCATGGCGATGATGTAATGTTAGCAGGCGTAGGAAACCAACTACTTGTGGGAGGGAATGGAAATGACAAGTTATTTGGTGGTACAGGTGACACTATTATGGATGGAGGTTCTGGAGCTAATCACTTTGACTGTCCTCTCACTTTGTTGGGTTTAGCCAGAGGAGTAGTACTTGACTACAGTCCCGACAAAGGCGATACAATATCTGGATCATGTAAGATAATAGCAAACGCAGGGGATGCACGTTCAAGCAGCATACCGGACATTGAACTCCCTAGTTAGATAGAATTTAATAACATCTAAAAAGAGATATTATTAATTATTACAAATTTTTTATCACAAAACAAATTCTAGTATTTTTTTATAATTCACTTTATCTTATTTCTTAATAGTAATAGATCAATGAATAATATATCATAATATGATTCATAGAGTTGTTGTATCCATCATCATTCCGACTAGTATAATATTCCTTGCTTTTCTCGGAAATTTCATACATGTTTCATTTACACAATCATCAGATTCTGAAGAATCAGCTAGTCCCGAGTCTTCAATCAACACCATAGTGGAAGATTTAGATCGATTATTATCTGATCTTAAATCGTTAGAGAATCTTGAAGAGGAATTAGAACTACCCGAATATCCAATCACCAACATAGCAGAAAAGTTAAGCAGGATAATATTAGAACTTAAATCATTAGGAACACTTGAAGGTGATTCAGATCAACAAGAATCTTCAAACACCAACATAGTACAAGATTTGATCCGTTTATTATTAGAGTTTAAATCTTTAGAAAACCTTGGAGAGTCAGAATGTCTTCTAAGCGGACTTACAGGAGATACTTCTGGCATTACAAAAAAAGGTAACCTTATAACCGGAACTAATTGTGATGACAAAATCAATGGAGGTAAAAGTAACGAAATAATATACACATTAGCAGGAATCGATGAGGCTTATGCAAAAGATGGAAATGATATAGTTTATGGTGGTTCTGGAGATGATAAGCTATATGGTGGAAATGGCGATGATATTATAATGGCTGGAGGGGGAAGTAATTTACTAGATGGAGGACCAGGAAGTGATGTATTGATTAGTGGTCTTGGAAATAACCTTTTAGTTGGAGGTTCTGGAAATGATTTTCTCATAGGTGGATCTGGTTCTACAATTATGTATGGAGCAGGTGGAAGCAACAGTTTTGACTGTGGAATTGGACCTGGAATAGTGCTAGATTACAATCCATCAAATGGAGACACAGTAGCAGGAGAATGCAATATACTCAATAATATGGGAACAAATATTGACAGTGAAATTGAAATAAAACCACCTGGATAGATTTATCTAATATTTTTTATTTGGAATATTAAAAGTATCATATTTATAATGGTATTCATATTTTAATTCCCTTTATTTAAATCATTATTGACTTTTTATTCTCAATTCTTTTAATCTACTTAAGTTTTCTAGAATCATTAGAGTTATGATTCTTTACATGATTGATGGATAGATATATGAAGATGTTCATAAATTGATTTTAAAATTTGGAATTGTGAAAATTGATATAAAATTATTTTTTCTTATTGTTTTTAGAAAATTTAGTCTGAAATAAATTTAGAATATTCTTTACTAATACTATCATAGGTATTACGTCGAGTTTGAACCTAGCATACATACGAAAGGGAAGAGACTCTAACAATGATTTTCATATATTCAGGTCATAAACAATTATCCTCATTATTTTCAGAAGGCTATTTTTGTTACTTTAAATGATTACAACAAACAACTCAAACATAAGCTATTATCTCCAAATTAAAAATTTTTACAAGAAATATAAAGTGTTAGTTGTTGTACTTGCATACATAGGTAACAGATTCACTTACCAACATGGGTAACACTTTCTTTTATCTGCTTGATTATCTTTTTCTTACTATGATTATTTAATCTTCCTTTCATAAGAAACATTTCAGA
>Ga0315534_1000830_pt1 | contig 21707 bp, 18 predicted proteins | sample SalMarSW160240MG_FD_203094 | JGI IMG/M metagenome (GOLD analysis project Ga0315534, IMG submission 203094) | Salt marsh sediment microbial communities from the Plum Island Ecosystem LTER, Massachusetts, United States - Salt Marsh Sediment SW1602-40 ... | reverse complement strand
CCCCTGCTGCCCTGTTTCACTGAAGATAGAGACAGCAAAAGGTGTGTTCACTGTTGGCCTTACAATGGATGAATGTGATAAAGTCCGCCAGGTCTGTGTGAATATGGGTCAGCCCACGTTGGCTGCCAAGGATATTCCGGTAAATTTGCCCGTCAGGGAAGTGGTTGAACAGCCAATGATGTTTCAAAGTCGGGCCTTTGTAATGACGTGTGTATCGATGGGCAATCCTCACGCAGTCTTTTTCTGTAATGACCTGTCAGCGGTTGACCTGGAGAAGTTTGGGCCTATTATCGAGAATCACAGCATCTTCCCAAATAGAATCAATGTACATTTTGTCCAGGTTAATAAGCCCTCGGAGTTTACGATGCGGACATGGGAGCGGGGTAGTGGAATTACAATGGCCTGCGGCAGTGGTGCTTGTGCATGCTGTGTGGCGGCGGTAAAGACCGGTCGAGGAGAACGAATATGCACTGCGCATCTACCGGGAGGCGACCTGGATTTGAACTGGTGCGAAGAGGATAACTGTGTCTATATGATCGGACCGGCTGTTGAAGTTTTTGATGGCATCTGGCCGGGAAAGTAACTCTTACATACAAAGCTTAAGAGCCTTACAGAATTCCACTGCTACTCCCGACCTGGCTAAAGACTGATTAGTCTCTGTCCGGGAACCGGTGATAGGGTGAATTCTCAAAACCTTGCCCAGACCTGATATTCTGCCTCCGGATTCAAGCAGGCCTGTTGTGGGAGGTATCGACAATTCTACTTTTAACAGGCTGCCCGGCTTAAATGTGTCGGTTGTAGTCTCAAAATATAATCCGCCGGGACTTACGTTAATTGTGCTGCCGGTATGAAAAATTTTTGCCGTTGAATCAACTTTACGGCACGATAAATCAAGCTTTATTGGTAATCGCCTGTACCTTCGCTTCTCAGAACTAACCATCAAATGCCTCCCTGCATTACTTATGGTATGTAGTTTTTATAAATACCTCGTGAATTTTTTATATTAGGTAGTGCAAAACCTATTCCAAAATAACATTAAACAAATCCCCTATTTTTACTTTTATAAGTGCATAGTAGGTATGAGGTTGAGCAGAATTATCCGACGTGACACGCCTATGCTGAGTAAACTTGGCAAAGTGTGCATTTGAATGTTGATAAATGGCAACGCTGAAAAATGATTATAGGAATTGAATGGCGACTATTGTTGAACTTAGCTGCTTATTTTATAAACTGTTATGTTTCTTATTAAATATGGAGTTCGTTCATTCCGAAAAAGAAACGAATGTGTTGTTTTTTCGCAACATCCGTACTTGACAATATGCTCTGGCTGTTTATTATTTGAATTATGCGTAGTCCGAAAAAATCACGGCCAAAACGTCTTAATCGCCGAAAGACGAGTGTCGAAGGTGACTCTGCAATATTTGGGCCGCTTGGCAAATTAATCGTTCAGTCATTACCGATAGGTGTTATCGCCTTCGATTCGGATTTGAAGATTATCGAGGCAAATACCAGGGCAGCGAAGCTAATTGACTTAGGCAGCTACATTGATAAGTCCTTGGCAAAAGGCACCGACAGTCCTGATGTGATGGGATTCGACTGGACGGAGCAGTTAAAATCAGTTGTATCAACAGGGAAGACCTGCGAATTCGACAGCGTCAATTATAAACGAAATGGCAAAACAAAGTTGCTGCAAATCTTTTGCTCACCCATAAAAAAAGCAAAAACAACAGGGATTCTCGGCGGAACTGTTGTAATCGAAGACATAACGGAAAAGGTCAATATCCGCAGACAATTGGCCAACGCCGAACAAATGGCTACTGTTGGCAGACTCGCTTCTAAAGTAGCTCATGAGCTAAATAATCCTATGGACGGGATACTGCGATACATTAATCTTACGATGAGAATTATCGAGGAACAAAAGCTCGAAAAACCCAGGGAGTACCTCACTCAGTGTCGGAAGGGACTTATGAGAATGGTTCAAATCGTAAGCGAGTTGTTGGAATTCTCACGCAGTACTTACGTTTCTTTGGAATATGTTGAAATAGGACAGATCATTGAAGACGCCATAAGAACGATGGATGCGAGAGCGGAAGCCTGCAATATTCGTATATCACTAAACTATAGCTGCGATATACCAAAAATCATAGATGGAGGTCTCTTTCAGGTGTTCTGTAACCTCATAAAGAATGCGATGCAGGCTATGCCGGATGGTGGGAAGCTGAGCATCTCAACCCGGCTTTCAGTGGATAACAACGCCGTGGTGGAATTTTATGACACGGGAACAGGTTTGCCGGCAGAGTACACCGACGTCATATTCGAGCCGTTCTTCACGACAAAAGAGGGCGGAACGGGGTTGGGATTAGCTATATGTAAGGACATAGTCGAAAGGTATCACGGCCGAATAACCGCCGAAAATTCTCCTAAAGGAGGCAGTATATTCACTGTATATTTGCCGATAGAAACCAGTTCGTTAGTGAAGATATAAAAACCTGTGAGGTATCTCAATGAGAGAAGAGAATATTCTTGTTATCGACGATGATAGAATCATATTGGATTCGTTGTGTGAGTTTTTGTCACTCGAAGGATTCCGAACTAATGGAGCTGAAACATTGAAAGGCGCTTTGGCTGAGCTGGAAAAGCAAAGCTATTCGCTAATAATAACAGATGTAAATCTGCCGGACGGTGACGGCCTTGAATTATTAGATGTAATAAGAACAGAACACCCTCAGACAGTGACCATTGTGATAACCGGCTACGGCACCATTGAGAGTGCGGTCAGGGCGATTAAGCAGGGTGCATACGATTACCTTACAAAGCCTATCGGCGATGACGAATTACGGATGGCGGTAGACAGGGCAATAAAGCAGCATTCGCTTATAAGTGAAAACGAAGAGCTGCGTTTGCAGCTCGAACGGAAATACAGTCTGGAAAGTATAATCAGCCACGACTACAAGATGGCGAAAATGTTCGACCTCGTAGAGGCTGTTGCCGACAGCAATACTACAATTCTGATGGCCGGTCCGTCAGGCACCGGTAAGAGTATGTTGGCCAGAGCGATACACCATCGTTCCAGTCGACGAAATAAACCGTTTGTAGAGGTAAGCTGTGGCGCGCTTCCGGAAACACTGCTTGAAAGCGAGCTGTTTGGTCATGTAAAGGGTTCGTTCACAGGTGCCTTAAAAAACAAGGAAGGCAAATTTATGGCTGCACATAGCGGCACAATTTTTCTCGACGAGATCGCTAATGCCTCACCTGCTCTTCAGGTCAAGCTTCTACGGGTTTTGGAGGACAGGCAATTTGAACCAGTCGGCAGCAATAGGACTAAAACGGTCGATACGCGAATTATAACTGCATCAAATCGCAACCTCGCTGAGGAAGTAAAACAAGGCCGATTCCGGGAAGATTTGTATTACCGGATAGATGTAGTGACCATAAACCTGCCGCCGTTATGCGAGCGGGTCGGCGATGTTCGGCTGCTGGCAAAGCACTTTCTAAGAATTTACTGTGCCCAGCACAATAAGCAAAGGCTTGGTATTACTGATGAGGCCCTGGAGTGTCTTGAGCGTTACTCATGGCCCGGCAATGTCCGGGAGCTTGAGAATGTCATCGAGCGGGCCGTTCTGCTAAGTAAGAATAAATTCATTGGACCGGATGATTTGCCGAATACAATCAAACAAGCGCAGGACGATCGGAGCCAGACGTACAAGCAAGTCAGCCTGAAAGAGGCATTAGCTGAACCGGAAAAAAAACTTATTCGTCAGGCACTTGAAGCCAATCACTGGAACAGACAGGAAACCGCCAAGGCACTTCAAATAAACCGCACAACCCTATTCAAGAAAATGAAACGCTACGGCCTCTACACCGAGGCTGAACGGTTGGGTCTGACCTGATTTGCCGGAATTATTGTATCTTATATTTTCCGTTTTACACTTTAATGAATGACTTCTTGCGGTACATCCAGAAGAGGATGAGCCAGATGACGGCAAACGCTGCGAGGGGGTGGATAAACTCTTTCCAAGGACCGATGAATCTGTCCAGGCCGTTTACAAAGGGATCGCTGATATGGCGGAAGTTGAACAGGTGGGTGGCCATATATACGAAGATGGCATTAGTACCGATGACCACGAGACCGTATGCCCACTTCTTGAAGCCCCACACGTCTATCACGAGATAGAATAGTGCCAGTAGCAGATAGCTAAGACCTGCCGAGAAAAGGACGAACGAGCTGGTCCAGAGGCGTTTTATTATGGGGAAGAGGCCGGCGTAGAACTGGCCTATGCCGAAGAACCAGCCGCCCCACAGAGCACCGAGCGCAAGAGTTCCGATACCCAGGGCAACAAGGATATAGACTTTTTTGGGGCCGGATACTTGTGAGCGCAGGATGTGCCCTGCCATAACGCCGAGCATAACGGTACAGGCGAAGGTCATGCTGCTGAGTATCCATGTGTAGTTGAGGCCGTCATCGAACCGCCGCAGGATGACCCGGTCAATAAAAGCTGCGAGGTTTGCATCCTGGTCGAGGCGGTCCGCGACCCGGCCGGGGAAGGGAACGAGCATCATCAAGGCCCAGAACAAAAGCAGCAAAAGCACCGTCGTTATTATCTGCCAGCTAAGACGCATATTCAGGATGATGATTGCGGAAATAAGATACCCTGCCGCGATGGCCTGCAGCGTGTTGCAGTAAATCTTCAGTTTGGACGGGTCGATGTCCAGCAGGTTGCCCTGGGCAATCATGCCGAGGACAAAGAGGATTACGCTCCGCAGTACAACATGGATATAGAGTTTCCGCTTGCTGTCGCCGCGCTGGAGGCGCTTGCGGAATGAGAACGGCATAACGACGCCGACGATGAATAAAAACAACGGCATAATCAGGTCTTCAAATACAAAGCCTTCCCACTCGACGTGTTTGAGCTGGTTCATTAGAAAGGCAGTCGTGGGATTGTCAAGTGCCGTGTGCAGGCCGTTGAAGATGTACCAGCCGCCGATTATCCAGAACATATCGAATCCCCGCAGTGCATCAATGGACATCACGCGGCTTGCCAGTGGGGCTTTGGGTTCCTGGGCCGTTATTTCCGGCTCCTGTAAATCTGTCATTTATATCTCCGCTAAACAGCGATTCACTTCTTACTTGCATACGATAAATGCCCGGGACTGGAGTCGAACCAGCACGACCCAAAGGTCACTAGCCCCTCAAGCTAGCGCGTCTGCCTATTCCGCCACCCGGGCCTTAAGTTAAAGTGATGATTATTAATTATTGATTACCGGCTGTCAATCTTCAATTCAGAAACCGACTTAACGATAATCACCTGGATTATCCGCCAGAAAGGTCCACTTAGATTAGGCATAAAGCCAAAGATAAGTAATGAAATAACCACACAAAAAATCGGGCGTTCCAGTGAAAAATTTAGATTTTCTGACTATTTTTTGTCTCTTTTGCTGCAAATCTCCATAAAAAGGCCTTCTGGCACGTTTGGGGAAGTCAAATATATTTAGGATTGCATAAATTATTCCCAAATTTTTCTTGACTTTGTTGTTGTATATGCTAATATTAGTAATTATGGCTAAGAAATTACTTTCATCATCGTGCCCCTCTTGTGGGTTGTCGATGCAGACGACCGCGATGTCCTGCGCAGCCTGTGGAGTCAAAATTGAGGGCAATTTCAGCGAGACCTTTTTCGGCAAACTACCGCCGGAAGACCAGAAATTCCTCGAGCAATATCTTTTAGCAGGCTTTAGCATCAAAACCTTAGAGCAGAGAAGCTCACTTGGATACGCAGCCATTCGCTCCAGATTGGACAGGTTGATAGCAAACTACGAAGCACTGAAGAAAATGGATGCTCAGAAAAAAGCCGTTCTGGAGCAATTGAGAACAGAAGAAATTAGCGTCGCTGAAGCAAAAGAAAAACTTGAAAAACTTTCGGGAGATTAAAAAATGGAAGATGTATCAAACATATCGTCGGAAGAGGAATTGTTGCAGCTTCGCAACGAAGGCAAGATAAGTGAAAATGAATACGAGGAACTTCGTGAGACACTGCAAAAGACGACCAAAGTAGATATTGGAGAAGGTGGCAAGGATAATATTAAGCCGGCTCGAACTTCCGGTCTTGCGATTGCATCTCTGGTTCTTTCACTTGTGATACCAATCGGCTGCATACCTGCTATAGTCTGTGGGCACATAGCTCTGCGGAAAATTGAAAAGGACGCGATGATACAGGGACGTGGTTTGGCTTTGGCCGGTTTAATTATTGGATATGTTGTTCTCGGCCTTTTTATATTTACATTTGGGCTTACTTTATCTTGGGATACACCGGTGACAATTGAAGCAACCGAGCTGAGATCATTTCCTCTCGACAGTACAGAAGGGATAATATATCAGGAGGGAGTTACAATCGACAAGCAAATCTCAAGCGACGGCAACGGTTCTCTGCGAATTGAAACAATAGAGACAACAACTGTCCGCTTATTTGAAACCGGCGACATAGATATAGAGGACGCCCGTTTAATTTATCAGGCCCGTGTCCGAACAGAAAATGTAGAAGGTCAAGTCTATTTGGAGATGTGGTGTCATATTGCCGGAGTCGGGGACGCTTTCTCAAGAGGATTGGCAACGCCTCTAACTGGTACCACAGAGTGGACAACAGAAGAAATCCCCTTCTTTTTAAAGAAGGGCGAAAATCCCGACAACGTAAAACTCAATCTTGTAATAAATGGCAAGGGTACGGTTTGGATTGATGATATTCGGCTGCTGAAAGGACCGCTTAAATATTAAGGATGAAAGCTTAAGTAATGTTACGTACCTCTTTCGTTGTTCCAGAGCAGAACCTGCAGGCGTTGGCAAAATGCAAAGCCGGTTTTCTTACACAATTCAGCGACCATTGGGGATTTGGCTAACAGTTCATCTCTCGTAGCTGCCTGAGGCATCAGCATTACCTTTGCCAAATCGACATTTCCAATTTCTTCTATTGTCTGCTGTATTTCCGGCAAATCGGCTTCTGAATCGACGACGAATTTTAGCTGGTATTCATAATTATCAATCAATTCGCGCAGGACGGCTAAATCCAGTCTTGAGTCTTCATGAGCCGCAGCCAGTTTTGGATCGGAGGGAGTGGAGTTGCTCAACTTCGGGCTGATACTCATCAAATCACAGGACATATCAGGTATGAAGGCAATGCCTGCGGTTTCAATAGTTATATGTTTGCCTGATGCCTTTAGCTCCTTTACTAATTGTGTCAGTTCTGAGTTTATCATTGGCTCACCGCCGGTTATCACTGCGTATTTTGACGGCCATTTTTGAACAGCCTGTACTATCTGATTAATACCATACTGCCGCCCTGCCGTCTTCTCCAAGGCGTATTTCGTGTCACACCATCGGCAGCGCAGGGGGCAGCCGGCAAGACGAATAAAAACACTGGGGGCCCCTGCCAGAAATCCTTCACCTTGCAAAGAATAAAAGATTTCTGTTATTCTCATTGTTCCTACTTCATTATTCGTCATTCGATATTCGATATTCAATTGGGTCTTTGAGGCCTGCTTCGTCGAAACCCTTTAGTCTTAATCGGCAGGAATCGCATCGGCCGCAGCTTCCGCCCTGCTCATCCGGGTCGTAGCAACTGTGTGTAAGGGAATAATCGACGCCGAGGCTTGTGCCTGTAAGAATAATCTGGGCCTTTGTCATATCAATAATCGGGGTATTAATACGGTATTGGCCCCTGCCTTGGACTGCTGCCGCAGTGGCGAGGTTGGCGGTCTTCTCAAAAGCCGCTATAAATTCGGCCCGGCAGTCGGGATAGCCGCTGTAGTCGGTTGTATTGACGCCGATGAAGATATCAAAAGCACCCAGCACCTCCGCCCAGGCAAGGGCGTAACTTAAAAATATTGTATTACGGGCGGGCACATAAGTTGGTGGGATTTGACCTGATTTACCTAACTCTGTTCTATCCTTCGGCACGTCGATATTTGGGTCGGTAAGGGCTGAGCCCCCAAAAGCAGCCAAATCAATATCGATTATGCGATGCTCGGCCACCGCTAAAGATTGAGCTACTTTCTTTGCGGACTCGATTTCTCGATGATGTCTTTGGCCATACTCGAAGGTCAAGGCATAGCACTTGAAACCTTCGCTTCGGGCAATCGCCAGGGTTGTAGCTGAATCGATGCCGCCACTTAATAGGATAACCGCCTTTTTTCCTGCCACTATTTACTTCCCATCAAAGGTTCATTCCGCGCAAGCCGCGCAAGGAATTGGTAGGGATTTGCAAATGAATCACGTTTCCTTTACCGGAAAACCTGACTACACAGGCCATAGCCGACAAGCCACTATTCAGCCTTCTTACATCGCTGCGCACTTAGATATTATATGTTTTGCCGGATTACTCAGAGAGTATTTCGATGCCGTTAATCTCGGGATTCTGTATGTTGCTTACGAAGCCTATGACCAGCTCTCCATTGGTTATGGTCAGGGTTTTGATTGTTTTAACCACAGGCTTTTGGAATCCGCCGGCTTCTTTATAAGGGTCGAAATTCTCAAGAACTGTCTTTTCGTTGATTGTGATTGAGAAAACTCTCTGGCCATCGCCGGTTACCCCATCGTATGTCTCGGCAAAATGCAGTCGGACGGTGTATTTGCCGTTTGGCAGTTTGAATTTGTACGCGGACATACTGTAGCGTTCGGTCTCATAAATCTTCGATGCGTCGGTACCTGTAATACCCAGGTCGCCCCGGTCGATAGTCATGCCGTCAACAAAACCCCACGCTTTGCCTTCTTCCATAACCTGGTCGGGCAGCCACACGCTGCCGGCCTTGTCGGTGTAGGGCTCGGTGGCTGCACAATTTACGCGCAGAACGAATTTCGGAGCCTCAGTTTTACTTAATGTTGCACAGCCTGAAAATGCTAACACGGCCACCGCGGCAACACAACTTACGATAACTATTTTTCTCGCCATTGTGCCTGTCCCTTTCAAAAAATGACAAATTTACGATTATATGTTCGAGCGTATACGTTTTAGACCAATCGCACGAAATTTCAACAGCCAACATACCGAAAGCGGTTGTCTAATACAACGTTTTTTATAAAAATTGATAAAAAACCGATGCTTTGCCGATGCAATTGGGAGAAGCCTGTTTATTCTCTAAATTGTTGGTTAACGCTTGTCTTAAATCTGCTTTTCAGTTATATTAGTAATGTAAGATTTATATGAGGGACAGATAATGAGTGAACAGGTAAAACTGGAATTATTCGATAATCCTCATCCTGAGCGGGACTATTGCATTACTATCAGGTGTCCCGAATTTACCAGTCTTTGTCCCCGGACAGGCCAGCCGGATTTCGGCGAGATTATCATCGAATATTGTCCCGATAAATTATGTATTGAACTAAAGAGCCTGAAGTTTTATATGCAAAGCTACCGCAATAAGGGCATTTTTTACGAAGCCCTGACAAATGATATATTGGACGATTTATCCAGTGCCTGCAAACCACGCTGGATGAAGATTACCTCTCGATTCAGACCTCGTGGGGGGATTACTGCCGATATCGTTGCGGAATATAAACCGAATAAATAGGCGAAGTGTCCAAAAAGGGTAACGAAATGTCGATAATATTTCATTGCGAGTATTGTGGCAAAAAAATGAAAGCTCCCGACAGCTCCGGCGGCAAAAGGGAAAAATGCCCGGCATGTCATAACAAAGTGTACGTTCCCGCTCCGGATGACGGTGAAGAACTGAAACTTGAACCCTTAGACAGTGAATACGAGGACAAGCAAAGACAGCTTATGAATGAAACATACAATCTCACACAGGAAATACTGCTTGAGCGTGAAGTCCCGGATGCTCCGCCCGGGGCAGCCGGGCCGGTACCGCAGATAAGCGAAAAGGAGCTGACCAAGAACATAATTCTGTACCTGAAACAAATGGCTGACGGCCATCTGGATGAAGCCATAAAAACTGCCGACAGGATAGCACCCTACAGAAGCCAGGCGGTTGATATTCTCGACACAATAGCAGTTAGTGAAATGCCTGAGCCGGAGCTGGCGGATGTCCCTCTACAGGTACTTTCGGGTCTGATAAGGAATCTGCGCGCTCGAATAAGTTGAAGCAGGAAAAGATTTTTTCTAAAGTCGGCTCAAAGGTCCGGATAAATACCCTCACTTTTCAACTCAAAGATGATTTTTTTCGGTCTATGAAATTTTGTAGCTCGGAGAAATCCCTCTGATTTGGCTCGAATGTAGCTGTTTCTTATATTTTATTTAGAAAGACACAGACAACCTGTTTTACCCTCGTATACAACTTGGATGGAACTTGGTATGGCCAATGATACTACTGTAGTGCATGTTACCCATGAGGCCGTTGGGAAAATTGGCGGCATAGGCGCTGTCCTGCAGGGACTCTTTACCTGCAGCTCATATCTTGACGCCGTTGAACGCTCAATCATCATAGGCCCGTTGTTTACCACCGAAGGTTCCGTATCGGATCGGCTTGGCGAGGATGGTGAAGTACTTTATTCATCTGTTGACGGGCTTGTAAACACGGGATACGCTCAGGCGTTTCGTAAGATAGAAAATTTCTACAAAACAGCTCTCGTCTACGGCAGGCGAACATTTGTTGACGAGCAGACAGGCATAAAAAGCTCACCCGAAATACTGCTCATTGATGTAAAGTATCTCGATAAAGCAGTGGTTAACGAATTCAAAAAACGCCTGTTCGAGGAATTTGGTGTCCGCAGCCATTTATACGAACATTTGTGGGAGTATGAGCAGTATATCAGATTGGCGCCGGTAGCGATTGCTGTCCTAAAGGCAATCGGCGCAGCTAAAGAGTCGACTACCATTATTGCTCACGAGTTTATGGGAATCCCCACGGCGCTGGCGGCTATTATCGAGCCTTCCTGTGATTTTAAGACAGCTTTTTATGCTCACGAAGTGGCCACAATGCGGCGCATTGTGGAAGAACGTCCCGGCCACGATACGATGTTCTATAATATCATAAACAGCGCTCACGATGACAGAGTTTACGTCGACGAAGTGTTTGGCAACCAGAGCTCCTATTTCAAACACGCTCTCGTAGAAGTGTCGAAGTACTGCAATCGTATATATGCCGTAGGTGATTATGTTGTCCGCGAACTCAGGTTCCTGGCGCCGGAATTCGAGACTGCAGGTATTGACATTGTCTATAACGGCATACCGGCATATCAAATCAGCACTGCCGACAAGCTCACATCGAAAGCAAAGCTGCAGCAATATTGTGAAAACCTGCTGGGCTACAGGCCGGATTTCATCTTCACGCACGTTACAAGGTTGGTGCGAAGCAAAGGACTGTGGCGAGATTTGCGTGTGCTCAAATACCTCGAAAACGAATTCAGAGAAAAGAGCAAAACCGCAGTGTTCTTTTTGTTGTCCACCGAGGTAAGCCAGCGGCTTAGCCGTGATATTTACAATATGGAATCGGAGTATAACTGGCCCGTTGCCCACCGCGAGGGCTGGCCCGATTTATCGGGTGGCGAGGCGGGTTTCTATACGGCTATTCAGAAATTCAACGCACAAAGCCGTAATATAAAAGTCATTTTTATCAACCAGTTCGGCTTTGAGCAAAGACATTGTGGCGGAAGGATGCCGGAAGATATGGAGTTTATGGACATCCGCAAAGGAACTGATGTGGAATTCGGCCAAAGTATTTATGAGCCGTTCGGCATTTCCCAGCTCGAACCGCTAACTTTCGGCGGGATATGCGTGATAAGCAATGTTTGCGGATGCGCAGGATTTCTATACGACACAACCGATATGAGAGATGTAAAGAATGTTATTGTTGCCAACTATACAAACCTGGGTAACCGACAGTATTCTGATATCGAAGACCTGCTGCAGATAGGCCGGACCGTGCGGGACCAGATAGAGGCAGATGTCAGTGAAAAGGTGGCAAAGGAAGTTATCGCACGCCTGCCGCAAAACGAATCCGAAATTGAAAATATGATTCAAACCGGCTTCCAGCTTGCCAAGAATATGAGCTGGGATGTGGCTGCGAAAAACTATCTGCTGGTCAGTATGCAAAAGGGCCTGGGCAGGCAACACAGCCAAACCATCTATACACAAACATAACCATACAGCAAGCCAACCATCTCCCTCATTTTTGACTTCACCTAAGACATGCAAACTAAGGCTATTTTCCTCACAGAGAGTGAACCTGGTTTGAAATAGGTTCGACCCGTTCGGCTTCGCTCCCTTCGACTGCGCTCCCTTCGACAGGCTCAGGGCAGGCAGGACAGGTTTGGGGTCTAAACATAAAGACACCCCCCCCCCACCGCCGGGGTGGGGGCTATATACAATGGCGGAGGTTTAATTCTTTCGATGGCCAGATTCTTCGCTGCGCTCAGAATGACAGGCGGGGCGGAAATTGGAGGATTTGAGCAGGAGAACAGTTGAGCAGTAGAGCGGAGAAGCATAGCTGTTTTTTTTCTCTTGAAAAGCTATATCCCCGGTGCTATAGTTATTTGCGTATATTGTAATTGATTTTTCTTTTATTTTATCATTTGGAGGATATTGACATGTGTGAACAATGCACGCGACGAGAGTTTTTGGGGGCAGGAGTGGCTGGTGGGATGATTCTCGCCGGCGCAACATGGAAGCACGCGTGGGCTTCGGAATTACCGCCTAACCAAATCCGTGAGAAGTCGCGGATATGCGTCATCATCACCGGCCCTCCCGCACCGAAGGACCGCGATTGGGGAGCGGACGCCGGGCAAATAGAGGCGATGAAAAGCCGTCTGGCCAAGGCGGAAAAGGAGCTGGGAAACGTCGAACTAATAATGGGGCATTCTAACAGTGCCGAGGAAACGGCGGCCCTTTTAGAGAAGGCGGGGCCGGGAGCTCCGGTCCTTACTATCAACGTGCGAAACTTTGCCTTAACAAGGGTGGTGAAGCCGATTCTTGACGGGTCGCATCCCATGGCGTTATTCTCACTGCCGGCCAGCGGTCATGATTGGATGTATGCTCCCCGTTGGCATAGTAGGGGACATCGCGTCACCCTTCTGGCCAGCAGAGACTACGACGAGCTCGAACGAGCCCTTCGTCTGCTGAGGGTGATTCCCATGATGAAGCAGACTCGGATTCTCCTGTTCCCTCCTGCTCGAGGTACGGCGGCTGCGCAGTCTCCTGATGAAATCAAGAAGCGTTTGGGGGCCGATGTCGTGGCCATAGAAGAGAAGACGTTCGACGAGACGATTTCCGCCGCGGATGACAAGGCCGTTCGAGCCGAGATAGAGAGCTGGACAAAGAACGCGAAGGAAATCATTGAACCGAACAAAGAGGACATCAGGAAAGCCGCCCGCATCAGTGTGGCGCTGCAACGCTTAATGGAGCAGGAACAAGCCCAGGGGCTGGCCGTGGGCACCTGTATGGGATGGCTGTCAAAAGGATTTCCCTGCCTGGGATTTGCCCGTCTTCGCGACAACGGTATTCCCGCGGCGTGCGAGGGTGACATGGACTCGTTGTTGACCATGCTCCTGTTTCAATATATGATCGATCGTCCCGGATTCCAGGGCAACGCTACATTCGATACCTCTCGCAACGCTTTGTGGACCGCCCACTGCACGGCACCGCTGAAGATGGATGGTCGCAATGGCAAGGAAGCGCCATACCTGCTGCGCGGGCATTCCGAGGTCGGCGGCAGCGGCTGTGTGCCTGAAGTCCAATACCGCCTTGGCGAGACCATCACCCGTACCAAGCTAATCAATTTAGATACGATACTGGCCTCGACGGGCAAGATCATCGAAGTTCCTGAGAAGGCGGTCCACGGTTGTCGCACCCAGATAGTCACCGAAGTTAGTAATGCGGCGAAGATGGCTGCCAACTGGAGCAGTGTCCTTGAGACCGAGGACGCCATGACGCTGCTGCACCGTGTGGTGTTCTACGGCGACCACATGGAAAACGTGCACCACCTCGCACGATTGATGAACATGAAAGTCGTCGAGGAAGGCTGAACGAACACCTGAATTGCGAATACTTGGAGCGTGTCCGAGCATTCATTCTCAAAAAACGTAAGTCTTTATTATTAAAGAAAGGACTTAATGGTTTTTGGCTCAAAATACTTAAGTCTTTAATTTACAAGCACATAAAAATTTCCAGCGTTATTACTCAGACAGGCTCAGGTCAGGCAGGACAGGTTTGGGGTCTAAACATAAAGACACCCCCCCCCACCGCCGGGGTGGGGGCTATATACAATGGCGGAGGTTTAATTCTTTCGAAGGCCAGATTCTTCGCTGCGCTCAGAATGACAGCAGGTTAGATTGCCGCTTGACGGATTCTGCGAGATTGGTTAGACTGCCGAGTTGTGAGTAAGGCTGGGAAAAAACCGATAATAGGCATTTTGGGCGGTATCTGCTCCGGCAAAAGCACAGTCGCGGCGGAGTTTGCCAAGCTGGGCTGCAAGGTTATTGATGCCGACAAAATTGTCCACAAATTGCTTGACAAAAAGGATATTAAGGATAAAATTGTTAGACTTTTTGGCGGGGCTGTTTTAGACTCCGCAGGAAAAATTGATAGTAAGAAATTGGCCGGCATTGTTTTTGCCGACACAGAAAAACTCTCGTCGCTTAATAAAATAATTCATCCGCTGGTTCTCGCACAAGCCGAGCGACTAATAGAGAAGTATAATCGCCAGAAACAAGTCAAGGCGATCGTGCTGGATATGCCGTTGTTGGCGGAGGTCGGCTGGGACAAACGATGTGATAAACTCATTTTTGTCGATTGTGAGCGGCAGTTAAGGTTAAATAGGGCAAAAAAAAAGGAATTTTTTGACGAAAATCAGCTTAAAATTAGAGAAAATTCTCAGATTTCTCTGGACAAGAAGGTTGCCATCGCCGATAATTCCATAGATAACAATTCTTGCTTCTCGGCATTAGCCAGGCAAGTCTCTGATATTTTCTCTTGTATAATGGACAAGTGGGGCTTATCATAAAGTAATTGTATTAGTACTGCTTGTTCTTGATATAAATCTTATTTCAACTATTCAAATATCAAATCCTGCTGAATTCCAATAGGATAGATTCGCTGTGGAATCACAGAGCTTTATGAATAAACAAAAGGAGTAGTTATGGCTAAAGACGCTACAAAACATAGAAAAACTACAAAAAAGAAACGTAAAACCGCTAAGAAAAAGTCTGTCGCAGAAAAACAAAGCCCTCCTGAAGAGACAGAGCAGACAGAGCAGCCGCAGGATACTCCTGAACAGACCGAGCAGGTGCAGCAGCAGACGGAATCGGCCACGGCAACGGCTGAGGCGGAGACCCGTGTCGATGCCAGGGATGAAGCACTGCGTGCAAAGCAAGCCGAAGAAGAATCCACACATGCTAAATATGAGAGGGTTAAAAAAGGCAACCTGTATTTGACGGATTTACAGAAGCTGACCGTCGCCGAGCTTCATAACCTTGCCAAGAAAGAAGGCATCATAGAATATAGTGCATTAAAAAAGCAGGATTTGATTTTCAGGATTCTCAAGGAACGAATTCGACAAAACGGCCTGATGTACGGCGAAGGTGTATTGGAAGTGCTGCCTGACGGTTATGGATTTCTGCGAAATCCGAGTTATAATTATCTTTCGTCGTCGGACGATATCTATGTCTCGCCATCTCAAATCAGACGTTTTGGCCTGCGAACGGGAAACATTGTATCGGGTCAAATCAGGCCTCCGAAAGAGTCGGAGAAGTATTTTGCTCTTCTGCGAGTTGAGGCGATTAACTATGAGCCTCCCGATAACCTTGCCGAAAAGGTCGTGTTCAGCGATTTGACGCCGCTGCATCCGGAGGAACGTTTTATACTCGAGACCACATCGGAAGAGCTGAATATGCGAATATTTGATTTGGTAACTCCGGTGGGGAAAGGTCAGCGTGGTCTGATTGTCGCTTCACCACGTACCGGCAAGACGATACTATTGCAAAAAATGGCAAACGCCATCAGTACAAATCATCCCGAAGTAAAACTGATAGTGCTGCTGATTGACGAACGGCCGGAGGAAGTTACGGAAATGCAGCGAAAAACCGCTGAGGATGTTGAAGTTATCAGTTCCACTTTCGATGAACCAGCTGCACGGCACTGCCAGGTCGCTGAAGTCGTTATCGAAAAGGCAAAGCGAATGGTGGAGTACGGTGAAGATGTAGTGATTCTGCTGGACTCGATAACCCGCCTTGCTCGTGCATACAATACTGAGGTGCCGCACTCGGGTAGAATCCTGACCGGTGGTGTTGACGCCAGTGCAATGCAGATGCCCAAGAGATTTTTCGGGGCAGCAAGAAATATGGAAGAAGGCGGCTCGCTGAGTATTTTCGCAACTGCATTAATTGAAACCGGCTCAAAAATGGACGAGGTAATTTTCGAAGAGTTTAAGGCGACCGGAAATATGGAATTGCACCTCGACAAGAAGCTCGTTGACAGACGGACCTGGCCGGCTATCGACATCAGCCGAAGCGGAACCAGAAGGGAAGAATTGCTGCTCGACCCGAAGGAGCTTAAGCTTGTATATCGCCTGCGAAGGGTGCTTAGCGAATTGAACCAGATTGAAGCAGTCGAGCTGCTCAAAAACAGGCTCTCCAAGTGTCGTACCAACGCCGAGTTCCTGATGACGATGAACCTCGATTAGGCATTATCGGATATCAAACACCAAACATCATATGCCGGCCGAGAATCTGTAAACTATATGGTTTGCTTTACAAGGCTGCCCGTCTTTGCTAAAATAATATTCCGGCGGTCGTCTGCTGTCGGAATTTTTTATATGCAGATGTTTAAAATCGGGTAAGTTATGAGTGAACAACTTTCGAAAGCGTATGAGCCTAAGACGACAGAGAAGCAGGCAAACGAAATTTGGTTTTCACGCCCGTATTTTCACGCTGAAGGTCAACCTGATGATGGCAAACCTGCCCAAAGACCTTATACAATCGTAATCCCGCCGCCCAATGTTACAGCCCCCCTGCATCTTGGACACGCATTGAATAATACGCTGCAGGATGTATTGATTCGGTTCCGTCGGATGCAAAATTACAACACCTTATGGATGCCGGGGACCGACCACGCCGGTATCGCCACTCAGACGGTGGTTGAGAAGCGTATTCTCTCGGAGGAGGGTAAGCGACGAACGGATTTTGCACGCGAGGAGTTTATCGCCCGTGTGCAGGCCTGGAAGGACGAATACGAAGCGCGGATTATCGAACAGCTTAAAGCGATGGGCTGTTCGTGTGATTGGCCGCGAACCCGGTTCACGATGGATGAGGTGTGTGCCAAAGCCGTACGTGCTGCCTTTTTTAAGCTCTTTAAAGACGGACTGATTTATCGAGGTAAAAGGCTGGTCAACTGGGACCCCGCTACACAGACCGTACTGGCAGACGACGAGGTCGAGCACGAAACCATCCAGGGCCACTTCTGGTACTTGAAATACCCGCTCGTCGAACCGGTTGGGATAAAAGGAAAACGAGTTGAATACGTTACAGTAGCCACCACCAGACCTGAGACGATGCTTGGTGACACAGCCGTCGCAATGAATCCCACTGACCCGAGGGCCGGTAATTTGCTTGGTAAAAAGGTTCGGCTTCCAATCGTTGGCCGTATCATTCCCATCATTGCGGATGAGCATGTTGTTCTACCGAATCCTGAAAGTGATGATGAAAAAGCTAAATACTCGACCGGATTTTTGAAGGTAACTCCCGCCCATGACCCCGACGACTGGGAGATTGGCCAGCGACACGGCTTGGAAATTGTAAACGTGATGGCACCGGACGGGTCCATCAGCGACAAGTATGGCTGGGGAGATGCTGACTCACCGGAAGCACAATCTTTACTTGGAATGGACCGTTTTGAGGCACGGGAAGCAATTGTCGAATGGTTCCGTCAGGAAAACCTTCTTGAGGACGTTCGAGAATATGTCCACGAGGTCGGGCACAGCTACCGCAGTCATGTTCCTATCGAGCCGTATCTTTCCGACCAATGGTATATCGCTGTTAAAAAGCCCATCGAATACTTAGGAGATAAATTCGGCCAAGGTCTCATAGATGGAACCGATGTGCCGGTGAACTCTCTGGCAGGCCTGGCCTTGAAGCCATTACTTGATGGCCGACTGCGCTTCATTCCCGAACGTTACGCCAGGACCTATCAAGCCTGGCTCGAAAACCTTCGCGACTGGCCAATCAGCAGGCAACTTTGGTGGGGACATAGGATACCTATCTGGTCAAAGCTTGGAGGAGGCGGACAATTAGAATATGAGCTTTCAAAATTCCCAGACAAAGTACGCTCTGAGCTTACTGATTCCGAAGATGGTGCTATAACATATATTTGTGTCGCACCTGATAATGAAGATATAGAAAAGCAACTGGCAGACAACGGCTTCAAGCGAGACGAGGATGTTTTGGATACGTGGTTTAGTTCGGCGTTGTGGCCGTTTAGTACTATGGGCTGGCCGGATGATACGCCGGAGCTAAAGACATTCTATCCCGGTGATGTGCTTTGTACGGCCCGCGAAATCATAACGTTGTGGGTGTCTCGGATGGTGATGATGGGCCAGTATTGTGTCGGCGATATTCCGTTCAGCGAGGTTTTTATTCACGCGATGATACAGGACGGCGAAGGCCGCAAGATGTCCAAGAGTCTGGGCAATGGAATCGACCCGCTGGTAGCCATTAACAGCCACGGAGCGGATGCTATGCGTTTTACTCTTGCCAGTATGACCACGGACACGCAGGACATTCGGATGCCGGTTAAGAAAATGAAACTGCCTGACGGCCGGGAAGAAAATACCTCTCCCAAGTTTGATATCGGGCGGAACTTCTGTAATAAGCTCTGGAATGCTTCACGTTTTGCTTTGATGAATCTTGAAGGCATCGACCCCGATAAATTTGACAAAGACAGGGTGACAATCACCGATAGATGGATTCTTTCTCGTTTGGCCAATACCATTGCCGAGGCAACAAAATCTTTGGAGGCGTTCAAATACAGCGAGCCGTTGGCGCAGCTATACAGATTTTTCTGGAACGACTTTTGCGACTGGTATTTAGAGTGGATTAAGCCGAGAATGCAGGACGAGCAGCAAAAGCCGATTGCTCAAAATGTACTTGCTTTTGTGCTTGACCAGATACTGCGTTTACTGCATCCGTTTATACCGTTTATAACGGAAGGAATATTCCAGAAGCTGAACGAAATCGCACCAGTGAGAAAGCTCCGGGATTTGGCTGAAGCTGGAGAGGCAAAAGCACTGGTTATCGCCCAGTGGCCGAAGAGACTGGATTCTTTAGTGGACGAGGATGCGGAAAAACAGATTGCAACCATACAGGCGGTAATTCGAGTTGTGCGGGATGTTAGAAGTAATAGAAACATACCGCCGAAAAAAAAGGTCGTTGTGTCTGCAAAATCTCAGCAGGATACCGTTGAAATTCTGAACCGAAATGCGCAGCTCATTCAAAACCTGGCCGGCGTTAAGGAATTCAAGGCTGGAACTGAGATTGTAAAACCTCCAAACGCAGCAGTGGTAGTCGCGGATGCGACGGAAGTTTACGTACACGATGCTATTGATACTAAAGCCGAGAAACGCCGTTTAGAAAAGCAAAGGCAGGAGATAGAAAAAGCCAAAAAAGCGGTCGAGGCCAAGCTGGCTAACAAGGATTTTGTTAACAAAGCCAAACCGGAAGTAGTCACTCAGGCTGGAGAAAGGCTGGCTGAGCTTACAGGACAGTTAGAGGTTGTTGAGAAACATCTTTCGGAGCTGGAAGGTTAATTTAGCAAAGGCGGTGTCATAATGGATATCGAGATGGAATTGTCGCGTATTATTATTAACGAGACTTCCGACCAGCAGATAATTGTCTTGAAAGAGCGCCACGGGCACCGCAGTTTCCCTATTGTTATTGGGATAGTTGAGATATTTGCAATCGACCGCAGGCTGAAGGGCATCAAGCCTCCACGGCCTATGACACACGATTTGTTGGAAGGCATAATCGAGGGCCTCGGCGCTAAAGTCGAAAAGATTGTTGTTAACGACCTGCGCAATCATACTTTTTATGCAAAGATATATCTGAGCATGAACGGGCGGACTGTCGAAGTCGACTCGCGTCCTTCCGATGCGATTGCACTGGGGACGGCATCAAATACCCCTATTTATGTTGCTGAGCACGTTCTGGATGAGGCTTGTCAATGAAAAAGCACGAGATAATCATCAGCCCGACGCCGATGCAGAGCAGGCTGTCTGCGACGTTAAATGCGGGCCAGTGCTTACCGGGCCAGTAAACAACATCGATAAAATCGCGAACCATCCCATCATTAAATATTCTGTCATAAAGATTTCCGCAAACACCGGCAGCGAAAAGTCCGAGAGCAATGTGAACAAGTTTTAGACCAGTTCCACTGAAAAGGAAAATCGAAAAAATTATTATCAATGCGATAATCGAAACTGCAGCCAACAAATAAGGCTTCCCGGAAAATAGTCCAAAAGCGGCACCGTCATTCGATGCCCTTACAAATTCCAAAAAACCATTTATGACTGAAAACCTGTTATTTGGCTGATGCTCCAACCAGTCAAATACGGCCCTTTTGCTCCATAAATCAAACGCTACGCCAAATACAATCAAAAGCCAGAAAGTAAGCTGAGCTTTCAAAGGCGGAAGTACAATGCCTTGCAAAAACGAAGTGCGACGAAATCCTTTTTCGGTATTGGACAAAAATGCCCGACCTGAACTCGGCCGGGCACTTTCTTCTTTCTTGAAATCTGTCATAGCAGGTATTGAGCCGATACTTTATTCTATTTCGAATACGTTTCTATGAATTTAAGTAATCTCTCACGATGGGGCTGGTCGGGTTTAAGCTCCAAAGACCGACGCCAGTGCCGGACTGCCTTGGCCCTTAGATCCGCTTTAAGCTGCTCGTCTTCGGTATTCTTATCGATTACCTTCATCATATAAGCAACTCCGAGCCCCCTGTGCGCTTCCCAATCGCTGTCGTTTATCTCAATCGAGCTGGTATAACTTTCCATTGCCTTGTCCAGCTCATCAAGTCGCAGGTAACAGTATCCGAGATATTGGTGGGCCGTACCGTTATTGGGTTGGATTTGTGTTGCTGATATTAACAGCTCTTTTGCGGGCTCATTGCGATTGGTGTTTAGATAGACGACCGCCAAAGAAATCATAATCTCGGTGTTGTTGCTGTCAATTTCCAGCGCACGCTTATAGGAGCGAACGGCCTGGATATAATCTTTCCGTGATTCGTAAATATCGCCGAGCATCTTTTGGATTTCGCTTACATTCGAGTCAATTTGCTCGGCCCGGGTTGCTGCTGCGAGGGCATTGTTGTAGTCGTTAATTTCATAGTAGCATTTGGCGGCATTGATATGCGCATCCAGATGATTGGGATTGAGCTCACAGGCCCTGGTGTATGCCTTGACTGCAAGTGCGATTTTCTTCATAATCTGGTAGACTCGGCCAAGATTGAAATAGTCTTTGAATGACAGCGGATTTAACTGGGTTGCCTTTTCGTAGGACGCGGCGCTTTTTTCATAATTCTTTTGTTCCTGATAGATATCGCCGAGCAGAGAATATGCCGATGGAAGCCGTTTGTTTAATTTAAGGGCAGAATCGAGCTTTTCGACGGCCAATTTATTCTCACCAAGCTCTTTGAGCATTACACCATCGAGATATAAATCAATTGCCTGCTGCTGCTCCTCGCAGCCGGCGGAAAATGATAAGATTACGCTCGTCA
>Ga0315534_1000825_pt1 | contig 21739 bp, 19 predicted proteins | sample SalMarSW160240MG_FD_203094 | JGI IMG/M metagenome (GOLD analysis project Ga0315534, IMG submission 203094) | Salt marsh sediment microbial communities from the Plum Island Ecosystem LTER, Massachusetts, United States - Salt Marsh Sediment SW1602-40 ... | reverse complement strand
CATTTTCTATTTTTTTAATTTGTTTTATTTTTTTTGAGAAATAATTTGTTAAAATGTAAAACATAAATAGGTCTATTTTGATTATCTTTTTGAGCACTAAAAATATATTTTACACACAATTTTTTTAAAAAAAAAAAAAAATTACCCAAAATCATGTCGATTCCTCAAGATGAACGGAGATTTTTACAAGATCTTGAAAATTTGATAGGGGAACCCATACCAGAAGTTCCAGTAATTAATAGTCACACATTTGGTTATACCGTAAAAAATGATAGAATCAATGGAATTTCTTTGTTTTCTTGCCATTTAACCTCAATTCCAGAAAAGGTTAATGTATTTACATTTTTAGAAAAATTACTATTAAGAGGTAATAAAATAAAACTATTTCCAGAAAATGCATGCTTCATAATGACTTTGAAAGTGCTTGATTTAAGTGAAAATAGTTTAATGAAAATACCAAAAACAATTCTTTCATGTACTTCATTATTAGAATTAAATCTAGGATCAAATCAAATTTCCGAAATACCTGAAGAAATTGAAATTTTACGGTCTTTAGAAATATTAAATTTAAGCCAAAACAAACTTACTACTTTACCTAGTGCTATTGGGAATCTCAAAAATTTAAAATCATTAGATTTAAATGAAAATCTTATCGAATCACTTCCCGATTCTATTGGATCTTTATCATCTTTAGAATTATTATATATAATCAATAATAAATTAATCAAAATCCCTAAAACGATTGGTCAATTAAAATCTCTGAAACGTATAAATTTACGAAATAATCAGCTTATTGATCTTCCAAGTTCCATCGGTAATTTATCATCTCTAACTTCTCTTTTTTTAAAAAACAATAAAATCACCTCTCTTCCAACCTCTATAGGAGAATTAGTGAATTTAAACTATTTGGGATTATCTTCTAATTCATTAGTAGAACTACCTGAATCAATTGGTAATCTAAAAAAATTAGAGAATCTCAGTGTTTCATCAAATCACCTAACAAATCTCCCTGATAGTATTAATTTACTTACATCATTAATACGATTAGAATTATCTAGTAATAAAATCAAAAAAATTCCAGATATCAGCAATTTAAATTGTTTAAGAATCCTAAAATTAGAATTAAATAATTTAGACAGTTTACACGAGTCAGTTGGATCATTATCCCGCCTTGAAGTTTTAAAAGCTGACAGAAATGAAATTGAAAATCTCCCCGAATCAATAGGAAATCTCTCATTGTTAAAAGAATTGGATTTGTATGATAATAAGCTAACCACCCTACCTTCTTCTACTGGTGGATTAACTTCTCTTGAAGTTTTAGATTTGAGTAAAAATCAGATAAAGGAATTACCAAATCAAATAGGTTTTTTGAAATCTTTAACGGAATTAGATATTTCATCAAATAAATTAAATGAACTAACTCCAGAGATTGGTTCACTATATTTGTTGAAAAATCTGATTATTGGTTTCAATAAACTAAAAGCTATACCCGAAACAATTGGAGCTCTTAAAAATCTAGAAACACTAGATTTAGGGAAAAATTGTTTAATAGAAATACCCCGTTCAATTGGCTCATTAGAATCACTCCTGTATCTATATTTATATTACAATGAATTAACTGAAATCCCTGAAGAAATTGGAAAACTGAATTCGTTAAATTATTTATATTTAGGAAATAATAAACTCAAGAATCTTCCTGAATCAATGGGTAGTTTAAAGTATTTAGAATATCTATTTTTAAGAACTAATCTCCTAAGGACCTTACCAGAATCTATTGGAAATTTACCCGCCTTAAAATATTTAAATATAGAACGTAACGAATTTGATGAAATACCCGAATTTTTAAAGAAATTAGCAGAAAGAAACGTGAAATTATTTATATAGAACAAGATAGCTTTTTATTATTAATCTCTTTGTAATTAATAAAATGTTAAAAAGGAACTGATTCCTATAATTACATAATTAGATTTTTGAGGCGTTAGAAAGAATAATGAAAGGTTTTACTGGAAATTTATTAGTTGTTAATTTAACTACCAAGTTAATTGAAGAGGAACCATTAGATACTGAAATCGTTAACAATTTTCTTGGTGGTGCAGGTTATTGTGTTAGATATTTATATGACCACATAAATAAAGATACCGATCCCTTATCGTCTGAGAATATTTTAATGTTCATGACTGGACCGTTTTGTGGTTCTAATGCTCCTACGAGTGGTAGATTTGTAGTATGTGCTAAATCTCCTCTCACCGGGATTTGGGGCGAATCAAACTGTGGGGGGTTTTTTGGACCAGAATTGAAAAAAGCGGGTTATGACGGGATGATTATTAAAGGAGCATCCCAAACCCCCGTATACTTAGAAATAACTGAAGATGGCAAAAAAATCAAGGATGCAACACCAATATGGGGTAAAGGTATTATAGATACAGCAAGATCATTAAAAGATGGATTAGGATCTGAACTAGTGAGAGTAGCTTGTATAGGACCAGCGGGAGAAAATTTGGTTCGTTATGCCATAATTGGCTCTGAAGACAAAGCTGCGGGGAGAACAGGAATGGGAGCCGTTATGGGCTCTAAAAAGCTGAAAGCAATCGTAATTAAAGCTAAAAAGAGATCATATGAACCTGCTAATCCCGAAGAATTCAAAGAATGTGTGAAATCTTCAATTGAAAATATAAACTCATCATTTGCGACTCAAATGTTTGGTATACTCGGTACCAGTGGTGGTGTTGACATGTATAATTCAACTGGAGAACTTCCAATTAAATATTGGACACTCGGTACTTGGGAAGGGGCATTCAATTTGTCAGGATCGACAGCTTCAGAAAAAATTTTTACTGGGAGTTATCCTTGTTTTGCTTGTCCTATAGGTTGTGCAAAGAAAACCGAAATCAAAGAGGGAAAATATAAAACAGCTGGAGAGATCGAAGCTGCTGAATATGAAACTGTCGCCGGATTTGGTTCCATGATATTAAATGATAATTTGGAATCGATCCAAGTTGCTAACTATTTATGTAATGATTATGGTATTGACACCATAAGTGGGAGTAGCACAATCGCTTTCATCTATTATCTTTATAACACTGGTAAAATTAAAAAGGAAGATATTGATAGTTTAGAACCAGAATGGGGGAGTATTCAACCCCTATTAGATATGATTAAGAAGATAGCTTTGAGAGATGGTATAGGGGATGTCTTAGCGAACGGTTCTGATGCCGTAGGGAAACATTTTAATATATCACAAGATGAAATCGCTACAGTATATGGAATGGAAATACCTTATCATGACTTAAGAAGGATGTTTGGAATGGCTGCTGGCTATGCTCTCGGGACTCCAAGAGGACCTTGCCACACTTCATGCGATGCATATTTTCTCTTATTAGGCGTTCCATACGATGAATTCGGCATAAAAGCAAATGTAGATTGGTATCAAGATGATGCTGTTATGGCAGAGTATTGTGCGCGTATCCAAGATTATCGAGCTATTACAAGTTCCTTAATTATGTGCATATTTGCTAATGCTCCCCCATCTATGGTTATATCCATGTTAAATGCTGCTACTGGGCAATCATTTGATATTGATGAGTTTAAGATTTTGGGAGAAAGGATTTACATGATGAAACGATTGTTCAATTTAAAAATGGGCTTAACAGCACATGATGACAGATTACCAAAAATAGTACTAAATCCTCTCAAGGAGGGTGGTTCCGCGGGTCAGACCCCTAATTTTAAACAACTTAAACAAGGTTATTATGACTATCGTACCTTTGATCTTGATTCAGGATATCCTAATGCTGAAAAACTTTCCAAATTGGGATTAGATAAGTTGTAATTCAAAAATTTTTTTCATTTTTTTTTTCTCTATAATTTAGTATTATTCCTATTGTTTAGCATTGACTATTTTTTTTACTCGCCCAATTTCACCGCTCCTCAATCTAACTTTAATTCCCTGGTGGTGATTAGGAGAATTTGTTAGCACATCTTTTACTATACCCTCGGTTAATTTACCAGATCGTTGGTCTTTCTTTAATTCGATTAAAACTCGCATACCTGATTTGATGTCTACTCGCTTTGTTCCATTCAACTTTTTTGCTCAAATTATTTGTAGATCTTTTTTAATACAAATATGAGTCCCTTCATTATATCTTTTACTTTAATCTCCTCATAAATAATATTCTCTTTGGTCTTTTTTAATTTTTCAAATTCTTTATATATTTGTTGATGTTAGGTTAAAGTATGGACATTTCAAAAGCCATGAAAATTAAATTATCTGAAGAACTACCGACATATCCTAAATTTAAAGATAAGATCCGAAGAGCTCCTAATCGAGGATTAACTTTAACTCGTGAAGAAATCATTTTAGCATTGAAAAATGCCCTTAGATATATCCCTAAAAATTTGCATGAAACATTGGCTCCTGAATTTTTGGAAGAATTATTAACCAAGGGAAGGATATATGGTTATCGTTATCGTCCCGACGGTGAAATTAAAGCGAAACCAATTCAAGAATATAAGGGAATAATTGAAGCAAGAGCTATTCAATTAATGATTGATAATAATTTAGATTTTGATGTTGCACTTTACCCTTATGAGTTGGTAACTTATGGTGAAAGTGGGCAAGTTTGTCAAAATTGGATGCAATATAGGTTAATAAAGAGATATTTGGAAACAATAAAGGAAGATCAAACACTTGTGGTGATGTCAGGTCATCCATTAGGAATTTTTCCAAGTAGAAGGAATGCACCTCGTGCAATTGTTAGTAATGGTTTAATGATTGGGATGTACGATACTCTAAATGATTTTCAAAGAGCAACAGCATTAGGAGTTGCGAATTACGGCCAAATGACAGCAGGTGGCTGGATGTATATTGGACCACAAGGTATTGTTCACGGGACATATATAACATTATTAAATGCGGGACGATTGTATCTAAAAATTCCTGCTGTTGAAGGATTGAAAGGAAAATTATATCTTAGTTCTGGATTGGGAGGAATGAGCGGTGCACAAGCAAAAGCTATAGAGATGGCGGGTGGGATAGGAATCATTGCAGAGGTTGATTATTCCCGCATTAAAACACGTTATGACCAAGGTTGGGTCAGTAAAATGTCTGATAATTTGGAAGAAGTTTTTAATATCGTAAACGAGTATAGGAAAACTGAAGAACCTATATCCATTGCCTATCACGGAAATATTATTGATCTTTGGCAATACGTTGTAGACAATAGGATTCCAGTTGAATTAGCTTCAGATCAAACTTCTTGCCATGCGGTATATGAAGGAGGATACACCCCAGCAGGCATTACTTTTGAAGAGGGACGAGATTTATTGAGAGAAGATAGGAAAAAATTTAAAGAACTAGTAAATTCATCCCTTCTCAAACATTATGAACTGATCAAAGTTATGAGTGAGAGAGGAACGAAATTTTGGGATTACGGTAATTCATTTCTTAAAGCGGTTTTTGATGCGGGAGCTGAGGATGTTGCCATAAATGGAGATCCAAAAAATGGTTTTATATTTCCTAGTTATGTGGAAGATATCATGGGGCCAATCTGTTTTGATTATGGTTACGGCCCATTTAGATGGGTATGTTTGAGTTTAAATCATGATGATTTAGTTAAAACTGATCTAGCGGCATTAAAGGCTATTGATCCTAACCGTAGAGCTCAAGATAGGGATAATTGGTATTGGATTAAGACCGCAGAACAAAATAATTTAATTGTAGGTTCTGAAGCACGTATTTTATATGCTGATATGGAAACTCGCGTGAAGATTGCATTAAAATTTAATGAAATGGTTCAGAATGGAGTTATTGGCCCAATTATGTTAGGAAGAGATCATCATGATACTGGAGGTACCGATTCACCATTTAGAGAAACATCTAATATTAAAGATGGGAGTAACATAATGTCTGATATGGCACATCACTGTTGGGCAGGAAACATAGCTCGAGGAGCCACTATGTGCGTTTTATCTAACGGAGGAGGTGTAGGTACAAGTAAAGCCATTAATGGAGGTTTCGGGTTGGTTCTAGATGGATCGGAACGTGTAAAACAAATAATTAAAAGCATGCTTGAATGGGATGTGAATTGTGGGGTTTCTAGAAGAGCGTGGGCAACGAATGAAAATGCTCTTCAAACAATCTATAAATGGAACATGGAAAATATCGATCGGGGACAAGTGACCCTACCATTTTTAGCAGATGATAATTTATTAAAGAAATTAATAGATTCTAAAATTAAAAATAGCTAGAAATCTACTGAATAATTTAAAGTGAAAGGTTATGAAAGAAATTTTTAAATATGGTTTAGATCATTTAACAGTTCCAATTGCATTAAAATTGCTCAATGGTGAAGTAGAAGGTGTATTGATAGAAGAAGTAAAATCGACTATTAGAAAGAGCTTTGATAATGTTCAAACTATGACTCAAGGCGAAAAATTGATATATGGTATTAATACTGGCTTTGGTTCCTTAGCTACCACAAAGATCTCTAAAGAGGCGACTGGAAAGTTGCAAGAAAATTTACTTAAGAGCCATTCTGTTGGGGTGGGATCAATAATTGAACAAGCTATAGCAAAACTGATGCTAATCTTAAAACTACATGTTCTGAGCAAGGGATATTCTGGAATTTCAGAACAAGTAATAGAGAGAATATTTTGGCATATTAAAAATGATTGGATACCAATGGTATATTCACAAGGTTCAGTAGGGGCTTCAGGAGATCTAGCTCCATTATCACATCTATTTTTACCATTAATCGGTTTAGGTTATCTATCTAATGACGGAAAATCTTATCATGCTTCCAAAGAAATATTAGATCAATATAACTTAAAACCAATAAAATTACATGCTAAGGAAGGGTTAGCATTAATCAATGGAACTCAATTCATAGCGGCTCATTCTATAATGGTTGTAGATAAATTTTTTAATTGTCTTGAGCATGCTGATATAATAGGTGCATTGAGTTTAGAAGGTTATCTTGCTTCAATACAACCATTTAAAGAAAATCTAATTAATCTGAGACCTCACACTGGAGCGATACAAGTTGCTCATAATTTCAGATATTATTTAAAAGATTCTGGATTCGTAGAATCTCATGCAGATTGTGGTCGTGTTCAAGATCCGTATTCAATAAGATGCATTCCACAAGTGCATGGAGCATCTCGGGATGCTTTATCTCATTTAAATGAAAAATTGGAATGTGAATTGAATTCAGTTACTGATAATCCCATCATTTTTGATGAAAAGACAGCTTTAAGTGGAGGAAATTTCCACGGTCAACCTTTAGCATTACCTCTAGATTATGTGAGTCTTGCGGCCTCAGAATTAGGAAATATATCAGATCGTCGCACATATCTCCTATTAGAAGGAAAATGGGGTTTACCGGCATATTTAATTAAAGAATCTGGTATCAATTCAGGATTTATGATTGCTCAGTACTGTTCTGCAGCCCTTGTAAGTGAAAATAAAACCAGTTGTTTTCCTGCGAGTGCGGATAGTATCCCAACATCGATGGGTCAAGAAGATCATGTAAGTATGGGTTCAATAAGTTCACGAAAGGCACTAAATATTATTAAAAATCTTGAAAATATCTTGGCTATTGAAATGTTATGTGCTGCTCAAGCAATTGATTTTAGACGTCCGTTAAAATCTAGTGTAGTTATTGAAACAGTTCATAAATTTATAAGAGAACGAGTTCCACACATTTCTAATGATACAATCTTATCTGATTTGATTAAAACATGTAAAAATATCATTCAGTCAAAAACAATACTTGAATTAATCAAAAAAAATGATCAAAATGAATAAAAATACTATTCCTGATTTAGCCATAATTCATGCTAATGAATTAGTTACAATGGATACAAGATTGGGCTGTCCCCGAATTGGAGATGCAATGACAGAATTAGGAATAATTACTGACGGAGCAATTGCGGTGAAAGATAAACAAATTGTATTTGTTGGCACTACTAACAAACTAAAACAAATATTTGAATTTAACAGAATCAAAACCGTAATAGATGCAACAAACCAATTAATAACTCCTGGATTTGTTGACCCTCACACTCATATCATTTTTGACGGTTCGCGAGAAAATGAGCTTGAAATGAAACTCGAGGGAAAAACATATTTAGAAATTTTGGCAGCTGGTGGGGGCATTTTAAAAACAGTCAGTGAAACTCGTAAAGCTTCTAAAGAAAAGTTGTTTAATAATGGAATGAAGATTTTAAATAAAATGATGAGTTATGGAACCACTACAATTGAAACCAAATCTGGATATGGACTTACACTTGAAAGTGAAATAAAGTCTTTGGAAACAGCAAAATTATTAAATTTAAAACACTCTATCGATATAATCTCTACATTCTTAGGCGCTCATGCGATTCCGCCCGAATATACGGGAAATTCAGATGGTTATGTAGATCTTATTATTTCTAAGATGATACCTCAAATTGCTGAAAAGAAATTGGCAGAATTTTGCGATGTATTTTGTGAACAAGGGATATTTTCAATCCAACAAACTAGAAAAATCTTAAATTCTGCTATAAAATATGGTTTAAAACCTCAAATACATATAGATGAGATAGTGGATACGAATGGTGCTGCCTTAGCCGCTGAAATTAATGCAATCCAAACCGGTCATTTGTTAAAATCAAACGAGAAAGGGTTAAAAGAAATGGCAAAAAAAAAAATAATTGCAACTCTTTTGCCCGGTACTCCATTTTGCCTCATGTTAAAAGATTATGCTCCCGCAAGAAAAATGATAAAATTTGGGATTCCAATAGCTCTAGCAACAGATCTTAACCCGAATTGCTGGACTGAATCGATGCAGATGATAATTGCGTTAGCAAGTTATAACATGAAATTAAAACCTTCAGAAGCATTGACTGCTTCTACTATTAATGCGGCATGTGCTATCCAAAGACAAGATAAAATAGGAAGCTTAGAAATTGGTAAAAAAGCGGACATTAACATATTTAATGTTCCTAACCACCAGTTTTTAGCATATCAATTTGGAGGAAATTTAATATCTAAAGTAATAAAAAATGGAAAAGTTGTTGTTGATACACAGATTAGAATTTAGTTAAAAATCGAAGTAATCTTCTAATAGATGTTTTCTCTCAAGCTTTTCGGGTTTTTCAATCTGTAAATAATAATCCAATGAATTCAACACGGCATCTAATGGTAACACTCCGATTAATTCAGTGCCAACAATCTGTACTCCATACCGAGCAGCTTCAAATCTTACCATTTCCATTTGTCTGTACAATGGAGTTTTTTTAAAGTTTACATTACTAATCCCTACTTGGACGCAATCTCGACCTTCTAATGTTGTTCCCATTGCTTTTACATTAATTAAACCTCCTGAACGGAGGTGGATTGCTTTCGCAACTTTTTTAGCAATTTTGACTTCTTTTGTTCCCAAATTTATATTAAAGCTTATTAATGGGTATCGTGCTCCTGTAATAGTAGCACCAGCGGTTGGGTGAAATTCTGATGGACCAAAATCGGGTTTACGATCTGGATCGGATTTAATTGCTTCTTTTAAGCCCTCATACTCTCCTTTACGGATATTATCTATATTAATCCATTCAATTTTGCGAGCAGATGCTTCATATAGATAAACCGGTATTTTTTCTTGAGCCATTGCTTCTGCAAACTTAATTGATAATTCTACACACTCTTCTAATGATATATTTTGAGCAGGTACAAATGGAACGACATCAACAGCGCCAATTCGAGGATGTTGACCTTTATGTTTATTCATATCTATTAATTCTACTGCTTTTTTAGCAGCAGCGATGTTAGCTTTTAATACAGCTTCTGGAGTACCTACAAAAGTTATAACTGCACGATTATAATCTGAATCATTCTGAACGTCTACTATCCTTGTTTCAGGCGTATTTTTTATTTCATTTACAACTTTTTCTACTTTATCTCTGTCTATTCCTTCACTATAATTTGGAACTGATTCTACAATCTTTTTGTTTTTTAATTCCATTCAAGATCTCTCTTATATATTTATATACTTAATAAAAAGTTATGCTTGAATTAATATTAAACCGTCAAGATATTATTTGATATTAAGAGAATAATAAATCTCATTCAGAAGGAATAAGATCTTGTCTTATATGTTTTATCGGTAAATAAATATATATTGTCTATATTTTCTATTACTGGTTCATTAACTATCAAATCAATTAAAATTTTCTCTTCTTTCGTCCCCCGGGGTGTTTTATTAATTTTCTTTCCTTCAAAAATTATTTCTGTTGCATGCTGGTGAAAATAAGTGTCAGATTTTTTGCTCATTATAATAATATCATCATTTTTAGTAAGGTAACCATTATCTATAGATATTCGGGCGATTTTTTTATTAGGCATGTAAGATTTAACTTTCCCAATTTTAATATATCTATAATGAGATAAATTTGATGGTGATTTTTGTTGATGATCTTCTTCAGTCATCCTCTTGAAATAAAATCCCGGGGTAAATCCACGGTTATAGACTTTTTTTAATTCAGTTACCCAACTACCAGCCTTTTTTTGAGAAAATGTACCGTTATAATATGCTTCAATTGCTTCTCGATATATTCTTGATACAGTTTCGACATAATGGGGGTGTCTCATCCTCCCTTCTATTTTAAAAGCATCCACGTTTGCTTCAATTAATTCTGGGATGTATGCTATGGTGCACAAATCTCTTGAATTCATGAATCGCGTCCCATCATAAAGATACTCGGTTCCCGACTCTTCACGAACCCACCATCGTCTCCTACAGGGTTGAACACAATTACCTCTATTTGCGGATTTTTCTTCAGATCCACAGATATCTTGCGAGAAATAACAACGTCCGCTTACAGAAGTACACATCGCTCCATGGATAAATACTTCGATTTCAGCTTTAGATAAATTCCTCTTTATTTCTTTAATTTTTTCTAAAGATAACTCTCTTGCCAATATAATTCTTTCAGCTCCTAGTGCTTCGTAAAATTTGGCAGAAAGAGAATTTGAAACATTACACTGAGTTGAAATATGAAAGGATAAACCAATTTGTTTAGCAATTTCTAGTGCTGCTAAATCATGAATTATAACAGCATCGATATCTGCTTCTTTTGCTTTCTCTAAAATAGTGCGTAAATATGCAAGTTCATTGTCATAAATTAAGATGTTCGTAGCTAAATAAGCTTTCAATTTACTATCATGACAAAAAGTAACTATGTTAGCCAAATTCTCTAAAGCAATATTTTCAGATCGCATCCTCATGTTAAATTTTTCTATCCCAAAATATACTGAATCTGCGTATTTTGATGCTGCTTTAATTGCCTTGAGATTTTTAGCTGGAGCTAATAATTCTACTTTTCTCATCTTTTCGTTTTTTAATAGCTTAGTGGTTTTTTTTACGTTAATTGGATACTTGTCGGAACAATACTGGCTTTTGGGTTGGTTCCATGTAATTTTTCGAGTTCTAATATTAAACTATCCCATTCTTTGATTAGAATGACGTTTTCTGGAAAAAAATGATATAAATCTGATTCACTGATATTTGGAGAATAATAAAATACATTGCGTTTCTTAACGAATGCTTTCCAAATTACCATGTCACCATAATTAGAGTAAAGTTTTGCTCCTGTTTCTGCTATAAGACTATGATATCCTCTTCCTTCATATGAGGAAGACATGAATACAATACTTCCCTTTCTCTGTAAAAAAGCAGTAGGGGCTATCATCAAAAGATTTAAACATTTTAAAGCTTGATTTAATTCTGAATCTTCAGGATATGCATTTAAAAAGCAAATTTGATTATCTTGTGTAAGCTGTGTTTTATAAACCTCTTTAGCAACTTCCATTGTTCTTCTATGTGCATTCCGATAATGTCCAGCAAATAAATCTATGCTTTCACCAATTTCATTCATGATAACATTGATAGAAAAATCTAAACCAACTATATCTGCGATATCTTCAATATCTTCCCTTATCTCCGTCAATCTTCCTAATCCTGCACCCACACCTCTCATTCCCGCAGAATGATTTGATTCAAGCGTTCGAATACCACATACTCCCGGTAATACTATTTTTGCACCACCCCCAAATCCTGCGAGAGGATGAGGTATGACTCCACCTACAGCAATTTTTACTTCTGATTCATAATAAGTTTTATTTACTTCTATAGGGGTACCAATTTTCGATTCACCCAAATTTATCAGATTCAAATACGGATGATGATTTTCGATAGCATAGTTATCAGCAATTTCCTTCCCCAATTTTAATTCACAGTCTCTTTTATTCATTGGTCTATGAGCTCCGATTGCTAATAAAATTTTAATTTTATCTTTTTCTATATCTGCTTTTTCTAACTCTTCGAATACATGGGGCAAAATCTTAGCAGCTTGGGTAGTTCTTGTCATATCATCCACTACTATTATAGCTGATTTCTTTTCTCTCGCTATTTCAGATAGCTTCGGAGTCCCGATTGGATTTAATATTGCTTTTTTAATATCATCACTACTCATTTCAAGACATTCGGCACCCTTCATTCTACAAATGGATACATCCCAGGTATCGGGAAACCTTGCAATAAAATAATCGGGCTCTCTCCAAGCAGCCCATGGAATTTGAAATTCTTTCACCATAATTAAAACCACATTTATTTATCTATACTTAATAAATTTAAAATGACATTTTTAATAGTTGAAATAATTAATAAGTTTAATAGGTATTTTTTAAATTTAAACGATGAGTAGAATATAGCATTGAAAGACACCAGAATTTCAAAAGATCAATATTTTATGAAGATTGCAGAGGTAGTTTCACTTCGATCAACTTGCATCAAGCGAAAAGTTGGTGCAGTCTTAGTTAAGGATTCTCACATCTTATCAACGGGATATAACGGAGTTCCTACTGGGTTTAATCATTGTACTTCAGAGACCTGTGTTCGGAAGAATTTAAAACCTGGAAATCAACCAGAACTCTGTAGAGGAATTCATGCCGAAATAAATTGCATCATTCAGGCGGCGATTCATGGTACGTCTATCAACGGAGAGACTACTCTATACTCCACAACGTTTCCTTGCATGAGCTGTTTGAAATTAATCATAAATGCGGGAATAAAAAAACTTGTTTATAAAGAGGATTATAATACAGAAAATAAAGTGAAAGAGGAAATGATAAGAGAATCTAAATTAGAGATATTAAAAATGTTAAAGTCACCTTTTAGTGGTACTTAAATCACTTTTTATTGGCACTTTTCATTTTTTTTCTAGACCTTAAAAAAGAATTACGATTAAATAGATTTGATTGAAAATTTGAAGATATATATCTTCAATCTATTTACTTTAATAACATCTTCATATTTTGATTGACATATTCTGACTTTGAATTTAGGGTAGAGAATGCTTAGAAAGATGTTTTATTAGAAATAGAAAAAGTGTAAGCAAAATGTGACTTCGAACATAATTGTAAGTGAAATGTGTTATTTATTTGAATTTATACTTATAAAGTCTTACAAAATAAGATATTATTAATTAAATGAAAAATTTAAAAATTAGTTTAATTAATTAAATTCGTTTTACTCACTAATTTAATCTAGGTGGCATCATTATATTAAATACCTTCATTTATTTATTCACAATTTTTGGAATTTAGACACTCAAATTCATTCTCCCTCGAATAATTAGACGATTAAGGGGAAATAAATTACCTAAAGGAGCTATTACGGTAATTGGAAATGATTCAATCAATCATAAGCAATTACCCGGAAGCAGATTGTCTCAGATAGCTGTCTCATTCGGGATAGGGATACAATATATAGCATTGCTTTCTTTTGTTTATCGTTTAATATTTGGTTTTGGGGAGCATAATTTATTTTTTATTCTTGAGCTTCCAATAGAAGTGTATTGGATCGGTATTATTGGAATGTGGCTCCTTGGTGTTTGGGTATCAATAACCTTTATTTATAATGTTAATTATACTGTTTGTTTTAACCAAATGAAAGAAGAAGAATACGCATTGGCAACTGGAGGGACATATAAATATATCCGCCATCCAGCTTATATTGCAGGTATATTTGAACTAATATTCATTTTTCTAGCAACTGGAATCTGGTTTATATTTTTCGGGTTGATTGGTTTTTTAGCCCTCCCCTATCAAGCTAGAAAGGAAGAAAAGTTGTTAGGAGAAATATTTGGTGAGATTTATGATAATTATGCATCTAAAACCGGTCGGTTCTTTCCAAAAATAAAAAGGATTAACAAAAAATAGGTAAGTACCGGTAAGAACTTTAATAACTACATTTACTTTGAATTTTCATAATCAATTCTAGTAACACATTATCTTCATCATCATAAATCCAGAAATAAACGATAACAATTTAGAATTTCATAAAAAGAGCCATCCTAAAGATGTTAATATTCAAGAAATTGCAATCAAGACTGAAATTCATCGAAACACGGTAAGCACTTATGCTAAAGTTTTAGTCGCTGAAAAAAGTTAAAGATAACTAGAAAAATGGAAAAAAAATCTGAAATTATATGGTTTTGATGTGATTGAGACAAAATTTGTTGGAATTGATGAAACTGTTGTACCAGAATATCATGTATTTATTGTTGCTGATAAAGTTAATTAAATATTGAATTAAAAAAGAATTTAAAAGAATATCAACAAAGAAATTCAATGGCAATTATCAATTCCTATATAATTTTAGAATTTTAGTAAAAAAAAATAAAGAAATAAAATATAATTTTAGGATAACACTATTCAAGCAATCTCTTCTCCCCTGAGAGTTTTTGTATTTCAGTAATGTTTTGTGATGCTTCTAGGCAACCAATATATTTTCCTTCATTATCTCTAAGAGCGTAATATTCAATCATTACTTTTTCTTTCTTATCCTCTATAGTTAAATCGATCCAAAAACGAGCTTTATTCCTTTTACCGCTCTTGAAATCATCGATAATTTGCTCTACTTTATAGAGACTTGATTTAGGATGACAATTACGCACATTTTTTCCAACAACTCCTTTAGGGCGCTTAAAAATTCGCGTTTTATGTTTATTCCAAGCCATAACTTTATCGTTTTTATCGAGTACTGAAAATTCTATGGGGATCGTTTCAAGAATAGCGTTTAAAACATCTTTAGGTAATTCTCCAATCATATTTCTTCACATTCAAAATCTTTTGATAACATTAATTCATTGTTTCTTCAAAAACCTTTTTCATTTGAAAAATAATAAAGATCACTAATTCTTTCAGAATCGCAAGATAAATTGTAATATTAGCAATATTTAAGATTTAAAGAAGATTTTGAATTTCAATTTATGAAGGAAGAGAAAAAAAAAATAATCCTTAATTTTTTAAGGAGAAGAAAACAGCTAATTATTGGAATAGCTACGATTATTTTATTAATTTTTATGGTTTTTGTAGTAGATTTTAATAGCCTTATTCAAAGAATTGTAATGGTAGGCGTACTAGGATTAATAATTTTCATTTTATCCTATACCATCGCTTTTTTATTGAGAGCTTACAAATTAAAATTGATATTCAAGGGTCTTGATACAAATATTAGCTTTCCGACTTCCTATTTCTCAATAGGAGCAGCTTTTGTTATTAATGATTTAACACCTGCTAAATTGGGTGATTTTGCTAAAATTTTTATAATTAAAGATAAAGAAAGGATAAGATTAAGCGAATCATCAGCTGCAATAGCGATAGAAAGGATACTAGACTTGATTCTGTTATTCATTATTAGCTGTATTGCCCTTATTTATTTATATTTAAGTAATTATGGATCATCGAGCTTGATTTTGGTTTTAGGTCAAACTATACAATTTTATTTAATTGTTGGAGCACTCATTATTTTTGCTTTATTCATCTTATTGATACTTCTTTTTTATAAAACTGAGTTTATTTTAAAACTGTTGAAAAAAATGTCTCCCAAATTAGCTCATTATATAGGAAGATTCGTGATCAATTTTAAAGAAGGAATGAAGAATTTCAAAAATCATAAAAAAGAACTCATTTATGTCATTTTATTAGGATTTCCAACTTGGATAATTGATGCTGCCATTATATTCTTATTTTTTAACCCATTAGGTTACCAAGTCAACATCTATCTATTAATTTTAGCTAAAATTTTAACTTTTTTCAGCAAAACATTTCCTATAACACCAGGAGGATGGGGAATATCTGAAAATGTTGGAGCTCTATTTATTTTTTTCTTTTATCCCGGAATTGCATATGCAGAAATCCTCTCGGTATTTATAATCGATCATTTATTCAGAAGTGCATACCTCTTAATATTTGGAGGTTTTTCAATATTTCATTATAATTTCAGTCTAAAACAAATTAAAGATGTAAAAAATAACCCAATTTTACCCTAATATTAAATATATTATAAAAATATGCAGATTCACGATTCCATGCCAATTGAAGGAAAAATCAGTGTTGTTGTTCCAGCCTATAATGAAGAAAAGGATCTTCAATCCAGTATCCGTATTATTTATAGCTATTTAACTAAAATTGTTGAGGATAAATTTGAAATATTAATAATTGAAAACGGAAGTACGGATAAAACAGCTGAAATTGCTAAACTTTTGGAAAAAGAGTATGAAAATGTTAAAAGCTTTTCTTTAGGCACACCATCTTTTGGAGCAGCTTATAGATATGGAATTTTACATGCTAATTATGAAATGGTTACACTTTACCCCGTTGATCTAGCATTTAGCTTAGATTTTATAGGTCGTGCTTTTCGTTTGATCAAGAAATATCCAATTATCTTAGGTATTCGATTTCATAAAGAAAGCGAAATTGATCGCCCTTTTATTCGTGTTCTAATTTCGAAAATTCATACTATTTTGGTAAATATCCTTTTAGGTACGCATTTTAATGATGTGGATTGTTTAAAAGCATTCCAGACAAGAATAGCAAAAAAGATTATTAGGCAAACTAAAGCAAACGGTCCATTCATAGAAGTTGAATTAGTCTATTTATTAGAAAAATTGGGAATTGAATTTTTAGAAATTCCGATAAATCATATAGAAAAAGAAATTGCTAGACACCCTACATATATAATAAGGTCGATAGTGAAGAATTTTGCACAGTTACTTTTATTTAAATTAAGATTGGCTTTTTCATAAAATTACCATTAACTAATGAAGAAAAGAAAATAATTTAATTTGTAATAAAATTAGATTAATTACTTTCGGTGATTAAAAAGTGGAAAATAGAGATGATATAGAAGGTTTATCTTTTATAAAAAAATTAATTACGCACAAAGCAATTATTTTTATATGTATTGGAATAATCATTCGCATCTTCATGCTATTTTATTATTATTATACTCATGCCATAGATATAGGAAAGGATTGGGGAGATGTTAGATTTAATTTTGATAATTACACATCTGATACTTATCCTCCTTTAACTATCCTGCTTCTATTTTTCTTCAGATCTCTATCATTTGGTTTTATTGAAGTATTTGCTTTTTGGGCATTTTTATTAGATTTAATAACTGTTTTAATGTTTTATTTTGTTATAAAAGGATTTAATATTCCAAAAAAGAATTATGCTTTTGGTTTATTTTTAATTAATCCATTTTTCTTCTTGAATAACTCATTTAGCATTGTAACTTGCGGGTATCACATTACTGATGCGATGTTTTTCTTTTTTTTGTTTATGTCTTTAATATATTACACTAAAACAGATAAGAGAAGTAGGATGCTATTTTATATTTTTCTATCACTCTCAATATCGGTAAAAATTTATACAATTCCAGTTCTTGGTTTCTTCTTTTTGAAATTTATCATTAAAAAAGATTGGAAAGAACTGAAAATGTTCCTAATATCTAACATTATAGTTTTAGGTGTTTTTTTTATAGTTCCACTGTTTTTTGGACAGAACGTTATAGCCACTTATATTTTTTGGAATGCTAGAGGCGAATCGCTATTACCATTATACATAAGAATACTCCCAGCATTAGTTATTACACTTTTATACATTATTTTTAGATTAAAAAAAGCAGATTTATTTGAAATTACAATTCTTTCAATAGTTGTAACTGCTTCCATTTTGTTCTTTAGTAATCCATTCATTCGATATTTTCAACCTTTATTATTCTATGGAATTTTAAAGAATAAAGATTTCTTTTCTTTTAAAATTAATTTGGGTTTCTTAATAAAAGGTAGAATTACTGTCGACAATCATATAATAACGTTTGTATTATCGATTCTTGCGGTCCTACTAGCATTTCTATTGATAGTTTTTGATTTTTTTTATATGTCTTTCTAAAAATTAATTTAAATGTAGAAAAATTCAAAATAATACGTTACTTTAACTAAGAATATACAGAAATAATGGTATCTAGATCAAATTGTGCCAACAGAAAACTGTAAAATAGGGAAAAATGTAGTAATCATTGAACCTGTCAATCTATATGGGTGTAAAATCAGTAATGGATGCTTTATTGGACCATTTGTGGAAATTCAAAAAAATGTTTTTATTGGGGAAGATTCAAGAATTCAAAGTCATAGTTTTATTTGTGATGGTGTAATAATTGGAAACCACTGTTTTATTGGACATGGGACGATGTTTACCAATGACAAATATATTGATTCACCAAATTTCGAAAGTTGGATTAGGAGAGAAACAAAAATAGGTAATAATGTTCGCATAGGTTCAAATGTTACTTTATTGCCAATAACTGTGGGAGATAATGTTATTATTGGAGCAGGTTCAGTTGTAACTAAAGATATTCCACCAAATTGTGTAATTGCAGGAAATCCTGCAAAAATTATCAAAAAGAGTGAGGATTAAATATAGATGAAAATAGGTATTGTTGGACTCGGTTATTGGGGAAATATAATTTTAAGAAATTTAGAGAGCTTAGGGAAAAGAGATATCGAAATATGTGAAGTTTCGCTTCCAGAAGAGAATAAATACAAAACGTATAGGCTAGTTAATGATTATCACCAATTAGATTGTGACCATGTATTCGTTACAACTCCAACAAATACTCATTTTGAAATTTGTAAATTCTTTCTTGAGAAAAAAAAAAATGTATTTTGTGAAAAACCACTCACAACATCAAGTTCAAAAGCTGAGATTTTATATGATATCGCTTTAAGAAATAAAGTAATTCTGTTCACGGATTGGATATTCACATTTAATTCTCATATTGAAACCATAAAAAAAGATTATGATAATGGTAAATTAGGTAAAATTAGAAGCATATTTATGAATAGACTTAATTTAGGACCAGAAAGATATGATGTCAATGCACGTTGGGATTTAGCATCTCATGACATATCAATTATTCAATATCTCTTCTCAGAACAACCCGTTTATATTAGATGGAATGATTATAAAAGGTATAAAGATGCAACACAAGAAGACAGTTCTCTTGGTTTTATTCAATTCAATGATTTTCTAGCAACAATTAACGTAAGTTGGCATTATAGAAAGAAAGTAAGAGAATGTGTATTTGAATTTGATAATTATTTTATCGTGTGGGACGATTATAAAAGATTCTTACAATATGAAGATTCGAGTAATGTAAGTTTTCCGATCTATTCAGGTAATTTAAGTTATCCTTGTGGTGAGTATTCCTCCCCTTTAATTAATTCAATTAATTCCTTTTTTGCATTTTCAGAAGAGGAAATGAAAAACCAGAGGAAATTGACAATAGATATTATAAAAATTTTAGAAGCATGAAAATGAAAGTATTTTTTAATAATTTAAGCAAGCAATGGGATGAAATTAAAGAATCTACAATACCTCGATTAGATTTATTATTCCAACAATCTAATTTTATAAATGGAGCTCCTGTTAGAGAATTTGAAGAACATTTCGCTCAATATATTGGAACTAAATATGCTGTTGGTATTTCTAATGGTACAGATGCATTAAAAGTAGCATTAGAAGCTCTAGATGTTGATTCTCCTTGTGGTGTCATAGTTCCAGCGAACACATTTATTGCTACGATATTGGCAATAACATATTTGTGCAAATTAAAAGCAGACATTCAGTTAATCGATTGTGATGAATACTTTCAAATAGACACTAACTTATTAGAAAAATGCTTGAAAGAGAACAGAAAAAAATGGAAATCTTGTGTTATTATACCTGTACATTTATTTGGTCACCCAACAGATATTAAAAGGATCATTGAACTAGCTGATGAATATGATTGTAAAATTTTAGAAGATTCTTCTCAATCTCATGGTGCATTAGTAGATGGGATGAAAGTTGGGTGTTTTGGTGATATATCAGCATTCTCTTTGTATCCTGGGAAGAATTTAGGTGCGGCGGGAGATGCGGGTATAATTACTACAAATAGCGAGGAATTATATCAAAAATGTCAATCCTTGAGAAATTATGGTTCCCACAAAAAATACTATTATGATTTTAAGGGATATAACCATAGACTTGATACGATTCAAGCAATAATAGTAGATGAGAAATTAAAATATTTAGACAGATGGAATGATATGAGAATTGAAGTGGCCAAGAAGCTTACGTATCATATGAAAGATAATGAACACGTAATAACGCCAAAATTGGCCCCCTACGCAGAAAAAAATGTATTTCATATCTATGCAATTCTAATAAAAAATCGAGATAAGCTTCAAAAATATCTAAATGATAATGGAATTCAATCAGGAATTCATTATCCCGTTCCCATTCAAAAAACTAAACCATTTAACTATCTCGATCATTTTAATAATAGAAATACAATTCAATTTGCCGATGAAATGTTAAGTTTGCCAATGCATCCATTTTTACAAGATGATGAAATTGAGTTTATAACGTCTAAAATTAATAACTTCTTTAATGATAGATAACGCATGGAGAAATTATTTCCAATTAATATAAATCCTCATTTGTGTGTTCGATGTCAAAAATGTTCCTATTCTTGTCATCAAAAAGCCATCTTTTTTAGAGATTCTTTAAGATTTGTTGATTATAATAAATGCAAAGGATGCCTCAAATGCGTTGAAGTATGTGAACATAATGCTATCGAAGTTATCTCAATAGATGAGGGTAAACTAGCTGAATTTAAAATAGATAGAGAAAAATGTACTGTTTGTAAGAAATGTCTTGAACCTGGATTTTGTTTTCAAAATTTATTTGCATCTCAAATTGAGCCAGAAACGGGAAAAACTATAATAATATTTAATAAAGAAAGAATGGATTCATGTGAAAGTTGTTTAAAGTGCTTTTCTAATTGTCCTAATAATGCCATAATTCCCATTATTTTATAGTAATTTTCTATAATTAGATAAAAAAGTTCTAACAAATAGATTAAAAGAAAAAAATTATAATTTAATTCCCTTATCGGGGTAAATTGCTGAATCTGGAGCAACTATCATTTGTAACATCTCTAATGCATTCTGAGAAGTTGAAAATGTTTTTGCTTTATATCTCTCGACTAGATTTATTAATTCTTCATCGGCAATTCTAACATATACTTCGATGTTAGGATATCTTAAATTAAACTTGGAAGTAAGATAAAGTGCTTTATCAAATTCCGTTTCTAATTTCCAACAAATAAAAACTTGAGTGACTTCATCTAAATTCACATGAGGTTTTATATCACTGAGAAAAAGTGTGATTTCATTTATTATGTGCAATTTATCTGATTGGACAAATTCTATTCCATCATGTTCATCATCAAAAAGGTAAGTATCACGATCATGAACTGTTGAAATATGATTTGCAATACGATGGGTGAGCCTATCTCTTCCAATAACGATT
>Ga0315534_1000824_pt1 | contig 21748 bp, 15 predicted proteins | sample SalMarSW160240MG_FD_203094 | JGI IMG/M metagenome (GOLD analysis project Ga0315534, IMG submission 203094) | Salt marsh sediment microbial communities from the Plum Island Ecosystem LTER, Massachusetts, United States - Salt Marsh Sediment SW1602-40 ... | reverse complement strand
GCCAAGGGAATATATTGACACTGAATCTGTCTCCATCGGTCTCAGGAATAGCATTCCGCTCATATCCAGGTCACTGAAATGTTCTTTAGGCAGCCTATCCTTTGTCTCTTTAAGAACAATACTGTATTTAACTGATGAGGGCAGGCGCAGGTGTTCAGGAGTATAAGTCTCCTGTCTTAATACTATGCCTGTTTGCGGATCCACTATTCCGAAGGTGACTCTTCTGTTATATTTTCTGCCTTCGGGATTATCTGAACCGTCAGGATTGGTATTTACGGCAGCGAAAGCTGATTCGCCAAAGGCTTTCTTGATAAACCGGGAGGAAGGATTTATAGGTGAAACCATATGATCAATAACAGCCTGGGCTCTTTTATCTGCCAGTTTAAGATTATATTCCCGACTTCCTTTAGAGTCGGTATAGCCTGCAACCTCTACCTTAAGGTTCGGATGAGTTATCAGGACCGGTTTAATCTCCTCTATAGCTCTATTTGCCTGTTCATTCAGTTCATAACTGTCAAAATCAAACAGTATAGTCTTCATTGTCATAAAATCACCGCGAGCAACTTCAGCTGGAATAAGTTCACTATTAACTGCCATGTAGCGGCTCAGGAAATACAGGGGAAGATGAATATTTACGGTATCAGTTTTGTAGCCTGGATAGCTTGCCAGCAGATTATAATCACCCGGTTTTATTTCAAACCTGAATTTGCCTTCTTCGTTAACTTTTATGTTATCCAGCAGTGTCCCTTTGTTGGCATCAATCAGTTTTAAAGCAGCCTTAGCCGGTTCAAGAGTATTTGAATCGGATAAAGTGACGATTCCTTCAGTAGTTGTAATTTCATCAGCCGGATCAACTGCGACTACTTCATATATATTCCTTGAGCTGGTTTTTTCATCATAAAGGCTGGTTATAAATCCGGGGGCATTATTATTAAGGATGAAAAAAGTATTTGGTAAGGTTGTATTAAATGCAAAGGGCATTCCGACAGGATTGGTCCATCCACCATTTCTTGATATTGATCTGAAAACATCATATCCACCCATGCTTATATGTCCTGAAGAACTGAAAATAAGAGCACGTGAGTCGGGATCAAAAAAAGGAGTATCCTCATTGAACGAGGTGTTAATAATATTGCCACAATTAACCGGATCATCCCATGTACCATCTTTATTTTCAGAAACCCATATATCAAGGTCTCCCGAGCCGCCAGGTCTGTTACTGGAGATGTAAAGTGTATTCCCGTCAGGTGTAATAAACCCATGTGATTCCCAGTAGATTGTGTTTATCTTTTTCCCGACACTCTTGATTTTTGACCAAGTGTCCCCATCTCTCTGGCTGTAATAGAGATTACCGTCACCGCCATCATCCATATTAAGTATAAGAAGTTTGCCGTCACCTGTTATCGAATTTGAATAAAACCTTGTATATCCTCCCAGCTGTTGAGTTATCTCAACCGGGGCGCTCCAGGTATCATTCCTGTATGAGCACATTATCCTGGTATGGTCTTTAATTTTCTGTGTGAATATAAATACGGAGTCATTCTTTGAAAGGACAGGATTGCATGCTCCGGGATAATCATCCAGCCATGGTTCAAACAGTCTGGAAATAATAGTCAGCGGTTTCTTTTTCATTTCGAGGGCATACCTGCAGTCCCTTATCTGATTATCAATGTAATCTTCCCTGAAAATATCTTTCTTACTATAATTTTTCTTTACATCATTGAATGCTGAGATTGCTTTCTCCAGACTATCGTTCCTATGGTAAGCAATGGCAAGATACAGATACGTATCAAGTGGCGCCTGTTCTCCATATTCTACATAATCGCGGTCTCTTTCTATCACGTTTGATGAAGCAGATTTAAGAAGCCTGAGGGCCTCATGGTATCTGCCATCAATATTCAGATAACATATTCCCAGTTTTGCTGCAAAGTTAGCATTATCAGGATAGGCCTTATTCAGAGTTTCATATATCTCTGCAGCCTTATCATAATTCTCATCATAGTAGAAAAAAATATCAGCATTCTGTACGGTTCTGATAAGATCTTTTCTGTTAAGTTCCTGGGAGATGAGAGTGTTAAAAGAACTGGTTAGGAGAACAATTAATAAAACACCAGGTAAACGACGATTCATTGTTTTGATACTTTTTTGATGAAGATTTGTTCGGGGTATCCCTTCCTTATAAGTTCCAGCCTCCAGACATCCGCCTCTTCCCGGGTATCAAAGCGTCCTGTAGTATACCTGTAGAACTTGTCGTTCTCGTTATACAATACTTTCATATCGGGAATGTATGTGAAATAGCTGACATCTATCGGATTATACAGAGCCATTACCTGAACGGTATAATAAAGAATATCAGAATCTTCAACGTCAGTATCTCCTACATCTTTTACATTCATGTTTGTTATCAGGATGCTTGAATCAATTTTATCAACAACAGGTATATCGGCAAGATTAATTCTATCATATGTAACAGGTGCCGCAAGCAAAGTGTCTCTTGTTAGTGTGATGTCCAGAGTGAAAGTTAATTCCGGATTGTTAAGATTTATTGCCGTATCTATCGTGAAAAGAAATTCTTCATCACCTGAATAGACAACATTGAATACTCCTGGTCCAATATTTATGTCGTACGATCCGGATGTCATGTCTGGTTTCCCCCGGTAAATAGTATCCCCTGATATTTTATTGAGAATGTTAATATTATAATCCTTGATGACAGCCAGGGCTGTATCGTTGTGCATAAATTTCCCTGTTAATCCATACACCGTGTCAACATCAGGAGTTTCAAATTCCATGTAAAAGATCTCTTTCTTTTTGTAGTCGGTCTTCATTGAATAATATGCATTCATGCCATTCTTGAAGGGCAGGAAAAACTTATCATCATCCGTGGTATTCACAGGGAATCCGAGGTTTTCAGGCGGTTCAAATTTCCCGTTGGTATATCGGCATTTGAAATTATCATAACCTCCCATTGAATTATGTCCTTCAGAACAAAAATAAAGGCAAGAATTTCCCTCAACCATGAAAGGGTTATCCTCATTGTACATAGTGTTAACTGTTGATCCCAGGTTTACTGCTTCTCCCCAGTCACCTGATTCATCTCTTTCTGAAACATAAATATCGAGTCCGCCCTCTCCACCTTCCCTGTTACTTGTGAAATACAGTTTTGTGCCATCAGCGGAAACCGAAGCGTGAGATTCATAGTACTTTGTGTTGATATTTCTATTCAATTTTTCTATTGGTGTCCACCTGTCTTCAACATATTTTGAAGAATATATATTACCATCAAAATTGTCATTTTTATATAGGAAAAGTTCCGTTCCGTCCTTATTGAGTGAGCAGGATGAGCAATCATCACCGGCATTGAGCTCCATTGTTATTTCTACAGGAAACTGCCATTTACCTCTTATTTTTTTTGAAAAAAGAATTACATTCACAAGGCCTCTCTGTTCAGTGTACACTATCGTATTACCATCAAAGCTGACTGCCGGATTTACATTCATTGATCCCAGACTGAAATCTGGTTCCAATATCTCTTTGTTTATTGTTACGGGATTTTTTATGTATTCCATTGCAATCTTGCATGCCTGTATCTGTTGATCCACGAAATCAAGATTTTCCATCCCGCCTTTTTCTTCAGTTTCTCTTGCAAGGCTCCTGAAGGTTTCAAGAGTTCTGAGTCCTTTATCCAGTTCATTGTCGATCATATAGGCTTTTGCCAGGAAAAAATATGCATCAAGGGGAGCTCTCTGTTCATTAAAGGATTCTATCTTTGCATCATAACTGGAATTCCTTACTGCTGATTCAAGGTATTGTATTGCCTTGTCTTTTTCGTCAGGAATGTTCAGGTAACATGCACCGATTTTATAGGCGATATTCAGATTTTCGGGATTTTCAAGAAGTAAATATAACTGATTTGCAAGCTCATAATCTTCATACAGGTAATATGACTCAGCCTGGGCAAATATCTCCTTCATCTCTTTTTTAGACTGAGCAGAAGCAGCTACACACGAAATGATGAGTATCAAGAGCTGCAACTTTATACGCGTAATTACTCTGAAAGGATTCATCATAACAAATATATAATATTTTAAGCATGATAACACTTTCATTGCTCCATATTATTTTAAAGTGACTCTGTAAATATCCTTTTTTCCGTAACCTTCAGATTCTCTGAATCTGGAGTAATAGCCTGATTCTCCCTTTCCCTCCGGCATAAAGAAAATATCATCATCGGTAGTGTTAACAGGGTATCCGAGGTTTTCAGGAGTACTCCAGAGGTTGTTTGACTGAAGATCGGATCTGAAAAGGTCATATCCTCCTATATTCTTGTGTCCCTGTGAACTGAAGAAGAGAGTCTTTCCGTTATTTATCAGGAAGGGCCGGTCTTCATTGAATGGTGTATTTATCTCAGGACCAAGATTTGACGGGATTCCCCAATCTCCTCCTGTTATTTTTGAAATATAGAGATCAAGTCCTCCGAAACCTCCCGGACGATCAGAGGCAAAAATAAGAATGTCCCCTTGTTCTGACACAAAACCATGTGATTCCCAGTATTTTGTATTTATGTTTTTATTCAATGGTGTACTTGCGCCCCATCTTACTCCATCGAAGGAACAGGTGTAAAGGTCACTGTTGAAATTGTCATCCTTTGACAGATACAGCATTTTTCCATCTGATGAGAGACACGATATGTACATGTCACCATCGGACTCAAGCTCGGGTGTGATATTTACAGGAGTACTCCATGTGCCGTTAATGAGTTTTGTGAGCATGATAGCATCATAGAACTTCATGGATACCATGTATGCTAATGTCTTTCCGTCAGCGGAGATTACAGGGTTAAAATTTGAATTTTCGTCATTTATTACCCCTCCCATGTTTTCTTCAATATACGATACCGGCATGGCAATAAGCTCTTTAGCAGTATCGCAGGTTTTTATCTGGTGGTTGATGAAATCGATGTTTTCCCTGTCATCAGGAAGCAGTGTGCCTGAAAATCTCATGAAGGTCTCTTTAGCCCTGTCGAACTGGTAATTGATCCTGTAGGCTAAAGCAAGATCATACAACGCATCATATGGAGCAGATGTCTGGGTTATGGTTCCCTCTTTGTGTTTTGCCGTCATATTTCTTACGGCAGCTTCCAGGTATTCAACTGAAAGGTTTTTCTTCCCCGTAATATTAAGGTAGCAAACCCCGATATGGTATGCGATATTTGCATTTTCAGGCAGTTTTTCATAAAGCTGAAGATAATAGGGAAGTGCATCCTGGTATTCTCCGGTAACAAAGAAATATTCTGCTTCAAGAAAAATGTCCTGAAGAGGTCTCAGTTCCTGGGTGTAAACCGGTAATAGAAAAACTGATGCAACTATTAGAGTGACAATCCTTTTGCACATGACTACTGGTTTATTCAACAAATTTAATAAAAAAAACAGGAAGGGAAAACCTTACGATATAATAAGATATCACAGGTTTTTAAAGAGTGCCATAAGCAGGAGTAACTGGTATAATATGAATCGGGTATTTTTATTCTGATTCATCCTTATCATCTTTCCTCTTTTTGAGGAACCAGATAAAGAAGAACAGTGCTCCGGCACCGAGAAGAAGCCATAGTATCCACCATTTATCCTCTCCTTTGTCTTTAATGCCGGTACTGATTATTTCATCCGGAATATCCCTTGAAGCTGTCAGATCTGCTAATGCTCTGAAGATTGTCTCTTCAGGTACCACCTGGGCTCTATTCTTCAGAATAAACAGAATGAGGTCTTCAGGGGTTTTAATTTTTTCTTGCTCAAGGTCCAGTGAATTGAGCCAGTAGAGGAAAGGTTCCTCTGCAACTGAAGCGAGATTTCTGAGGTATTGTTCAACATCAGTTCCTGGCAGAGAGCTTATTGCAGCTATTACTTCTGCAAACTTTTCATCTGTCATTCCAAGTTTGATGGATTCATTATAAACAGACTGCATCCATACTCCGCCATCTTTGATTCCTTTTTTCTCAGTAGCTGTGATTGCCTGCCTCAGGATGTTCCCTGTTTCAGTATCCCTGTCGATTGCAAGAAGTTTCTCTCTTTCTTGGGAGATGGTTATATCAGGCTTTGCCAGGATTGTATCTGCAATTCTGGCAAGTTCTTCAGGACTTGTTTCTCCTCCGCTCTTTTCGGCCATAACACTATCATATTCGGGCTGTATGATCTTTGCAATTAGTGCAGGCTTTTCTCTTGTTATTAAGACATCGGCTGTGGTTGTGTTGCTGAAACGGTCAGTTACCTTGAAGGTGACCTTGTTATCGCCGGTAAGCGGTACCATTTTGTAGTTGAACGTTGAATCAGAAACTGCAAATTTTTCAGTATAGACAAGAGAATCTCCAATCCAGTGTTCCACAACAACCATTGACCCTGGTTCTGTTTTCACCGGGATAACAACCGTATCAGCACTGGTTACCGAAATGACATCTTCATTTTTAACAGAAAGATTAGCAACAAGATCAGTTTTCGGTAAAATAATTCCGGGCAGATTAAAGCTGTCGGAGGGTTGTGTTAGTGACAGAAATAAATCTCTCTGAGTCTTTTTACCTCCTGGGGTCTCATAAGTAACTTCATAATCCCCCTGGGTAACCTGGAATTCATATTCACCTGTCTGGGGATTGGAATATACTACAACCATTTTATCGGGATCGCCGGTGTTAATAGCGCTGATCTTAATCCTGTCGTAATTTGAGCCGTTGATTAGGTCTGCAATTTTTGCAATTCCCCGTATGGTGAATTTCCTGGGATGCTCATCAGAGAAGATCTCGATCCTATAGATATCCTGACTGCCAAATCCGTCGGGACTGTATTTAGCGAGGTAACCCTGATAACCTTCATTTATGGGTTTGAAGAAAACATCGTCGTCGGTGGAATTAAGAGGATAACCAACATTCAGGGGCACTGACCATTTACCACTATCAAGCTGTGTTGAATATAAAATATCATAGCCTCCAATGTTAAAATGGCCACGCGAACTGAAAAACAGTGTTTTGTCATCTTTGCTTAAAAAGGGAGTATTTTCGTGATATTCCGTATTTATTACAGGGCCAAGATTAACCGCAGGTCCCCAATTCCCCAAACTGTCTCTGGAAGATACATAAATATCAAGGCCTCCGATTGAGTTTTTACGGTTGCTGGTGAAGTATAATTTTTTGTTATCGTGTGATATAGCAGCGTGCGACTCCCAGTATTTGGTATTTATATTGTCGTTCAGCTTTACAATAGGATTCCACGAACCATTTTCATAAGTTGATGAATAGATTATGCCATCATAACCTTCAGAACTGTAAAGGTAAAGTGTCTTACCATCTTTTGATATGGATGTGGGATACAGATTCCGGTCAACCTCAAGAGCCTCATTCATGTTTATCGGTACGCTCCACTCTCCATTGTCTCTGGTTGAATAGAGAATAGCATCGTAAAAAGCCTCGGTTTTGCTGTATATCATTATTTTTTCATCATCGGAGATGACCGGATTGAATTCTGAGTTATTTTCATTGATATTGCTGCCAAGATTCTGTTCCTTAACATACAGAGGAGTAATCATAAGTTTTTTTGCATTATAACAGGATTGTATCTGTTCTTCAACTACCTCCGGTTTGTAAATTTTAGTATCGATATCCTTTTTGAAAAGCTCATAGGTTTCAATTGCTTTATCCAGCTGATTATCAATCCTGTATGCATTGGCCAGGTAATAAAGTGCGTCATAAGGCGCACCTTTTTCCTTGAATTTACCCTCTTTGTATTTCGGATTGATATTCTTTACAGCATCCTCTAAATAACTTATTGCCTTATCTTTTTCTCCAGGAATATTCAGATAGCATTGCCCAATCCTGTATTTATAGTTTGAATTTGTAGGATAGAATTGAAGTAAGCGCTGGTATGTAGGCAAGGCTTCCCTGAAATCTTCAAACAGGATCCAGCTCTCAGCTTCATAGAACATAATTTTTATTTCTGCTTTTGCCTGGGAATGAAGATAATTGCCAGGTAAAAGTGTAACAAATAATATTAGCAGAGTCAGCCTTTTGATCATTTTATATCGTTATATATCGTATGACAGACCTCTCCAATTCAAGTTCATTTTTCCTGTATTGTGGCTCTAAATGGGCAGGAGGTGCTATATCTTTACCTTTAATAATTAATGGGTACTAATATAACAGAAAATTTAAAAAGAAGGACAAATAGTTTAACTCCTTTTTTAACTGATATTATAATATTATCCCAGCCTGGTTAAAAGAGGGTACTAATGGGGGTACTTCAATTCAGCGTCAGAATATTTCTGCGGAGTAGTTTTCGAGGATCTCTTTTATCCTGTTAAGGAATTTCCCGGCGAGAGCGCCATCGATAACTCTGTGATCATAACTAAGTGAGAGAATCATAATATGACGTATTGCGATAACGTCACCATCAGGTGTTTCAATAACCGCAGGTTTCTTTCTCACTGCACCGATTCCCAGAATGGCTGCCTGCGGCTGGTTTATTATTGGTGTTCCGGAAAGATTGTTAAAGCTTCCGAAGTTTGTAATTGTGAATGTTCCCCCTGTTATCTCATCAGGTTTAAGTTTATTCTTTCTTGCTCTGTCAGCCAGATCGTTGACACTCCTTGCAATGCCGGTAAGGTTTTTTTCATTGGCATTTCTGATAACAGGGACGATAAGATTTCCATCAGGGAGGGCGGTAGCCATACCAATATTGATGTTCTTCTTTTTGATGATATTATTGCCGTCAACTGAAATATTGATCATTGGAAATTCGTATAATGCTCTAGCCGCAGCATCAATGAAGATGGGAGTAAGAGTCAGTTTCTGCCCCTTTGCCTCAAGGAATTTCTCCTTTACGGAATTTCTCCAGTTGACAAGTCTTGTAACATCAGCATCAATGAACGAAGTGACGTGCGGAGAAGTTCTTTTTGAGAGAACCATATGTTCCGCTATCAGTATTCTGACCCTGTCCATTTCGATTATCTCATCGCCGGATGACAGTTTTTGTGCACTCTCTTTTCCTTTATCAGTCTTTACAGTTTCCTCTTCTTTTTTCCTGGCATCAATGTATTTAAATATGTCATCTTTTGTGATCCTTCCATCCATTCCCGTCCCGGTTATACCGTCAAGCTCGGCATGACTTATGTCTTCACGGGCCGCCACGCTTCTCACAAGAGGTGAGAGGAACTTACCTGAGGGGGTTCGGCTTTTAAGGTCGCCCGAAACCTTCTCAACCTCTTTCTTTTCCTGTTTAACCTCAGCTATGGTTTCACGGATCCTGTTGACCTCTTTTTCGATCTTCCCTTTTGTCTCGGAAGTATCAGGAATATTGGTTTCAATAACTGCAATTACTTCACCAACCTTTACCACAGAACCTTCGGTAGCATTGATTGATGCAATAGTCCCATCGGCAGGGGAGGGTACCTCTGAATCAACCTTGTCAGTAGCTACCTCTACAAGCGGATCATCTTCCTTTACAACAGCACCTTCGCTAACCAGCCATTTGTTTACAGTCGCTTCTATTACTCCTTCTCCCATGGCGGGAAGCACTATGTTCATTTTTGTCATTATTGTAAAATTACCTTTTAAAGTTGTTTATTCGAATAACAGATGAAAAATGAAAATGTTTGAAAATTGACCGAGGTTTATTTTGACAATCAGATTAATAAATACCTACAGATTCGTAGTCACTTACTTATTGTTAACTCTTCATTTATTACTATTGCGAGGCGTTTAACTCCTTCTTCTATAACTTCAAGATCAGAAAATGAAAAATTTATGCGCATTGTATTACGCCCGGAATCGTTACAGAAAAAAGTTGATCCTGCAACAAATGCGACATTTTTCTTTAAGGCTTTCTCAAGTATATTGTCGGTATTGGCAGCCGCGGGAAGTGTTACAAAAAGAAAGAGACCGCCTTCGGGTTCTGTCCATGTAACCTCTTTCGGAAAATATTTCCTGAAACATTTGATCATGTGATTGCGTCTTTCGCTGTAAAGTGCAATTGTCTTTTTTATGTTTTTCTCCAGCAGACCTTTTTCCATATAATGGGCAATGATCCTTTGTACAAAGGGAGGTGTGCAGAGGTCGGCTGTTTGTTTTGCCATCACTATCCGTTCGAGGATAACCGGATTGCCTATTATCCATCCCACTCTGAATCCCGGAGCAAATATCTTCGAAAAGGTACATAATGTCAATACTCTTCCGCTCTTGTCAAGCTGGTACATCATTCGTTGCGGCACTCCGGTGAAGCGGATATCCCTGTATGGACTATCTTCAACGATCAGCAGGTCATGCTTTTCAGCTATTTCAATTATCCTTATCCTGGACTGTTCCGGGACTGTTATTCCTGCAGGATTCTGAAAATCAGGGATGATATAAATAAATTTAACTGTTTTCCCAAGCTCCTGAAGATTGATTATTGTCTCTTCAAGTTCATCGGGTTTCATGCCATTTTCATCGAGTGATATCCCCTTCAGTCTGGCTCCGTAGACGGAAAAGGCATTAAGCCCGCCCAGATACGACGGAAGTCCGCAAAGCACATAATCACCGGGATCAAGAAATATCTTTCCTATAATGTCGAGTGCCTGCTGTGAACCGGTTGTGATTGTGATATTTTCAGGATTAATATTCAATCCTTCCCGGTTGTGTTTTTCCGCGAGCATCTTTCGGAGAAGGGGATCTCCTTCTGTGGAGCCATACTGAAGTGCACTTGCTCCCTCTTTTTCAAGCACATCAAGCACTATCTCCTTCAGGTCATCAACGGGAAATGTTTCGGCAGCAGGAAGTCCTCCCGCAAAAGATATCATATCGGGGTTCTGAAGGAGCTTAAGGATCTCCCGTATAGCAGAGCGTTGCATGCTCTTTCCTGAGGCAGACAGAAATTTATTAACAGAATTTATCATTGCTGGTAGGGATTTCGGTTTTTTATTGCCCGTCCAAGTGTTATTTCATCAGTATATTCCAGCTCATCACCTATAGCCACACCTCTGGCCAGTGTTGTGATGAGCATATCAAATGCATGAAGTCTCTTATAAAGATAATAATTAGTTGTATCTCCTTCCATGGTTGTGCTCAGTGCAAGGATTATTTCCCTGATACCGCCGGCTTTTACCTTTTCCTCGAGGCTGCTTATTTTCAGATCAGAAGGACCAATGCCGTCGACCGGCGAAATTAATCCTCCCAGAACATGATATAATCCCCTGTATTGACGCGTATTTTCAACAGCCATCACGTCCTGTATGTTTTCCACAACACATATCAGTGACTTGTCACGTTTTTCATCACTGCAAATACTGCAGATTTCAGTATCAGAAATATTGTGGCATATTTTGCAGTAATGGATTTCCTCATGAAGTTTAAGGAGTGTTTCACCAAATCTCTTAACCTCCTCAGGTTCTTTCCTTAACAGATTCATTACCAGACGGAATGCTGTCTTTCTTCCAATTCCTGGCAGTGATGCAAATTCGTTTACTGCATTCTCAAGCAGCCTGGAAGGAAATTCAGTATAACTCATAGCGGTTGGTTTTAGACAAAATTAATTCAATTATTGCTTGTTTTTCATGACTATTGAATTTTTTGCCTTGCATTCTTTTTGTTATCCTTGCAGGTTAATATAACAATTATGCCACCTCTACTGATACTTGGTATATTTCTTGCCTATACAACTCTGTTATTTTTAGTAACATGGATTACCGCAAGGAAGGCCGATAGTCAGTCGTTTTTTATTGGTAACAGGAAATCTCCCTGGTTTGTTGTGGCATACGGAATGATCGGAGCCTCCCTTTCGGGTGTCACCTTCATGTCAGTGCCCGGCTGGGTGTCAGACACACAGTTCAGTTACATGGTAGTTGTGTTTGGCTATCTTGTCGGTTATTTCATAATAGCCACAATATTGCTTCCGCTCTATTACAGGCTCAAGCTTACATCTATCTACTCCTACCTGGAGCAGCGGTTTGGCTTCTGGTCATATAAGACAGGAGCAGGGTTTTTTATCATATCAAGAACCCTTGGTGCATCCCTCAGAATGTTTTTGGTTATCAACGTATTACAGATATTTGTTTTTGATGCCTGGAACATCCCCTTCTGGGTAAATGCCCTGGTGTTCATTATCCTGATAATCCTGTATACATTTAAAGGAGGAATAAGGACGATCGTATGGACCGATACCTTGCAAACGACATTCATGCTTCTTGCTGTTGTGCTGTCAATTTTTTATATAAGCAAGGGACTTGGAGTACCTGTCGTGAAACTCTTTAAGGAGATCAATGAAAGTGATATGTCGAGAATGTTCATAACAGACTGGCATCATGAAAGATTCTTTTTAAAGCAGTTCTTTTCTGGAATGTTCATAACAATAACCATGACAGGTCTCGATCAGGAGATGATGCAAAAGAACCTCAGCTGCAAAAATATCCGGGAGGCGCAAAAAAACATGTTCACTTTCAGCGGCATACTGGTCTTCGTCAACCTTTTATTCCTTTTCCTGGGAGCCTTCCTGTTAATCTATTCAAGGAGCAAGGGTGTCACAGTTATCGCAACGGATGATCTTTTTCCGACCATTGCCATGCAATATATGGGACCGGTGGCCGGGCTGGTATTTATGATAGGCCTTATTTCGGCAGCTTTTCCAAGTGCCGATGGAGCACTCACTTCACTTACCACTTCAGTAAGTATCGATTTCCTCGGCCTGGGCCGACTGAAAAGCATCACTGAAAAAAAATCGACAAGGATCAGGTACGGAGTTCATCTCTCCGTAGCCACAGTTTTCTTTATCAGCATTTTGATATTCAGTACATTAAACGACAAAGCAGTTATTGACGAATTGTTTACGATAGCAGGCTATACCTATGGCCCGCTGCTTGGTCTCTATACATTCGGGCTCTTAACAAAGAGAAAAGTGAATGACAAAATGACACCCTGGATTGCTGTATTATCGCCTGTAATATGTATTTTCCTGAACAGTTTTTCCGAACAGTTATTCAGCGGATACAAATTCGGATTTGAAATGATTCTTGTTAATGGATTTCTGACCTTCCTGGGTTTATGGATATTCAGTAGGAGGGAAAAGTGATCTGGCAGGTTCTTCTGCCTCTGTTCCTTCAGTCTCCTCAGTCTCTTCGGGTTCCTCCTTCTTTATAAGTACTTTGATTCTCTTGTAGGAGATATTCCAGGATAGATAATAGTTTATCCCGAAGCTTATCGATTCATCTCCCGCACCATACCCCGGAAAATAAATAGGGCGTAGATCCTTGCCGGTTCCGGTATGGAGAAGCGCTCTTATGTTCACCAACCAGCCCATGCTGAAATTATTAAAGATTTCTGCCCTGAATCCGGGCGCGATTTCCAGATAATGGCCCATGCTCGATGAGGAAGGAATGGTTGTGATGGTTGTACCCCAGTATGAATCATACTCAAAAGATGGTATTTCGTTGGTAAAGGAACTCAGACCATAGCGTAATCCTATGCCGGCCCAATATTTTCCCCTCGAGGCTTCAGGCTTGAGAAGGTTGAAATCAACACCTGCCTTTACAAAATAGCCTCTGCTCAGGTATTCATAATTGTATTGTGAATATTTATAATCGGAATATCCTGCACCCAGAAAGATCCCTGTCTTAGCATTCAGATCAACGGAAACATATCCTTCAATGTTCAGGTTATTTCTATCTATAAGATAAATAACAGGTCCCATTATATCGGCCCCGGCTCTTATCTTAAGTGGCAGAATAACAGTATCCGGTGGCTGGTTTTGTGCCTCCGCCTCTGAAACGGAGTAACTTATTATAACCAGCAAACTAATAATATATACGGATATTCTCTTCATCGCTTGTTGTTACATACCTGTTTCTGATTATTACTGTATCGATTGCATTGCTGGTTGTTATCAATGAATCAAGGGCATGATAAAATGTGTATCCGCATTCCTTTGATATCAGGTGAGGAAAAGAAGTGTACCAAAAAATCAGCGTGTCGGTTACCGAGTTGATCCCGATTATAAAAGTGCAGCTTTCAGCATAAGGATTCAGGGGAATGAGGGCACTTTTTACACCTTCAGTTTGATCATAGATCTTATCCTCCTCCATATTCAATCCGTACAATGTCAGGCTGGTGGGGGCAACGTTTTTCTCCTGGCTGCTCTGATACATGGAGGCCTTTAATAAAGCAAGTGTCTCTTCGAAGCACGATTCGGGTGTGCATGAAACAATCTTCAGGAGAGATATAGCAACAACTGCAACCAGGATTTTTGTCTTGTAACTTCTCATACATACTGATGAAGTTTCAAAAGTATAAAAAATACTCTTCTTTATAACTTCGGCAGGTTTTTCATGAATACAATCAGGATTGATACCGGGTTAAAAAGTGTTGTCAGATTTTACGGATGTACTCCTCAGCTTTTTTTATTGCGTTCTTTATTCCCTCAGGCTTTTTTCCGCCTGCTGTTGCAAGAAAAGGTTGTCCGCCACCTCCTCCGTTGATCTCACCGGCAATCTCTTTTATTATATTGACCGCACTTATATTTTTCTCTTTAACCAGATTGTCACTTACCATAACAATAAGATTAGCCTTTCCTCCGGTTGATGACCCGATTACCAACAGGTTATTGTCCCCTCTCTTCCTAACCTCAAAAGCAATAGTCTTAAGCATTTCCGCTGAGTCTGTCTCTATTTGTCCTGACAGGAATCTTATTCCATTAATGTTTACGGCTTTTTCCTCAAGGTTTTTAAGAGCAGCCCGGGCTGACTTTGCCTGGTATTTTTCAATAGTCTTCTTCAGGGAGTTGTTTTCGGTAACAAGTCTTTCGACACTTTCCCTGATATTTCCCTGGCTTTTAAGAAGAGTTGTAATATCTTCAACAGCGGCAAGTCTTTCGTTAATATATTCAAATGCTTTTCCTGCAGTAACAGCTTCAATCCGTCTTATCCCGGCGGCAATTGCTCCTTCCGAAATAATTTTGATGATGCCTATGCTTGCTGTGGATTCAACATGGGTCCCTCCGCAAAGTTCAACTGAATCACCAAATTCTACAACCCTGACTGTATCACCGTATTTCTCACCAAAGAGTGCCATTGCTCCCATGTCTTTGGCTTTTTTCAGGGGTATGTTATCTGTCACTTTCCTGCTGTTGTTCTCTCTTACCATGCGGTTTGCCATCTCCTCAACCTTTGTCAGTTCTTCTCTGGTGAGCTTATTAAAATGGCTGAAATCGAATCGCAGCCTGTCAGGAGTAACAAGTGAGCCCTTCTGTTCAACATGGCTTCCCAGAACAGACCGTAACGCATAGTGTATAAGATGTGTTGCAGTATGATTGTTAGCGGTCATCAGTCGTTTTTCAGCATCAACCTTTGCAGTAAAATGTGCGCTGGGATCAGAAGGTTGTTTTTCAGCAATATGAATTATAAGGTTATGTTCCCTGATAGTGTCAGTTACCTTGATCTTTTCTTTTTCTGAAACAATATATCCGCTATCGCCAACCTGTCCTCCCGATTCAGCATAAAAAGGGGTTTTGTCGAGGACAATATGGCAGATACTTTTCCCTTTGACCTTTACCTGGCGGTATTTTGTGATAAGTACTTCATCTTCTGTGTTTTCATATCCGGTAAACAGAGTAACATCAGAATCCCTTATTATTTTCCAGTCGCCGGTATCAAGAATAGCATCTTCCCGTGATCTGTCTTTCTGGTTTTTCATTTCGTTTTCAAATTCCTTCATATTCAAATCCATGCCGTTTTCTTTGAGGATCAATTGCGTGAGATCAGCTGGAAATCCAAAGGTATCATAGAGCTCAAAGGCAATTTTCCCGGGTAGAATCTTTTTATGCTCTTTTTTCATTTCGGAGATCACTTTGCCTATCATTTTCAGTCCCTTTCCAAGAGTTTTCAGGAAGGCTGTTTCCTCTTCAAGTATAATTTTTGATATCAGCTCCTTCAATGACTTCAGTTCCGGGTAATGATCACCCATTGTAGTTGCGAGTGCCGGTACCAGGCGATAGATAAATGGTTCTTCAATGCCAAGGTTATTGTACGCGTACCTGACTGCTCTCCGTAGTATCCTTCTTATAACATATCCTGCCTTATTGTTTGAAGGCAGTTGTCCGTCGGCAATAGAAAATGAAACTGCCCTCAGGTGGTCAGCAACAACCCGCATGGCAGTATCACATGAATCATTGACACCCTGTTTCTTTCCTGTTATACGTGATATTTCACTTATAACAGGCTGAAAAAGATCGGTTTCGTAATTCGATTTTTTACCCTGGACAACCATACAGAGACGCTCGAATCCCATACCGGTATCGACATGTTTTGAAGGAAGTGTTTCAAGCGAACCATCAGCTTTTCGGTTATACTGGATAAAAACAAGGTTCCATATCTCGATCACCTCTGGATGTCCTTTGTTAACCAGCTTATTTCCAGGTATTTTACTTCTTTCGTTCTCTTCTCTTATGTCAACATGAATTTCAGAACAGGGGCCGCAGGGACCTGTTTCTCCCATTTCCCAGAAATTATCTTTTTTTGTTCCTTCGAGTATATGATCAGGTTTACCCGGGAAGCATTTTTGCCAGAACAGGAGAGCTTCATCATCGCAGGGGACATTATCTTCATCGTCCCCTTTGAAAATAGTAGCATAGAGCCTTTCATCATCAATACCGATCCTCTTTGTAAGAAATTCCCAGGCCCACTCTATAGCTTCCTTTTTAAAATAATCCCCGAAAGACCAGTTGCCGAGCATTTCAAACATGGTATGGTGGTATGTATCATGACCAACCTCTTCCAGGTCATTATGTTTTCCCGAGACCCTGAGACATTTCTGTGAATTTGCTATCCTCTTGTATTGTGACTGGCTATGGCCCAGAAAGATATCCTTGAACTGATTCATCCCGGCGTTTGTGAACATAAGAGAAGGGTCATCCTTTATCACCATGGGTGCTGAAGGTGTGATTTCATGTCCCTTCGATCTGAAAAATTCAAAAAATAACTGCCTCAGTTCCTGTGCCTTCATATTTTACCTGCCCCTATATAATGTAAATATACCTTATAACTGGCTTGTAAAATTAAATTATTTGAATTAGATTTGTAGATTACCTGTAATAAAAATTCGAAATTCTGGCCTGGCCGATGCGAAACCGGAAATATTTATTAGACCTCAATGAACTGCAATACAGACAGGTAAGGCTTCCCTGGCACAAGAAGCTCCTGAGACTGTTTTTCTGGCTGGCAGTAACAGTCATTATTACAATAATTTACGGTACAATTTACGAAAATATCTTCGGCTCACCCAAGGAGAAATTATTAACTCAACAGATTGATAACCTGAAGCTTCAGTATAGATTTGCAGAAAAAGAGCTTGATAATGCTTTTAAAGAAATGAACAGCCTCAGGATGTCAGACGAAATACGTTACAGACCTATTCTTGAGATGGAAAGTGTGCCTGAATCATTTAGAAATCCGGGCTACGGAGGTGTTGACCGACTAAGATACCTCGATGGTTATATAAACACCGGACTGATGAAATCAACCAGGACAAGGATTGAGGAGCTTAAAAATATTATAAATGTACAGGATGAGTCTTTTAAGGCAATCGAGGAAAGAAGGACCGAATGGGAAAGAATGTACGAATACCTTCCAATGATCAGTCCTGTTGACGTTACCATACCTTTAGGGGATGGTCTGAAGTTCAGGGAAGTGCATCCTGTAACAGGAAATCCGCAATGGCATCATGGACAGGATTTCAGTACACCATACGGAACAGAGGTGTATGCTACAGGAGCAGGAAAAGTAATTAATGCAGGTTGGAACTCAGGTGGTTTCGGGAACCATGTACGTATTGATCATGGATATGGATACCAGACAATATACGGGCATCTGAGCAGCATAAAGGTGACAAGGGGACTGAATGTAAAGCGTGGAGACCTTATAGGGCTCACGGGAAGTTCAGGGACCTCATCCGGTCCGCATCTTCATTACCAGATCGACCAGTACGGACAACATAAAAATCCTCTCTATTATTTTAATGATGACCTGACGGAAGAGGAATATTTTGATATGATCCGGATGCTTACATCAAGCACAAAATTCAGATAATATAATAATTACTGTTCTTAAACCTGAAATATCCCATTATACAGGATAGTGGCTATGGTTTGTTTATAATGAATTTTCTATCTTTGCCCTGTCATGCCAAACTCAAGATATAAATTCAATCCCGAGTCTCTTAGCTTCGACAAAATCAGGCTGAGCATAGGAGCAATGCTGTTAAGGGGATTGGCATATTTTGTAGCATCACTACTTATTGCTTTTGTCTATTACCTCATATTTGCTATATTCGTTGATTCCCCGAAAGAGAAGGCATTGATGCGTGAGATCGAACAGCTGACACTTCAGTACGACCTGATTCACAGGGAAATGGGAAATATTGAGAAGGTTATTGGCCAGCTTCAGGAGACAGATGACAATCTTTACAGGACAATATTTGAAGCTGAACCGATACCGGAGTCATTAAGAGAGGGCGGTGTTGGAGGTATAAACAGGTACAAGGAACTGGAGGGATATGATAATTCCAGTATTGTAATTGAAACCGCAAAGAGGCTTGACAGGATAAGGAAAAAGATATATGTTCAGTCAAAATCATTTGACGACCTTATATCACTGGCAATAAAGAAGGAAGATATGCTGAGATCGATTCCAGCCATACTCCCTATCTCCAATAAGGATCTGACACGAACAGCTTCGGGTTTCGGATTAAGGATCCATCCGATTTATAAAATAATAAAGTTTCATGCAGGGATGGATTTTACAGCTCCTTCCGGAACTGATATCTATGCAACCGGTGATGGAACAATAGCATCGGTTATTTCTTCAAGGCGCGGTTACGGAAATCATATTGTAATTAACCATGGATTTGGTTATAGCTCTGTATATGCACATCTCGACAGGTTCAATGTGAGGGCAGGGCAGAAAGTAAAGAGAGGAGATGTAATAGGATTTGTGGGCAGTACAGGAACATCGGTTGCCCCTCATCTGCATTATGAAATAAAGCTTAACGGGGTAAATGTTGATCCTGTAAACTACTATTTTAATGATCTTTCACCGGAGGAATATGAGAGAATGATTGAGATTGCCTCTAAAACCGGCCAGTCATTTGACTAGCTCTTCCCTGGATTTTGGTATGAAGATAAGCTACATCCTCATTTTTGTTTATTTCTTAAGTATTATCTGCCAGCCTGCGACCGGCTCTGCATTGTTAAATGATACCGTTCCGGTGCAGAAACAGATTGTGATCACCGGTGTGGGGGATATTATGTTAGGAACATCTTTTCCCTCAGCTGATTACCTGCCTCCTCATGATAATCCCTTGCTGCTTCTGGGAGCTCTTTCTGATACACTTGCTGCTTCTGATCTGACCTTCGGTAACCTGGAGGGATCATTTCTTGACAATGGGGAACCAGTAAAAAAATGCAGGGATACAACACGATGCTACCTTTTCAGAATGCCGGAAAGATATTCATCCGCACTTTCTGAATCTGGATTTGACATTATCAGCCTGGCAAATAACCATTTCGGTGACTTCGGACTCCCTGCAAGAAACAGGACAATGGAACTGCTTGATTCACTCGGGATTTACTACGGAGGTATTGAAGAACACCCATATTCGATATTTAACAAGGACTCTATAATTTATGGCTTTTGTGCTTTTGCCCCAAATAAGGGTACAATAAGCATAAATGATCTGGAAGAGGCAGAAGCTATAGTCAAAATGCTTGCAGATACCTGCCATATTGTGATTGTATCGTTTCATGGTGGGGCTGAAGGGGCAGATTTTCAGCGTGTACCCAGAACTGATGAGATAATGTTCACTGAGAACAGGGGGGATGTTTATAGGTTCTCCCATATGATGATAGACGCAGGAGCTGATATTGTTTTTGGTCACGGACCACATGTTACAAGAGCCGTAGAGGTTTACCGTGACCGTTTTATTGCTTACAGCCTGGGTAATTTTTGTACTTATGGCAGATTTAATCTTAAGGGACCGAACGGAATTGCCCCGGTAATAAAACTCAATATAAGCACTGAAGGTAAATTCATCTTCGGAAAGATCATTCCTGTTTTTCAGCTGCCCGGAGCAGGCGTGAGAATCGATCCGGATAATCGCGTGATAAGAAAAATAAAAGATCTTGTTGCTCTTGATTTTCCGGAAACAGTAATAAAGATTTCAGAAAATGGTGATATAACTTATAAATAAATAACATGCCATACAGGGAAAAACAGATCGAAAAACTCTATTATTCGATAGGCGAAACTGCAGAAATGCTCAACGTACCGATCTCAACGATCAGGTTCTGGGAAAATGAATTCAACATCCTGAAACCAATGAAAAATAAAAAGGGAAACAGGATGTTTACACCAACGGATATAAAAAACCTGAAGATCATCCATCATCTTCTCAAAGAGGAGGGGATGACTCTGCCGGGTGCTAAGAAAAAACTTTCAGGTAAGCAGGAGGAGACGGACTACAAATACGAGATCAACGAGTCGCTCCGGAAAATCAAAAGCCTGTTACTTGACCTGCGCGACAATATATAATAATTATATCTCGAGAAAGAAAATATGTTATGAAGTTAAAAGAACTTGTATCATTTCTTGATTCTGCAATACCGTTGTCGTTCCAGGAAGAGTATGACAATTCAGGGCTGCAGGTCGGGCTGCCCGACAAGGATATAAAATCGGCACTTATCGCCCTGGATGTCACTGATGAAGTACTTGATGAAGCACATCATACCGGATGCGATGTTATTATTTCCCATCACCCGCTGATCTTTACAGGCATAAAAAAATTAACCGGTAAGACCGTTACTGAAAAGATACTGATTAAAGCTATAAAACAGGATATCGCCATTTATTCGGCCCACACAAACCTCGACGTTATGGATAATGGCGTAAGCAGAAAAATGGCGGAAAAGCTTAATCTTAAAAATGTCAGGGTTCTTTCTCCCCTGAAAAACAGATTATGTAAGCTGGTTACCTTTGTTCCTGATGATCATCTTGATAAGGTACGTGACGCGATATTCGAAGCCGGTGCAGGGATAATCGGAAATTATGATAAGTGCAGCTTCAGTACACAAGGAACAGGGAGTTTCAGGGGAGGTGACCGCACTCATCAGTATGTCGGGAAAAAGGGTGAGATTCATTTTGAAAAAGAGGTTAGGCTTGAGACAATCCTTTTCTCGCATATGAAAAACAGGGTCATCAGTGCTCTCCTTAAGGCTCATCCTTATGAGGAGGTTGCTTATGACATCTATACGCTTGAAAATGAGAATATTGAAATAGGACTTGGTTGTACCGGCGATTTGCCGGAACCAGCCGGGGAGAAAGAATTTCTGAAATCATTATCATCACTGTTTTCATCAAAAGGTATCAGGTATTCAAAGCTTACAGGGAACAGGATAACCAAAGTAGCTCTTTGTGGCGGGGCAGGAGGCGCATTGCTGAATGATGCCATGGCTTCGGGAGCAAATGCATTTGTTACGGCCGACATTAAATATCATAATTATTTTGAAGCAGGAAACAGGATACTTGTGGTTGACATAGGACATTATGAGAGTGAAAAATTCTCTGTAGAAATTATATACGATTTAATTATCAAAAAATTCCCTAAATTTGCACTCCGGTTTTCGGAGATAAATACGAATCCAATTAACTATTTTTAATATGGAAAAGACAAAGGCACGTGATACCGAGATTTCCATCGAGG
>Ga0315534_1000822_pt1 | contig 21780 bp, 15 predicted proteins | sample SalMarSW160240MG_FD_203094 | JGI IMG/M metagenome (GOLD analysis project Ga0315534, IMG submission 203094) | Salt marsh sediment microbial communities from the Plum Island Ecosystem LTER, Massachusetts, United States - Salt Marsh Sediment SW1602-40 ... | reverse complement strand
TGTCGGGCGGTCGAACTCTGCTGGACAACGAGCATCGCGCAGCAATTCGGCCAGCCGCCTACGGTTCTCATCGCTTAGAAGAAATTCTGCCATCCTGGCACCCTCACAGCCCACTGGGGGAGAATGCATCTTTCGTTGCAAGCTCTGTGCCGTCAGCGGCTTGACCCGCTCCGCTCACCCGCTACAATTCAACCACCTGCCATCGCTCAGGCAGTCGGTGGGGAATATCGTCCATGATGGGCGTTCAAGAGTTGGGCTGCATCCGGACCCGATATTTAGTGTTCTCATTTTCAACCCTGTGAATTACTTCGTTCATCTCGACCAAAGGGAATTCATGCTATGAAACGAAAACTGCGCGGTATGAAGCGGCAGGCGATCGCCCTCGATTTCAACCTCTACCGGACCGAGGTCCCCATTCGAGGGGTATCTGATTCGTACTTGAGCGTGGTGGACATCTGGCCGGAAGGTGTCGAGCGGACGATGGTTTTTGTTCACGGCTACGCAGGTGTGGCCGAGACCTGGGAATACCAGATTAACCATTTCATGCAGTTTGCTCGGGTTATCGCGCCCGATCTGCGCGGTCACGGCCAGAGCGACGCGCCCTTCACCCAGTACACGATGGACGAACTGGTCGAGGACCTCGAGACGATCAGCACCGAGCTCGAGCTTCCCGAAAAGTTTTCGCTCATCGGACATTCCTTTGGCGGCTCGATCTGCGTCGAATACGCCGCGCGGCACCCGGAGCGGCTCGATCACCTTGTACTGCTCACAACGGCTGGCGAATATCCCCTGCCGCGTGCCGCCCAGCTTCTATCACGTGTACCGACGGCTGCTTTGCGGCCGTTATGGCGTTTCCGGCCGCGCTGGAACGCCGAAGTCCACGTCATGAAACGCATGATGCTCAATAACCTGCGTAAGTGGCGTGGCTGGGAGACGATGGCCCGGATAGAAACCCCCACGCTCATCATCACCGGCGAGCGCGATCGTTACTTCCCAAAGTCTGTCTATCAACGTGTAATCGACACAATCCCGGGCGCTGAAGTCATTGATATCGGTGCCTCAAAGCATAAAGTTCAACTCGAGCGCCACGAAGCCGTCAACCGGGCGATTGAACGTTTCGTACTTGGAGGCGATAACGGCCGCCGCAACAGCTGGCGCGACTCTTCCCTCACGCCCTCCGCGCAACCAGAGCGACCCTGGCTGCGGAGCTATGGGAAGTACACCCCCTACACGATTCCGATCCCTCGCCATCCGCTGCACCGCTTTCTCGAAATTTCAGCCGATTGGCTGCCCAAACGAACGGCAACCGTCTTCTATGGCTCGAAGCTCACCTACCAGCAGCTCGACCGACAGGCAAACCAATTCGCACACGCACTGCACGGCCTGGGCGTCGCACCGGGCGATCGAGTGATGCTCGTGCTTCCAAACATGCCACAGCTGATCGTAGCCTATTACGCCACGCTCAAGATTGGCGGAGTAGTGGTTATGCCAAACCCGGATGCCTCGGCGGAGAGCATTCTCGAGCAGGTCCATTCAACCAGTGCGCGCGTCCTGCTGACGCTTAGCGAGTTTGATGAACTGGCCGGACGGGTCACTGAACAAACCTCGGCCCGGGTTGTACTGACCTCGCTGCGCCGTGCGGTGTCGGCTCGCACACACCGCCAGCTGCTGGCACGCTGGAAAGCAGCTGACCTGGAACCTTCCGAGGATCTGGCCGGCGACCCACATGGACTTCAGATGGACCGCCTCATGATGGACGCATCGTGGGAATCACCCGGGATCGAGGTCAAATCCGAGGACCAGGCTGCCATTCTTTTCACCAGCGGCACGACCGATGAGCCGAAGGGTGTTTGCCTGTCGCACTGGAATCTTGTCGCCAACGCATTGCAGACACGACACTGGATTCCCGATCTCCACATGGGCGAGGAGACCTTCCTAGCGGTGATCCCTCTCACACACAGCTACGGCATGACCAGCGCCATGAATATCCCGATCGCCATGGCCGGTACGATCGTACTGCTCTCGGTGTTCGAACTGGATCAAGTACTCGATCAGATCAAGACTTACAAACCGACGATCTTCCCCGGGGTCCCTACGATTTACACCGCCTTGAACCAGGCGCCGAAAGTGCGGGAATACGGACTTGAGTCGATTAAAGCCTGTATCAGTGGCGCCGCCCCGCTCCCAATCGAGGTCCAGGAAAAATTCGAAAAACTGACACATGGCAGATTGGTGGAGGGTTATGGCCTGACGGAAGCCTCGCCGGTAACGCACGCCTATCCCTTTGACAGCCCCAGTAAACCCGGTTCGATGGGGATACCAATCCCGAACACGGACGCACGAATCGTGGACCTGGTAACCGATGAGAACCTGCCGCCGGGCCAGATCGGTGAGCTGATCGTTCGTGGCCCACAGGTGATGCAGGGATACTGGCGGGGAGCAGAACTGGATCCGGGCGAATCCTCGCTCAAGGATGGATGGCTGTACACAGGCGATGTGGCCGTTATGGACACGGAAGGTTTCTTCACAATAATCAGTCGCAAGCGCGACACGATCATGGCTGGCAGTTACAGCGTATACCCGCGTGACGTGGAAGAGGTCCTTTACGAAAACAGCAAGGTGCTGGAGGTGGCCGTCGTCGGAGTCCAGGCCGAGGATGGCGGTGAGCATGTGAAAGCATTCGTTGTCCCCCGCCCGGGTACTGATCTTTCCAAAGAGGAGCTGCTCGAGCTCTGCCGCAAACGGCTTGAGCCTTACGCGGTGCCCTGGGAAATTGAATTCCGAGGCGAGCTGCCCAAATCATTTGTGGGCAAGGTGCTGCGGCGAATGCTGGTCGAAAAATCGGAATAGAGACTGGAGCCTGGTTGCTGCAAGCGATGGACCGATTCACCTGTTTCACTTGCGCCCCGGCCGAATTACAATGGTAAGGTCCTGATGCTGCGCAGATGGCTGGCAGGATCACTGCTTGGCTTGTTTCTCGTGTTCTCTGGTGCGATATTGATGCTTCAACCACGCTGGGTCTTGAAACAATTAAACGGGGCTTCCGATAAGGTGCTCTATTCCGTGGAAACAGAGCTGCCGTTGGTGGCACTTACCATCGATGATGGCCCCGACCCTGCGACAACCCCCCGCATCCTGGATACTCTCGGCCAATATCACGCAAACGCGACCTTTTTCATCCTGGCTGAACACGTGGCGGGCAACGAATCGCTGCTGGAACGGATGATCGCCGAAGGTCATGAAATCGGAAATCATATGATCACCGACCAGCCGAGCATCCGCCTCTCGGAGTCGGATTTCGAACAGCGGCTGCTCACTGCCCGGCAGACTTTAACTCCCTATGCTGAACCCTACTGGTTCAGGCCTGGCTCGGGGTGGTACAGCCGCAACATGCTTGCCATCCTTTCCCGCTATGGATACCACACTGTCCTGGGTTCGATCTATCCCTGGGACGCCCACCTCCCCTCCTCCCGATTCGCTTCCAGCTATATTCTCCGCCGAGTGTATCCTGGGGGAGTGATTATCCTGCACGACGTGCAGGAGCGAGGGATCCGGACTATTAATACCCTTGAAACGATCCTGCCTGAACTGCAGGCGCGCGGCTACCACATCGTCACGCTGACGGAATTGACCCAGGCGGCAGCGGAAAGCTTAAAATAACCGCAAATCCAAGACATACGGTTCAACTCGCAAAAGGAGAACCGACATGACCAACCCTGCGTACCGCCAGCTTGCCCACCGCCTGAACGAACTGCCGGAGGGCTTCCCGCCGACGGATGACGGCGCTGAACTGCTGCTCCTGGAAACTTTATTTACGCCACAGGAAGCCGGGTTGGCGGCCGAGCTTCGCATGCAGCTTGAATCCCCCGAGATGATCGCCGTCCGGGTCGACCTGCCCGCCGATGATGTCCGCGACCTGCTGCGCGGGATGGCGAAACGAGGTTTGATCGAAGCTGGTCGGCTTGAAAACGGTCTTGGCTTTGGGTTGATGCCCTTCGTTGTCGGGATCTATGAGATGCAAGCCGGGCGGATCGATCGGGTACTGGCTGAACGATTCGAGGCATATTACAAGCAGGCTTTCGTCAATGCAGTGCGCATTGAACCCTCCTTCCACCGTGTCCTCCCTGTCCAGGAAACGATCGGGGTCGAGATGGAAGTCCGGCCCTACGAGAGCGCGGCCGATTTGATCGACCAGGCACAGGCCTGGGGAGTCGTCGACTGCATCTGCCGCAAGCAGAAACAACTCATCGGTGAGGGCTGCGATCACCCGCTGGACGTTTGTATGGTCCTCAGCCCGACCAAAGACGCATTCGATGGCAGCTCCTCGATCCGCAGCCTGGATCGTGAGGGGGCGTTGGCGACGCTGCAGCGAGCGGCCGAGGCCGGGCTGGTTCACACCGTTAGCAACAAGCAGGAAGGCCATTGGTACATCTGCAACTGCTGCACATGTTCTTGCGGGATTCTGCGCGGCTTGCAGGAGTTTGGCCTGGCGAACGTCGTCGCCCGCTCACCGTTCGTGAATACGATTGAAGAGGCGCTCTGCGTTGGATGCGAGCTCTGCGTGGAGTGGTGCCAATTCGATGCGCTCACTCACGATGACATCGCAGCCGTCGACGCTGAACGCTGCGTCGGCTGCGGCGTGTGCGTCGTGCACTGTCCCGAAGGAGCGATGGAACTCGTCCGTCGTCCGGCGGGAGACTACTCAACCCCGCCGCTGACGATCGATGAGTGGCGCGCAACCCGTGCCCACGAACGCGGCATCGATCTCGGACAGGTGCTGTGACGCTCGATGCCTGGTAACAACACCAGACTTCAGATTCCCGGCCGCGGCCGACCATACTTAATGGCGCACCGAGGCAATCGGGCTCTTCTGCCCGAAAATACGCGCTCGGCCTTTCAGCGAGCTCTTGAGGATGGAGCAGATATCCTCGAGACCGACCTGCATCTCACGCACGACAGTGTATTTGTTTGCATTCACGACGGCACGGTTGACCGGACGACGGACGGAACCGGCAAAGTCGCCTCCTTCACCCTCGACGAGCTGCGCAGGCTGAATGCAGCTGCCTCGCACCCCGAGCTGCCGCCCGAACCCATTCCCACCCTGCAAGAACTCGCTGATTGGTTGCCAGCCGAGCTCGGTCTGGCGCTGGAATTAAAATCCGATCGCTTCCTGGAAGAACGCGTGGTTGAAAACCTGATCAGCCTTCTTCATTCGGCGGGGATTCACGACCGGACGGTGATCCTGTCCTTCAGCCAGGAGCGCCTTGGCGCCGTCCAGGCGCAAGATCCAGAGCTTCCCATCGGCTGGATCACCTTGAGCAGAATCTGGCCCCTGGCCGACGTAGCGCTGCTTGGCCCTTTTTGGCCACTCTTGTTCCTCAACCCATTCTATGTCTCGCTTGCCCATCGCCGGGGCCAATTGGTAGCCCCGCTTGACCCGGCGCCAGAGCCCCGGCTGAGGTATTATCAGCTGCTTGGATGTGACGCCATCTTGAGCGACCATCCACATCTGACAGCACCTGCGCTTGAGCGTTTGCGATCGAATTGGCGTTGATCACAACCTGGTGTCGAAGGTCACTGTACTGTATGCATGTCCACTTCTATCTCAAACCATCTTCCCTTTTACAGCTGCAGCCTGGAGCAGAGTATGGCGGTCGATAGTTTTAAGTATCTCCCCCGCATCATCGCAGCTTTTTACCAGTCGATCGAGGTTGCACCCCACAAATCCATCCCATGGACACCGCTCCCCGGACCTGTCGAAGACTGCGTCTTCGGGCTGGTGACCTCGGCCGGGCTATACGATAAGCAGCAAGACCCTCCTTTTGACACCGAGCGTGAGAAGAGCGAGCCGACCTGGGGGGACCCAACCTACCGGACGCTGCCGCCGGCAAACCGCCTGACGGACATCGGCGTCAGTCATCTCCACCTCAACACCAGCGACATCGAACGGGATGTAAACATCGTCTACCCGGTTGAACGCATGCAGGGACTAGTAAAGTCGGGAATCATCGGCGGTTTAGCGGAGGAGAACTACTCCTTCATGGGCTTTCAGGGCTTTCCACCCGACACCTCCTCCTGGGAGACAGAATACGGGCCGGCAATCGCCAGGGCATTCCTGAACGCTGGAGTCCAGTGCGTGATTCTGACCCCGGCTTGACCGGACTGCGCGATCAACGTGCCCGTGCTGGCACGTACGCTCGAAGAAGCTGGTTTGAGCACGGTTTTAATCACGATGATGCCGTATTGGGCGGAGAAAGTTGGCGTCCCACGCACACTGGGGGTTGAGTTTCCATTTGGACACCCGCTCGGCGCTGCTGGCGATGCCTCCCAGCAGCTGCGCGTTCTTTCACAGGCGCTCGATTTGCTGAGCCACGCCGAGCGCCCGGGTACAATCTGGTACAGCGAAGAAACCTGGCCAGAACCTGTTGAGGGAGCGATCCAGGCCTGGCAGCCGCTTGAGCCATCTCCCATCATTGCAGAACTGAAACCAAAATTCCGCGAGCTGCTGCGCGCTCGCCGTCGTAAAGCAACTTAAGCTCGAGCGGCCAGTACCCTGACCTGCAGCTTAAGCCAACCAGAAACCGGAGTTCAACCATGCGACCGTTTGAAATCACCCTGCTTGCGATTCTAGGACTGGAAAGTCTGCGCCTGATCTGGGGCGCGCAGCTCCGACTGAAGGGCATTCCTGTTCTCCCGGCACTGGCGATTGCCGCCAGCATTCTTCAAATCATCGCTGAGGGTTATCGCTGGCAGATGCTGCCTGCCTATTTGCTGGCGATCGTCTTTTTCCTCACTGGCAGTCTTATCCCTCATTCCCCGAACCGACGGAAGCGGCGCTGGATACTCGTCGCATTGGCCATCGTGGCACTGGTCCTTGCAGCTGGCCTGCCGGTACTTCTGCCCGTCCCACAGCTCGATAACCCCGGCGGCCCGTTCGCCGTTGGCACCACCACCCTCTACCTGGACGATGAAAGCCGTTTGGATCCCTACGCACCAGAGCCCGGCCAGCCGCGCGAATTGATGCTGCAGATCTGGTATCCGGCTTCTGCCGGGACCGGGGAGGGGAAAGCCCCCTGGATGGAGTCGGCGGATATCGTCGCTCCGGCAATCGCCCGTTGGCTCGGGCTGCCGTCTTTCTTTCTTAACCATCTCACCCTGGCCGTATCCCCGGCAGTGCTCGAAGCTTCGCTCCCGACCGGCACGGATCGCTATCCGGTCGTGCTCTTCTCTCACGGATACGGCGGATTCCGGGCGCAAAACAGCAACCAGGCGATCGAGCTTGCCAGCCATGGTTTTATCGTCGCCGCTGTGGAGCACACCTACGGTGCGGTTGTCACGGTATTTCCTGATGGGCGGGTCGCATACCACAACCCGGATACGCTTCCGGATAGCCTGGGCGAAGCGGAAAGCCTGCAGGCAACCCGCCAGCTCGGCAACCAGTGGGCGGAGGATTTGAGTTTCACGCTCGATACACTCGAGGAGCTTGACCAGGGTATGAATGGCAACCGCTTCACCGGCCGCCTGGATCTCGGACATGTCGCCGCCATGGGCCACTCGACGGGTGGAGGTGCGGCGATCGAGTTCTGCCGGCGCGATTCTCGCTGCCAGGCCGTCCTGGGAATGGATCCCTACATGAAGCCGGTCTCTGAAATCACGCTGGATGGTGGCATGTCAAAGCCCGGACTCTACCTTTTCAGCGAAAGCTGGACGACCAGCAGCAACCTCGAGCTCTTTGATCGCTTCTTCGCCCATTCTCAGGGTGAAACGTGGAGAGGAAGAATCGCCGGCACCGCCCATTACGACTTTAGCGACCTTCCACTTCTCAGCCCGCTTGCGCCAGCGATCGGGCTGAAAGGCCCGATTTCCGGTCCGCGTGTCGTTCAGATCATCAACACTGTCAGCCTGACTTTCTTTGACCACGTACTGCGAAGTCAATTGTCCGGGTTCCTGGCAAGCGGGGTGAGCCCGTTCCCGGAACTGGAGCTCAAAGGCGGGACGCGCTGAGTTGATGTTCAGTCAGGCACATTGGAGCACGTCCTGGATCTGTTATTAATCGTCAGTAAGGATGTAATTTTCTGTTCCATTTCCGTCGAGGTATCATCTGCTGATATCCCTGCCACACGCCTAGCGATCAGGATCCGGTCATGAGCCGAAATAGAGACATCAAGAAAACTTTGAAGAATTTCGCGGCAGTCGTCTTCGTCGCGGCCGCCGCGCTCCTACTTCCAGCATGCCAGCCTCCATCGTTGACAGCGACCCCGACTCTGTCCGCCATGCAGCCGACAGGTTTGATCAGCGAGGTGCTGGCTGGCAAAGCGGGCGATAACCTGTACGAGTTCATCGAACTCTACAATCCCGGCAGTGAGCGGCAGGATGTCAGGGGTTGGGTGCTTGAATACCAGCTCGCCCCTGATGAAGAGCGCACGCCACTCTATTTCTGGGACCAGCCGGCTTCGATTCCACCACATGGCCATCTGCTGCTTGTCCATTCAGGACTCGAATTGGGCATTAGAGCGGACGGGTATTTCGATCAAGCTTTGAACCTCTCGCGCGGCGGCTTGCGGCTGGTCGACGACCAGGGACAGGTGCGTGACTCGCTTGGCTGGGGAGATGCCCCGCCAGAATTTATCGAGGGGCAGGCGGCCCCCGCGATTCAGAACGGAATGTCCCTCGAACGCCAGCCAGGCGGCCCAGCCGGCAACAACGTCGATCGGGACGATAATCGCACCGATTTCGACCTCCAACCCCAGCCAATACCCCAGAACAGCGCCAGCCCCAGCACACCAACTTCCGAGCTCCCGTACCGGCTCGAACTGGCTGCACCCGAATCGATTGCCCCAGGCGATGACTTTACGATTGAAATCACGCTCACCAACAACGATTCTGCCTCGATCTCAGGCTTGTCAGTTCAACTTCCAATTCCGGAAGGACTCGAAATTCGAGATCGCCCTGCCGGTATATCCATCGAAAATAGGCTTGCCTCCTGGAACACCAGCGAGCTGCAAGCCGGAGCCAGTCAGAGCTGGACATTTGGTGCAGCTGCACCCTGGACCTACCTCACCTTTTCCCTGCGGGACGTCTTTGCTACCGACAGCCAGGGAGGCTACTCCTATGCTGAGCCGGCGTGGATTCAGGTTGAGGAAGGCATCATACCGATAAGCGTCGCTCGCGATCTCATCGATTCCCAGGTGATGGTGGAAGGCATCGCAACGATGTACACCGGGGGCTATTTCGCAGGATCGGGAAACGTCAAGTTCTACATGCAGGACGAGAGCGCGGGTGTGCAAGTCTGGGTGCCCTCGGGCGAGGGCAGCTTGCAAGTGGAAGTCGGCGACAGGGTACGTGTAACCGGTCAGATGCAGTTATACCGCGGCGCGCGTGAACTGGTGGCGTCGACTGAAACGGTCGTGCTTCTCGAGAAAGACCCCGGGCCAGAGGGGCTCGCGATCACGATTCAGCAAGCCAGCCAGGATACGGAGTCACTGCCAGGCCAGCTGGTTGAGTTGGAGGGGACGGCTACGCGGATCGAAGAGTTTTCATACAGCTATGATGTGGATCTGAGCGATCCTTCCGGAAACTTGATTACGCTCTATGTCGACAAATTAACCGGCATCAACGTCGAACCGCTTGAAATCGGACGCGAATACCAGGCGACCGGTATTCTCGAGGTAACCGATACCGACAATCAGCTCTACCCGCGCTTCAGCGGTGACCTGGTCGAAGTGTTCCCGGAAGAGGTCATCCTGACCGCCGATGCCCCGCTCACAGTTCAACCGGGCGAAATCTTGACACTCACGCTTTCAGCCGCCAATTATACGAAGCTCGAGCAAAGCGGTCTCGAACTGCACCTGCCCTGGCCGCAGCCCGGGCTGACTCTGATCGAGACCCTGGATGGCGGGACTCTTGGTGGTGGCGTCCTGCGTTGGGAGCTGCCGGCGCTTTCGCCGGGAGGAGGCCAGGCTTCCGTTCATCTGCGTGCCAGGGCGTTGGCTGGCGAGTACGCGAGTGTGAGCGGTTACAGCCTGCAGGATCCTGATTCAGTACACATCGCCGAGGGAAGCACGCTACGCGTCTTCCTTGGCCAGGAGATTCCAATCTGGGCACTGCAGGGTGAAGGCGAGAGCACACCTTACAAACTGAAGACCGTCACGACCTCCGGAATCGTCACCGGCGTGTTCCCGGGCTTGAATGGGTTCTGGCTGCAGGGCGATCCAGATGGGGACAGCCGTACCTCCGAAGGGCTGTTTGTTGTCTGTGGTGATTCAGCGCTCAATGTCCAGAGTGGCGACTGGATCGAGATCACAGGCGTAATGCGCGAAATCGCCTCCCAGACGCAGCTTGCCCCGGATGACTGCTCCCAGTACCGGCGTTTAGCATCCGGCATAAAGCTTCCCGAAGCCAAGCCGCTTGACCCGCCTTCCGAGCCGCAGACTGCCCATGATTATTACGAGGCTCTGGAAGGAATGTTGGTCGAGTTGGGTGAGCCGGCGGTCGTTGTCGGGCCAACCTCACGCTTTGGGGAGGTCTTCCTTGCGCTCGAGAAGCATCACCTGAATCGCTTCTACCGCGGCGACCCAACCGGATATTTGATCATCATCGACGATGGGTCCTCGGAAGCCTTCGAAGATCGCACGGGCATCCAGCTCGCGCTGGCGACAGGGGATCGTGTGCTCGCTGCAAGCGGCCCACTGGCCTACACTTTTGGGACCTACAAGATCGAGCCGATATCCAATCCGACGACCGAAGTCGGGCCGCCGCCTCCCATTCCTGAGCTCAGCTCAACCGGCACGAACGAGTTCCGAATCATGACCTGGAACGTCGAAAACCTATTCGACATTCTCGACCCCCACCCGAGCAGCCCACCGCGACCGCGCAAGGCCGAATACGATCGCGATCTGGAGAAGATCGCTCGAACGATTAAGGCGGCTGGCGGACCGACCATCGTCGCCCTGCAGGAGGTCGAGCACATCGGCATCCTGGAAGATCTGGCCGGTCTCGAAATTCTATCGGAATACAGCTACCAACCTTACTTGCTGGAGGGGACGGATAGCCGTGGGATCGATGTCGGCTACCTGGTGCGCGCCGATCAGGTGGAAGTTCTGGAGGTCGCCCAATTTCCAGCACCGGGGAGCTTGACCAGCCGGCCTCCGCTGATGGTGCACCTGCGCTTTCGCAACGGCGGCAGCGAACTAACCCTCTTCAACAACCACTTTCTCTCCATGTCTGGAGGCGAGGCAGCGACCGAACCACGCCGCACGGCCCAGGCGGCCTGGAATGCCGGCCTTGTTGAAGAAATCCTTGCTGATGATCCGCAGGCCTGGGTGGGCGTGATGGGCGACCTGAACTCCTACTACGAAAGCCCGCCGATTGAGACGTTGCGGGATGCGGGTTTACAGCACGTCTTTGACCTCCTGCCAGAGCAGGCACGCTACACCTATATCTACCTGGGCGTCTCCCAAACACTTGACCACATCATGGTCAGCAGCAGTCTGTGGGGTCAGCTCGAATCCGTAGAGATCCTGCACCTGGACGCAGACCAACCACTCCCCACGCCGGATGACACCACCCCACTGCACGCTTCCGATCACGACCCGGTGATTGCAACGTTCTCTCTCGAATAGAATCATGTAGGGGCACGAACTATCGTGCCCCTACATTCTCAGCTGAACCTAGAGGAATAAACGAGTTAAACGTCTCTCAATCGATCACGGGCATCGATCGCCTGGCCAAAGGCTGCTCCGAAAAAAGTCAGGATGACAGCCGCCCCGATGCCGGCTATGTTGACCCATTCGGTATGCACGAAATATGGCAGCACGATGACGATCAAGATGCCGATCAGCAATCCGAGCAATGTTCCGGTGATGACCTTCGGCAGGTCAGTGAAGATCCTTGAGAAACGGAAGGGTTCTCGGCTGGCCCTGCGTTTGCGGGCGACCTGGTGCTGGACTTTTTCCTGTTTCTGGCCCGGATCGCGCAGCGATATTTGTCGATCTCGCAGCCGGCGCAGTCGCTCAATTTCATCATCCCGGCTCATTACAGCCTCCGAGTTGCATATAAAGCGATTGACTTGATTGTAGCTGAGGATGCAACGCAGGCAAATCCCCTCTCAGGTTAATGGATCAAATCAGCCTGATCTTTGATCGCCCCGCGCTGTGAAAGAGGTTGATCCGTGGCCGGATCCCGGTCGAGCGGCGCCTCGACCTTTGCCAATTGCACGGCGCATATCTTGTAGTCAGGGATCTTGGCCCGCTCATCAACCCGATCGAGCGTGAGTATGTTTGCCGCTGCCTCCACGAAGTGAAACGGGATAAAAACCAATCCGCGCGGTGATCGTTCGGAGACGAGCGCCCGCAGCACGATCGCACCCCTGCGTGAGCTGACCTGCATCCAATCCCCTGAGTCGACCCCCAGCTGGTCAGCGTCAGCGGGATGGATCTCAACCGTCGCTTCAGGCCAGATATGATCAAGGGTTGAACGCCGGCTCATCGTGCCGCCGTGCCATTGATAGAGCACGCGGCCGGTGGAGAGGATAAATGGGTACTCATCATCGGGCAGTTCGCTCTGAGTGCCGTAATCCAGCCTCCAGAACTTACCCCGCCCGCGCGGGAAGTTTTCGCTGAAAAGGTAGGGCGTTCCGGGATGGTCCTCGCCTGGACAGGGCCAGTGGACACCCCCCTCCCGCTCGAGACGTTCGTAGGTAATACCGTAGAAATCGGGCGTGACCTGGCGCATCTCCTCCCACACCTCTCCCGGGCCGTGATAACTCCAGCCGGCAGTCTCGGACTGTCCGAGCTCTGCCTCCAGCCGCGGCGCAAGATCACAAAGGATTTGCCAGTCCGGCCGGCTATCGCCAATGGGCTCAAGAGCTTTACGCACACGCTGGACCCGCCGGTCGGAGTTCGTGAAGGTTCCATCTTTCTCGGCAAAGGAACAGGAAGGCAGAATCACATCCGCCATCTGTCCGGTGCTGTTGAGAAAGATATCCTGGCAGACGATAAATTCCAGCTCTTCAAGCGCATGCCGGGCGTGATTGAGATTCGGTTCGCTGGTGAGCGGGTCCTCGCCCATGATATAGAACGCACGAATCGAGCCATCGAAAGCCCCTTCGACCAGTTCGGTCACCGTGCGGCCAGGCTGTTGGCTCAACGTTCCCCGGCTCCAGGCGCCTGCAAATCGCTCACTGATCCCCGGGTCGTCGACACGCTGGTAGGCTGTGAAGACGTTTGGCAGACCGCCGCTGTCGGAGCATCCCTGCACGTTGTTCTGGCCGCGCAGCGGGTTCAGCCCGGTCCCGGGCCGTCCGATCTGCCCGCACATCAAGGCCAGGTTGGTTATGGCCAGCGTGTTGTCGGTCCCGTGCGTGCTCTGGCTGATGCCCATGCCCCAGTAAACGGCGGCGCTCTCCGCTCCGGCGTAGAGCCGCGCCGCCCGGCGGATGTCGTCGGCCGGGACACCGGTGATCTCCTGCGCCCATTCAGGGGTGCAGCTCTTGAGCGATTCGCTGTACTCCGGGAAACCTTCCGTGCGGCTTTCGATGAAAGCCTGGTCGTACAGCTCCTCTTCCACAACAACATGCGCCATCGCCTGCCACAGCGCGACGTCCGTGCCCGGATTCTGGCGCAGCCAGAACGTAGCGAAATCGGTCATCTCGACCTTGCGCGGATCGATGACGATCAAGCGGGCTCCGTTCTGGCGCACAGCCCGTTTAAGGAAATTGCTGATTACAGGATGGGTTTCGGTTGTATTTGAACCGGTGACGATGAACGTGTCGAGATGTTCCATTTCGGCGATCGAATTGCTCATCGCGCTTGAGCCGATCGCCAGCTGCAACCCGGTGACGCTGCCAGCGTGGCACAGCCGGGCACAGTGGTCGATATTGTTCGTGCCCAGCACCGCCCGTACCAGTTTCTGCAGCAGGTAGTTCTCTTCGTTGGTCGCCTTGGCGCAGGCGAATGCGGCGATGCTGTCCCCACCGTACTTGCGAACGATATTCGCCAACTTCCCGGAAACGAGCTCCAATGCCTCTTCCCAATCAGCTTCGCGCCAGACTGGTGTGGCAGAACGCGGTTCGTTGGTATTGACTCGGATGAGCGGTCTCTGAAGGCGCGCAGGATGACGGATGAAATCCGTGCCGAAGCGGCCCTTGACACAGAGCATCCCGTAATTCGGGGCGGCCTCGAAGGGTGCGCTTACGCGCAGGATATTCTCGTCGTGGACGTGCAGGGTAACCTGGCAGCCTACCCCGCAGTAAGGGCATGTACTGCGGATTTCACGTTCAGAAGTAATCATGACAAGTCCGGATCGCTCCGATCGCAGGATGTGGGCAAAGTATATCCGCACGGGTGATATTAAGACAAGAAAGGTTAGATATCGATGGGGCGCGATCTTAAATCTGAACTGGAGTCGGTGAGGTAGACGGATTCCAGCTGCAGGTTGACCGTGTAAGAATCCTAGACAACCGGCAATACCGTAACCCACCCGTATTAGATACCGGCGGAGCCGGACCCGATTTCGACATCCTGCATTTGTTACACTGCTTGCATGGTTTTGGGTGTGAAGCACCGAATGAAACAGCATTGAAAGCTAACTGCGGGTGCTTAAACCCAGAACTATCTCCCCATTACTCGGCCTTAGAAAGCCCGATTTGGACCTCAAGTCGCACCGGCCATGTCTCGCAATGCTGTCGGAAACCTCGTTATCCGTTTACAATAAACTCCGCTTCATGAGTGTCGAAAGTGATACTTGCGGTGTTATATTCAACGAGAATTTACGCGAAACAGTAATGCGCCGGTGAATGGTTCGCAGCGCGATATTCATCGAGAGAGAAGAATCCTTGACGAAACGCAAATCGATGCTCAAAATCCTGGAGGAAACCAGCCGAACTTTCTATCTACCGATCGTACGGCTGCCCCAAGGGCTTCAGGAAGCCGTTGCCTCTGCCTATCTTTGCATGCGGGCAATCGATGAGATCGAGGATCATCCCACTCTTGATCCACAGCAAAAATCGAAAATCCTGCAGTCCGTGAGCTTTTCCCTTCAGGGTCAGCATTCCGTAGATAACTTCAAGCTCGAAGAGTTGAAGGATGTTTTCCGGGATCTGTCCGTGCTGCCAGAAGTTACTTTGCGGCTTGGCGAGTGGGCCATCCTGGCGCCCAGCGCAATCGCTCCTAGGATCTGGGATGCTACCGCTGCAATGGCTGAACGGATGGCGATGTGGGCCCAGCGCGGTTGGTCTGTGGTAACCCAATCCGATCTTGATCGCTACACGTTCAGCGTCGCCGGAGCCATCGGGCTTTTACTCTGTGATTTGTGGGGTTGGTTTGAGGGCTTGCAGCCAGAGCGCAGCCATGCCATCTCTTTCGGCCGTGGACTGCAGGCTGTCAATATCCTGCGGAACCGTAAGGATGACCTCAAGCGAGGCGTGGACTTTTACCCTGAAGGATGGGGAGATGTGGACATGGAAAACTACGCTCGGGACCATCTTTCCTCTTCGGAGAATTACAGCAGCAGCTTTCCAGCGTTATATAAAAGCTTTATCGCCATTCCGCATGCTCTGGCGATCGCAACGCTCGATGCCCGCAGTGTTGGTAAGCAAAAACTTTCCCGGACCGATGTCCTGCAGATCGTCAGTCAACTCGATCGCGCCTGATTTGAGGGTTCTTCCTCTTTCGTAACGTATCTAATCTTTCAAACAGCCAGGGCCATCCCTTTCATGCGAATAACCTAACCTGCACGATTTCGGGTTTCGGCCGAACAGAATGCATCCCTGGTGTCATCAGGGTCGATCACTCCTGGGAACGTAGTTCAAACCTCGAGTAGCCCAAGCAAGGGTGGGTTCATCGTATCTGCCCAGGACTCTATTGAAGACATCCATCGAGGATCCGTATTGTGGATGTAGAGAAGCGGGGCGCCGATGGGCGCCCCGCCGCTTACCATGCTTCGAAATCGATGAGATGGTTACTGAGTCTCGGCCAGTGCTTCGGCTGCAGTTGCATTCAGTTCTTCAAGCAGCGCCGGGATCTGGTCGGCATTACTCTGCAGGATGGCTGAGAAGGTATCCTGGACATCGCGGCGAACGGTGCCCCAGGACGCCCAGCCCGGCTCTCCAACACCATAAGGAGCAAGTTCCAGACCCTGCGCCCACAGCGGGTTGGCCGCGGCGTAGTCCGACAGCAGATCGACCGCGCTGGCGCGAATTGGATAATACGCGCTCGCCTCGATCCACTTGGCATTGATTTCGGGGCTGGTAAACCACTTCAAGAACAGCCAGGAAGCCAATTCCTTCTCCGGGCTCGATGTCACGATAGCCGAGTTCTGGACGTAGGCATCGACCGCCTGCGTGCCGCCATCACCCACGAAAGGCGTGAAGGTCCACACATCATCGTGGTAGGCGCCTTCGGCTTCAAAGGCATCCGCCTGATAGGTGTAGCCAGCGGTCGAGCTGATCGTGATCAGCGCCCGCCGGGTGGCGAATTCGGGATTAGGATAGCCCTCGGTTGCGAAGGCACAACCCTCGTCCCAGATTTCCTTCCAGAATTCCGCCGTCCGGGTCACGGCCGGATTGGTGAAGTCATAGCCATCGCCGGCGTCGTTGTACAGATCCCCGCCCAGTCCGAAGACGAAGGAGGCGACGTTGCTGGCGCCGGTGTAGAGCACCAGGCCGCCCTGGCCATCGTTGTCAGGATTGTCATCGTTGGCATTGGCTGCCGTCGCGGCACAGATTTGATCTTTGTACTCGGCAAGCGTTGTCGGCGGTGAGGCGAATCCAAGCTCCTCGGCCCAGGTGTTGTTGTAGAAGTTCACGTTCTCCGACTGCCCGTGCGGGAACCCGACCCGGTCGCCGTTAGCATTGATGCCGTTCTCCCACGCACCAGTGTAGTAATCGGCGATCTCTTCGGGAGTGAGGCCGTAGTCTGGATCGTTGATATAACTGTCGAGATCAGCCATCACGCCGACTGAGTACCAGGTATCGAGGGCGTTGGTGTAGCCCACGAGGATATTGGGCAGGTCGCCGGATTGAATGGCGGCATTCATGGCATTTTCCAGATCGCTATAGGCTCCCTGATCGAGCGCTTCGACCGTGATACCCCACTCATTGGTGGCATTAAATTCGTCTACCAGCGCAACTAGTCCCTCGCCGGTCGAGCCTGTGCCCCAGACGTGCCAGAAGGTAACAGTCTGGCCACTCGGGTCGACCGCCGGCATCGCCGGCTCGGCCGTGGGTTCTACCATCGGGGCTTCCGTCGGCGCGGCCGCTGGCGGCTCGGTCGGAGCTTCCGTGGCGGGCGTGCCGCAGCCTGAAAGGACAAGCGGCAGGACCAGTGCCAGGAGCATGAACCATACGTAAGTCTTCTTCATTGCGTACTTTCCTCCTCGAACAGTAGTTGGTGAAATCGCTAACTGTCTACTTAATCATCCTTCTCGCCGTCGGCCACCTCCCTCCCGTTGATCAACCCTTCAAGCCGCTGCGGGCGATCGATTCGGTGAATTGCTTCTGTGTGAAGAAGTACAGCACAAGTATCGGCACGATCGTAATAACCGCACCGGCCATCATCAGATTCAGTCGCTGCCCGGCCTCATCGATGAAGCTCAGGAAGCCAACCGTGATCGGGCGCCAATCAGGTGTGTTCGTGACCAGCAGCGGCCAGGCAAGCGCATTCCATGATCCCATGAAGGAGAGCACCAGGATCACCATCAGGGGCGCCTTTGCCAGCGGCAGCACAACTTTCATCAGGAATTTAAAGTGCCCGGCGCCATCAATCTGGGCTGCGTCATACAGTTCATCGGGGATCTGGGCGAAGAACTGCCTCAGCAGGAAAATTGAAAACACGCTCCCCATGAACGGGACTGTTAAGGCCGGCCAGTTGTTGATCCATGGAATCGGGCCCATCCGCCCCAGCCAGGTAACCGTCAGAAAGTTGGGAATGATCAGCACCATGGCCGGGATCATCATCGTGCTGAGCATCACCCCGAAGATCAGATCCCGACCTGGAAACTCGATCCGGGCGAATGCATAGGCCGCCAGGATGGAAACGGTGAGCTGCCCGGCCAGCGTGATCAGGGTGATCTGGATGCTGTTGATCATGTACTCGCCAAATTGTGCTTCCTTCCACGCATCGACATAGTTTTCGAAGTGAAGTGCATTCGGGAGCATTTTCACGCCCATCGATTCGCCGACCGTCATGAAGGAGGTCGAGATCATCCACACGAACGGGATGACCGCGAGCAACGCACCCAGGATCAGCACAAGGTAGGTCAATCCGTGCTGGGTGATGCTACGTACCAACTTGTGACCTAAACCGCTTCTGACTGGAAGACGGGGCTCGTTTCCTGGTTGTTCATCCATAGAACACTCTCGATCCTTGCAGCCGGTTATTTAATACCGTCAGACTGAGTATGATGGCAAACAAGATAAAAGCCAGCGCTGAAGCATACCCGTACCGAACCTTGTCGTAAAACTCGAGGAAGATTGTCACACTGAAAGTATCGACCGTACCCAGTGCGAGTTCATGCCGCAAGACCCAGATATGGCTGAACGCTTTGAAGGTGCCGATGATGGCGATCAGCGAAAGGAAATAGGTGGTAGGGGAAAGCAAAGGAAAAATGATGTGGCGGAAGATCTGCCAGCGGCTCGCACCATCGATCTCGGCTACCTCGATCAACTCAGTCGAGATATTCCCCAGGCCTGCCAGGTAGATGACGGTATCATACCCAACGTAGACCCAGATCGAAAAGATAATTACCACGACAAGTGCCAGGCTGGGGCCTTCGGCCCAGGTGGGGATCACGCGACCGAAATGTTCGGCCAGCAGCTTAAAGATTCCATTTGGTTCCTGGATCCAGCGCAGTGGCTCGAGGCCAATGAACTGCAGGAACTGGTTTACGGGCGCCTGTGGTCGGATGGAAAACATCTGTTTAAAGACCGCGGCAGACGCGATGAATGGGGTGACGTAAGGCAGGAAGAACAGCATCCGGAAGACCTCGGAACCTGCCAGGCGTTGAAAAAGAAGGACGGCCAGGAACAGCGAGAATGCCAGCTGGAAGGGAACGGTTCCAAGGGAATAGAAAATGGTGACCTTCAAGCCCTCCCACACATCCTTGTCGCCGGCAGCGATGACCATCGGCAGTTCACCGATTAAGACCCAGCCACCAACCAGCAGCCCTGTGGCGCCCAGGATTCGCAGCCAGAACTTACGATGCGATTGAGCTCCCTCTGCTCCGCGCCAGACGAACCAGGCCGCGACCAGCAGCAGCACGCCGCTGCCGATGGTGATGATCTGGGACCAGAGCTCGGGGTTCGCTCCCGTGTCCAGAGTGACCTGGTAGGCCAATGCCGCTTGCTGGTATGTGTAGCCGGCCAGAAAAATGCCGGTTACCAATGCTAACCAGACTGTCGTAAATGAAACCTGATAACCAAAAGCGCCCGGCTTGCGCCACCAGCGTGCAAAACCGATCGATACTAGGAGTGCAATTCCTAACAGCAGCAGGAAGAGCAGTAGAGCGGAAACGACATTCGGAGTGGAGAAGGCCTCACCCAACAGCCGGACGAAAAGCTCACGCGTCCTCTCAACCGCGATGACCTTATTGGCGATATCCAGCACCTGCGGCAGCAGCAGCACTGTCCAGCGGATGAACGCGATCAGGGCGGCAGCGTGCAGCGCAGCAGGGAACGCCATAATCCAGGGCTTAACCTCCTGCTCCTCCGCCTGCCGGCGAATGCGGCGGAGCAGGGTCCAGCTTAATACGAGCGCTCCCACAGCGAGCGCAAAAAGCAGGACGTAAATCAGATTATCGATCGCCCGGACATAGTTGCTAAGACCAGTGAAATCCCCGCGTCGAAGCTTCCACTGGTGGACACTGACGTACAGTGCAAAACCAACCGGAAAGATGCCGAACACGAAGATCAGCACCGTGGCCGGGAGGATCATCAGGTAACCGGTCAGGTACTCGCGCAGCCTTCGGCCGCTGCGACCGGTGAAACGTCGGCGGAACCAGGATTGGGATGCCGGGCGCGGAGCCGTTGCTACAGGTGCCTGAGTCGGCTGCACGTCTCCTCCTCACCTCCCCTTGGGGGATGTCGAGTAGAATTATAGGCCAGCACGCTCAATCAAACCAGTGACCAGCAACCCGGGTAAAGGTGAACATGCTCCTGTCCGATCGCAGCCAGCAAGCTCGTGAACGAATTCTCGCTCAGCACCTGAAAGATCTTGACCTGGGCTTTGGCAGCTTGCACCCTCATTACGACGGACTCTCCATTCTCAACCTGCCATCCAGTATCTGCGCCTGGCTCGGCGCGCCGCCCCTGAGCCACGCCCCGCTCGATCTCCCTCAGATTTCGCAGCTGGCTGAGAATGTCGACCAGGTGATCGTAGTCCTGGTCGATGCACTTGCGCTGCATCGCTTTCAAGACTGGCTGGTCCACGCTTCCGGACCGGCAAGCTCACTGCTCGATGACGGTCTGCTTTCGACACTCTCCTCGGTCGTACCCTCCACCACCAGCGCCGCGCTGACCACCTTGTGGACCGGTCGCAGCCCGGCCGAACACGGCATCATGGGGTACGAGGTATTCTTGAAAGAATTCGGCCTGATCGCCAACATGATCAACCATTCCCCGGCCGCTTTTGAAGGCTCTGCCGGCCTACTCTATCGTGCTGGATTTGACCCGCTCACCTTCCTCCCGGTTCAAACAATCGGCCCGCACCTTCAGGGGCACGGGATCGAACCCCATGCCTTCCTGCACTACAGCCTCAGCGGGTCTGGCCTCTCTCGCATGCACTACCCAGGGGTGAACGTCCATACCTTCTCCAGCGTACCTGACCTGTGGATCGGGGTGCGCCAGCTGGCCGAACAGCCGCTGAATTCGAAACGCTACCTGTGGGTGTACTACGGAGGGGTTGATGGCCTTTCGCACCGCTATGGACCTGATTCGGAACGTGCCCGGGCGGATTTCCTGGCCTTGGTCAGCAGTATGAATCAAGATTTCGTCCAGCAGCTGGATCCGGCCATCGGGAAACGCACCCTTTTCGCCCTGCTCGCCGACCATGGCCAGCTGACAACCCGGAAAGATCCCAACTTCGAACTGGCTTCCCACCCGAATCTCGCCCGCCGGCTTGTTATGGTGCCGACTGGCGAGAACCGATTGGCCTATCTCTACCCGCGGCCAGGTCAGGCTGATGCCATCGAGGAATACATCGAACGCACATGGCCAGGTGCCTTTCGCGTTTTAAACTCTGGGCACGCTCTTGAGGCTGGTTTATTTGGGCCAGGCGACCCGGCTGCGGCAGTCAGCGACCGGCTCGGCGAGCGGGTCGTTATCGCACTGAACGATTCATACCTGTGGTGGGCACCGAAGGAAAATCCCCTCATAGGCCGCCACGGCGGCCTCTCCGAACAGGAGATGCTGGTTCCGTTCTTCGTACGCCGCCTGGGGTAGGTTTTACGGAGTCAAGCGAGAACACGTTCTAACGATGAAAGCCGTAGGGGCGGGGAAACCCCGCCCCTACGATAGAGCTTGGGTATTTTCAGGAACCTTCTACTGATAAAGGTGTTCCGGGTGAGCGCTCAAGGATTATGGTCTCCCTGTAATCCCTGTCCCAATTCCACCTACGGTGTTGGACTCGGCTGCAGCTCCGGCAGCGGCAGCAGGTACGGGTTGTCGCTCGGTACAAGCATCACCTGGATCCCCGGTGACAGCTTCTGGATGTACTCGAAAGTCAGCAGGTCCGGGTTGTCTTGCAGCGCAGCCGCGATCAGTTCCAGCGCTTTGGCCTCGGCCTCGGC